>JGI24891J29808_1000008_pt1 | contig 301948 bp, 295 predicted proteins | sample FreactcultuFSWF8_FD_29808 | JGI IMG/M metagenome (IMG submission 29808) | reverse complement strand
CTACGTCTCTAGTCTCTTCCCCCTAGGCGGGTTTATTAAAATAACTATAAGTAGGACGATCTAGAGGACGCGGTCTATACTAGTTTTCTAGGCTCTTAAGTTAGATGATCCTAGAGGAAAGACTAACCGGTTATATGTAGATAGACCTCTCCGATTAGCGGCGTGTTAGTAGGGATTTCTTCGGGGTCCCTTTAGACATATAACATAGTTAAGCTAAGAAGCGGAAGGAGTAGATCGAGGAGGAGTTCGTATAGTACGAGTAGCTTTAAAAGTAGTTTACTATGCTGCATCTAAGCCGAGTCGGACCTCTAGAAGTAAGTAGGTAGGCTCGCCCTTTAGATACGGTTCATTCTATAGTAGCCTAAATACTAAACCCCCTAACCCTAAGCGTCTATTATATAGTAATCTTTTATGCCTCTTCTCTAGGTCTTCTCTATCTCCTAGATTACTCTATAGGTAATGTATTATCCTAAGGAGATAGAGGGGTATATAACTACTTATATCGCTACCTAGTTATCTATAAAGATAGTAGCTTTACTATAGTTTTTAAGTTCCTACGCGATCTAGAGTATTAGTTCTAGTCTAACTAGTTCTACCTCAACTTTAGTTTTAGGCGTATTATTATATATATAGTTCTTAGTAAACTTGAAATCTATAATAGTAAAGTATAGACTATAATATCTACCTATATAATACTTTTATAGGATTTCTAAATAGTGTAGATATTATTATAATATATAGATTTTAAATCGCTAGTACTACATAAATATCTAGCTATGTTCTAGTAAGATAGAAGATAGGTCTTTTAAGGGGTCTTCTAAGTAGAAATTACTATTCTAGGCGTACTAAGTAACCCTACTATACTAGATTTAGGGGATCTTTTAGTAAAAGATCTAGCTATTTATTAGGTAGGTAATAGAGTATTATAGTTATAAATAACGACTTATGCTACTTAGGCTTATAACGGTCTAGAGGTTATACGCCTCTTCGCTAGGTTTCCTAAGATCTATAAGTACTTTAAGGAGAATAGTACTTTATCTAGTTATCTTATAAAATAATGCTATAACTCTTATCGTAACTTAGCTCTCTAGGCGCTAGCTTACTTAAAAGTAGATCTTATACTCTTAATTACTAGACTTAAGTAAGTTAGACATTATAGCTAGAGTAATAGAAAGGTAAAAGTAGGCTAATTATAAAATAATCTAACTTACTAGCCTTCTTCTTGCTTATAGGAACGCGTCTTTACGTTTACTATAGGTAGTCTAAGATTTATTAGACAAGGACAATAATAAAATACTCTTATAGCTTAAGAAATACGACATTGTTCTATTTATAAATAGCTATACTTACGTACTACGTAGGTAACTATAACTATAATTTTAGGCGCATTGTTATAGGCATAGTTCTTAGCGAACTTTAAAACTATAATGGCAAAGTACGAACTACGATATCTACCTACCTAATACTCTTATTAAATTTCTAAATAGTATAAGTACTATTTTATAGTATAGGCTATAATCTTTCTATACTCTTTAAATATTTAGCTACGTTTAGGTAAGATAGATGATAGGTCTTTTAGGAGGTCTTTTAAGTATAAATTACTATTCTAGGCGTACTAAGTAACCCTACTATACTAGATTTAGTAGGTCTTTTACTAAAAGACCTAGCTATCTATTAGCTAGGTTTAGGATAATATTTTAGGTTATATAGAGTAGTAAGCTACTACGTCTCTAGTCTCTTCCCCCTAGGTAGGTTTATTAAAATAACTATAAGTAGGATAATCTAGAGGATATAGTCTATACTAGTTTTCTAGGCTCTTAAGTTAAATAATCCTAGAGGGAAGACTAACTAGTTATATATAGATAGACCTCTTCGATTAGTAGCGTGTTAGTAGGGATTTCTTTAGGGTCCCTTTAGATATATAATATAGTTAAGCTAAGAAGTAGAAGGAGTAGATTAAGAAGGAGTTTATATAGTATGAGTAGCTTTAAAAGTAGTTTACTATGCTATATCTAAGCTAAATCGGACCTCTAGAAGTAAGCAGGTAGGCTCGCCCTTTAGATACGGTTTAATCTATAGTAGCCTAAATACTAAACCCCTAACCCTAACCCCTAAGACGAGATAGTTTATACGTAGAAGAGGTAGCGGCGACGACGAGGTAGTTCGTACGTAGAAGAGGTAGCGACGACGACATGCATATAAGGAAGAGGAGACCGTAAAGGTGTAAATTAGTCGATGACGATAATAGCTAAACTCTGCAAAAGCACGTCGCTAAGCAAAGGGATATAAGCGATTTTTTATTAAGCACGTCGAAACATCTGCTGTTTAAGCAAGAATACAAGTCGATCTGATGATTAAGTCTAGCTTCAGATCCGGAGCTGGGTTACGGACGAGCGCGGAAGAGTTCCTTCTCTACAGAAGCGCAGTGACGGCAGCGACAGCGAGTGCAACCAGCCACAGGTCTCTCGCAGGACCATGCGACGCACCATTGCTTGGCCTGTACGGCACCGGCGACGACCCATTTCCATTGTTTGTACCATTGCCACCAACTGCACTCTCGTTGAAGAAGACTCTTGATCCATCAGCGCGCTCGTACCCAACAAGCACGAAATCCTCTGTGATAGCACTTCCATTCTTGAACAGTGCCGTCTGCGTGAGTGTACAGGTCTCCATGATGTCCCAGAGATAGCAAGAGACGACATCAGATTCGAACTTGATAGGTGCGCCGATGGAGACGAGGGCTGAGCTGTTGCCTGTGGTTGCGTACGGCGACGAGGAGTCGGAGGCAGCGGTGGACGTTTGGCCAGTCGGGATGTCGCGATCGAAGATCACGCGATTGAAGATCTCGTACGAGGTTTCAGGCTGATAGTACGAGACTGTGGTGACGATGTCAGAACAATTTCAAAGCGTTGCAAGAAGAGCAAAGAGTTGTCCTACCTTCATGCCCAGCTTGGAAGACGCGAGTGAAAGAGAGGTTGCCGTATTGTCGAGTCAGACCTCCATTGTACGAGGCGTTGGTCGCAAAATTCGTGTAGCCTGCCTTTTCAAAGTCGGCAGAAGTGCTGGAGTTGATGGCTAGGCTGATGGCTTCACCTCCGAACCCTGCATGATACGTCAGTTCGGCGGGGTTGAAGACAGCAGAAGGGGCGCACTCACAATTGCACTGGTAGTCGCGATCGCCGTACATGAGAGCAACCTTGACACCGCGATCGAGCAATTGTCCAAGAATCGCAAGATTGTCGCCTTTCAAAAAGTCGCCTGCAGCTTCGAACTCGCCAGCGATGGTGGCAGAAAAGCCAGTAAAGTTGAGAGGCACACCGAGATCTTCCTGCACAGTCGCGTTGTTGAGGTACCCGGCTGCCCATCGTGGGGGAAACGAATGAATGAGCGGCGAAGCGATGTCGAAGTGGAAAGCCTGGTTATGAAAAGCTGTGTCAACGAGGCATCCTGATTGTACCTCCTAAGGTTTCATGACACTCACATCATAATCTTGAAGACCTCCAAGCCCAGTCTCCCTCGCGACATGGTTGAAGCAGTAGCCGTATGCTTTACCACAAGCGCTGTTGACCTCCGTATCACTTCCTGAGCTTTGTGAAGAATCCAGCGAGGCAGCCAGCTCTCTGCACTGCCTGGTGTAGTTCAGACATTGTGGCAAAGCTGCCATGGACGCAGCATAGGCCGTATCGTTGAAGATCTTGATACCGTAGGTATTGTTCGCAGCCATGACGGGATACATGGGCATCTGAGTCTCGGCGTCGATGCAAGCATTGATCAGACCAATCGAGTCGATGGCGAGAGAAGTTCCGTTCAATTCTCCAGCTTCGATGCGTGCGTTCTGCGAGTAGAAGTAATCGGCAAAAGTAGGAACCCAGTGACCTCCGTAAGACTCTCCCCAGATGCTGAACTTGTGTTTGTCGCCTCGGTATCCAGGGAAGCTGCCATCTTGGTCAGTGAAGATCATCATGTCGAAGACAAAATGTACTTACTCCTGTAGCCAGGTCTGCATGAATCTCCACATTGCTGGAGCGACGGCGTCAGAGCTATTTGGCGCCAACCTGGGGTTCTGCGAGGAGAAGACACCAGCAAGGGCAGTCTCGTTCGTCGTTTGATCTGCACCAGGGAAGACGGCGAAAGGAGACAGTACCTCATTCACAACACCCTGGATCAAAGTGTCGTATGAAAAACCAGTCTGGACAGGCTGGTCGATGTATAGCATATTGACTCTGTCATTCCAAGACCAAGGATTGTTTGCCGATTCTCTCGAGTTGTTCAGCAGCACACAGGGACCATTCTCGTTGACAGCAGAGACTGAAGTGGGGGCGCCAGGACCGCCTTGAAGCCAAAGTGAAAGAGGGGCATTTGCCGGATCATCTCGAGCCTCGAAGAACCAAAACCAAGTATGTACCTCATAGTTCTGGCCTTCCCAAGGCACAGGTGGAAGATTGACGTATCCACTCCATCCCCTCACGCCTTTGTTGGTCTCGCATATCGTGGTCTCCTTGAGAGAGATGGATGCGCCTGGAAAGACGGTGGAGTTGACGTAGGTCAATCCTTGCGGTGTCGACGGAGCTTGCGCAAGACAATTGACGGCGAGAAGGGTTGTGGCGGCGACCAGACTGAGGAAATGGGCATTGTTGTACGTCATGATGATTCTGATTCTGATTGATCAGGTGTCGAGTGGTCGCGAGATGAAGACGAAAGAAGCTTGACGTGTTCGAGCCTCTGAGATGTGAATTTCTGCCATTCTCGTTGCCGGCTAGGATGCCATCCTTATAGCTTTTGTGCGACCGGTCTAAACTTGCTGAGGTATCAATTTGTGCAGGCCGTAGGATGCAGAATACGGGGCGGTGCTGTCAAGTTTGGAAGGATCATGATCTTCGAAGGATGAAGATCACCGAGAAAGTGAGAGCTGAGCTGTTGGTCTTGGCAAGAGCTGAACTGTCCTGCTCGGATTCGATGATTATTGGCTGCTCGAAACTTCCTGTCGCAAAGAAGCAAGGCAGAATCCCCTCTTGATGACAATGGATCACCAGTTCAGGATTACGTATTAATGGCTTATTCTTCATGCCAACCGACATGAGTTACGGCTAGCCAATAAAAGAAGGATCCGAGCTTAGCAACTACATCCCCGCATCCTCTCACATGCACCCCGCCATACCGACATACATGCTAAAAGTAACTACCAATCATCAGACTTCAAACATGCGGAACGCTTTTCTCCAGTCATCACATTAGAAGGCCTTAGGCCACCATTGCAAGGAGGAGCCTGTTTGAAAGATGTTTTTTTCGGAACTCGATCCGTGTCATCTTTGTAGTCATTGCCAATGGTAATCACGAGATGCGGTCTTGGACTTCACCCCCATTGCGACAAAAGCAGGAGGATCTGACCGGTACATCTGCCTTTGCGACAGCCTTCGCCAATCGAGGTTCAACCTCAGCAGCTTCCTTGACACAGCCCAATTTGACAAGAGATTCATGATATCCATGCAGAGACCAGACATTGTTCGGATGCTGTAATGCTCGCGGAAGAGTGTCGTCAAAACCAAGATCAGCTTTGAAGACCTTTTCAGCACGAGCGATATGTCCTTGCTCAAGTAGCAATGCTCCCAGAGCATGTCTGGTTGGTTGCATCCATCCCCACGGCTCATCGTAAGGCAGATTGTCGTCGAGTTCGACTGCTCTTTCCAGATGCTCGAAAGCCAGGTCAAAATTGCAATCACGATACTCGACTTCCCCAACGAACATCGTCTTTGCAACTTGCAGAATGTCGATGCAGCGGTTGTTGAACAGCATACGTGATGAAGGCACATTATCTAGCGCACTTTCGAACTTGATCATCTCAGCTCTAGCGTCCTGGACTTGCCCGGTGGCAGCAAAGGCAATTCCTCTTCCATATCGTATGAAAGCTGTCGTAACACAGTAAAGCTTATCGTCTGCTGGGAGCTCAAGGGCTAGAAGCTCTTCCCACGAGCCGAAGCGAATAAGAACGTGCACTCGCACAGACAAGAAGCCTTCAAGCCAGTCTGCCATCGGAGGCGAAGGTACTCGGAGCAGATCTGCAGGCAGAGATGCTTCAAGACCTGCCACACTCTCGAGTGCGGTCTTGGACTGACCAGCGAACATTGCGGCGTAGATGCGGAAATGATAATCATGCGATCGGTAGAGAGTGTAGAAATTGACTGGTCCGGCATGACTCAAGAACTTCTCATCTGCTTTGATGGCTTCGAGGTTCCAAGCAGCGGCAGATTCGTAATCACCGCAAAGAATGTCTAGGTGAGTGGGCATATGATGCAAATGGCCAGCATCCGGTACCAGACCTCGAAGAAGATTGGCTTTCGGTAAAGCTGCTTCAGGATTGCTCGACATCTCCATCAGATGGATGTACATGTGCAAAAGTCCAGCGTGCTTGTCTGAGCCGGATTGTTTCAGGGCGCGTTCTATGACACTCTTTGCTTCCAAGGTATGTGCGTCAGCAGCAGGCTCGCCACTCTTCAAGTCCCACAGGCCCCAGGGAGTGACATTCATAAGAGCATCTGCGAAAAGGGTTGCGACATCGAGATCATCGCAAAACTCTTCGTAGACGTTTCTCATGGCGTCCGCATATGACTGATTCCAAGACTTGAAGTCGTTCTGGTTGTACTTGCGAGAGAGATCCGAAGGATAGCGAGACTGTAGCGCCTCGATCAGAGCCTGCTCGAGCGGCGAAGCAGATTTGCCTCGCTGCTTTGCTTCAACAGCAGCATCGTCTGCTTTCTTGACAGTTCTGACAAAGTCGTCCTCATCGAAGAACTCCCAAGGTTTGTTGTAATTCGGGCCAGAAGCATACGCGAGACCCCAATACGCCAACGCGCAATTCGGGTCTGCTTTGATAGCTTGGTTGAAACACTCGATAGCTTCCTCGTGATTGAAAGCATACGTCCAGATCAGACCACGATCGAACCATACTTGAGAAATCTGGCTTGTCGTCGTCACGGGCTTGTGATAGGTGCCCAGATTGTAGGGATATGCATCCGTCAACATTGTACTGATCAATAGTGCCGACAAGCTCAATGGCTTGTATCGAGAGGTCTGGCAATGAACGGTGACGATTGAGCGAAAGCGAGAAGCAAGTCGATGGCGGTAGCAGAAAAGATAGAGAAGTGATAGCCGATACGAGATGGTGGCCGACACGAGCTCACAGCCGACGGATAGCGAACGCTTGGCCGAGGCTATTTGGCGAAGCCGATGAGGGCCTCATTTTTCAAAGATGCATAACATAGCAACGCTCTATTACGCTGGACAGGATCCGATCTGTCTTCCAAATATTGTATAAAGTGAGTGCCGCGTGATGTGGTGGACGAGAAGAAAGAGACTGGTAGCGGAAAAGGGTGCGGAGGTGGTAGCCGACAGATAGCCGACGCTGGGTGAAGCCTGTTACTGCCATCGCTTGAGGATTGTACTGCGCAACGATTGGGATATCATCTCTCGGAAGAGCAGAAAAGTTTGTCCTAGCGTCGATCGAAGAAGCTCTAGAGGAAGCTTATGCAAGAGTGTTAAAATTTTTGATGTGTCTTTACTAAGACTGAAAGTTGCCAGCTTGACTCCGATAAAATGATTGAGAAGAACGGTAGACGCTTGGATGAACACTGCCAATAGTCACCAGAGCTGCCATGGCATTCCAAATGATTGAAACAGAAGGAAAATGTCCAAGTTATCATGTCACAGACTCGGGTGCTTGTCAGAACAAAGATTGGTGGAGAGACTAAAGATCAAACCATGTCAAAACCAGGTCAAAGTCGTCACCCTGCCTAAGGCTTCCGAGACGCCGAAAGTCCAAAGCGTCGGCAGCGCCATTTCGCCTTCACCAATCTTCACTCCCAAACACTTTTCGACATATCGCAATCATGTCAACATTCGGCGGTCCCGGCGGTCGCCAAGTCATCGCAAAGCCCACACCGTACGTCTCCAAGCCATGCGCCATCGTCTTCACCTCCGCTGACAGCGCAACAGACCCGAGCGCGGATCCTTCCCTCTTGACCACGATGCCGAGTGTCAACACATCATGAAGTCATACCTCCGCTGTTTGCGCGCCCATCGCGGAATGAATGACGACGAATGCCGCATGCTGAGCAAGAGCTATCTACAATGCCGAATGGACAATAACCTGATGGCGCCCGACGAGATGAAGAATCTTGGTTACGACAACACACCCGAAGCACTCGCCGCAAGTGCTGCTGCTACTGCTGGACAGTCAAAGACGAATGATGCGACGAAGAAGGGCCCAGAGCGAGGGCAGAAGTAAGAGAAGGCAAGATCACATGAAGGCGGCGGCTTGTAAGAGTAGGAAGAACAACACGGATACCCAGGGCAGCAATGCGCATAACACAACAAGGAAGAGAAGAGATGGAGGACTGTCCATACGTTACGCTCAATACTATTGATTCACAATCACAGCTTGTCCTTCAGTCCGTCCCAGAGTCCTTGCAAAAAGACCGAAGCCGCATACGCTCCAGGATCTCTCGGTACATCCTTCTCGCTGATCTTGTCGCCAACGTACGTTGCCCTGCCGTAGACTGCAGGCATACCCTCAGTCTTGTCCGCACCCTTGACCGCTTCCGTCACTGCCGCTCTCATATCACCCTGTTCCGACAAAGTCTCGCAGAAGGGGATCAGCGTATCCATGACTGTTCGCCCGCCCACACGCGCTGGTGTGTACGTCTGCAAGTTCTTCAGCGCTTGTCCAGCACTACGTCCAGCAACACGCTCGTCGAACTTGAGAGAGGAGTTGGCTCTATACGTATTCTTGAGGTCCGATGTCCAAGAAGCGAGCATAATGCTGATGATGGCACCGAGTGTTCCTCCAATCTCCTCAACACCGCTTTCAATCTCGTCCAGAATAGGCAGCAATGCGCCGTTGTGTCGCGAGACCAAGCCCGACGAGAGTTGTGAGAGGACGCCCTTGCACATTCCCTCGACCGCTTCTCCGCAATCGCCGTCGCCCATGACGATGTCCCATTTCGTGATGTCGGGCTCGGCTGCCGATGCTGCTTCGCATGCACTTCTGAGTGCTCCTTCGAGAGTGGTCACATCAAGCTTTGGTCCGAAAGAAACGGTCTCGTGGTGTGCAAGCGAAGCTCGTGTCTGTGTCGGGCTGTCAACTCTGACTTGACCGTACGAGTTCCTCGGCCAAGCAGGTGCATTCGTGTCTCTGTCCAGCAACGCATACAATGTGTCTTCCTCCATCTTAGTTTCTCTGGCCACGCCGCTGATGTTCAGCAATGAGATGCTGAAGCCTGGAGCATTGAGCGATGTCTCGAATGGTTGTGCATACACTCTGCTTGGCGATATGTTCCAGTCCGACTTGAGGTGGCTGATTGTCAATGATGTCAAGGCTTCGAGTTCAAGATTGGACAGGCCGCCGAAGTTGTTGATGAGCAGGGCTACCTCGTCCTCTGGTGTGAACTTGACAAATGCGCGATCCTTGTCGTTCTCGTCCAGCAGGTAGCGTAACAATTCCTGGATCAGCTCGTCGGGTGGAGGGATCTCCTTCTCGTGAAGGCCCTGACTTTGCATCAGCATCAATCTTTGAACAAGTCATGATCGACTCACCGCTTCATTGTGAATGCCTTGAGCGACAGAAAGTGTGTTTGCAGGTAGAGACTCGTGATGCGTGCGTCCAGGAATATGACAATAATCCAACGACGACCCAATAGTAACGCAATGCCCATTCACACTCTCGCCAATCGCAAAGCAAGTATCAAAATCATAGTCCTCTTCTGCAGCAGCACCGCAGAGTTTCAGAACTGCATTCACACACTTCATATCAGCATCCCATTCTCATTTTCTGTCGGAACAAAAGGCAGGCGGACTTACCAAACATATTCCCGGCCAATCCTCTCCTACCCAGGTTTCTTGTCTTTTCCCTCCCTAATCCAACATCATCTGTCATCCTCAACATTCCCACTTTCCTTCCTGAGCCAGAAATTTTCTCCCGCGCCAAACCAAAGTGCAGATTGTCTCCCGTGTAATTCGTTATACACAGAATAACGCCCTTGTCACTCGGCACCTTTTCCACAGCAGCCATGATCTGTTTCGTGCTCGGTGAAGCAAAGACCTCGCCAGAGACTGCGGCGGAAAGCAGGCCAGAACCTACATAGCCGCACCATGCTGGTTCGTGACCTGCACCGCCGCCGGATATCACAGAGACCTTTTGGGAAGAGTGGGAGGGTAGAAAGACGACTTTGTTCGCGGGATCGAGGGAGAGGTGTGGGTTTTTGGCTACGAGGGATTCGAGACCGCGGACGACGAGGTGGTCTGTGGAAGGGAAGAAGTGTTTCGTTGCCATATTTTGTTGCTATACGCTTTGATTCCAGGAGAGTGTTTGTAGGAGTGGCGGGATGATGAGTAGAAGGCAGAAAGGGAAGAAGAAAAGAATAGTCACCTGCTTACATAGCTAGACCTCACATTTTGTAGCTTCTGACCCAAAGCCATTGATCCTTTTGCCTATTCCAGTGGCCGGAAAGTACAGAGGGGGAGACATCCGAGAGTGAGCATCGGGAGAGAAGAGCGGGGTGCTTGTTGGGGTTTGCGGGGTGCTGGAATTGCCGAATTGGGCAATCCGAGCGGTTGAATGCTCCACGAAGTGACATGACTTCGACATGATGGTAAGGATAGCATCGTGTGACTCAGGGTAGACATCCTCTTCATGCTGAAGGGTGCATATAAAGCATTGAAGACACAGAGTCAGCCTTGCGGTGTAGAAGAGAAGAACAGTGGGTACTATCAACGAGGCTCTCAAGTCGTGAATCATAAACAGGCTTCGTATGTAAAGATACAACACACAGACAGCAAAGTCAAGAAGCAGCGGTCAGATGAACGGCATCGATGTGAGACCTGACCTTCATCTCGAACATGTGCTTCTCCTGAGAAGCCTGGGCATTACTCCACTCCAAACAACCAATCTCAAAGCGCACTGTTTTATCCAAGTTGCTCAACGACTCCAAGACGGGCAACTTCTCTTCCACATCTGTGTCCGTGACAGTGTCGACCCAACTCACCTGGACGACTTTCAATTGCTTGGCTGTAGCCAGAATCTCGCAGGCTCTCGTCGCTCTTTTCTTGATCTCGTCGCAATATGTCCTCTGCTTGAGGCTTGGATAACTCTTGAGCAGACTTCCATCGAACCAAAAGACCAATTCCACCTTTTGCAATCGCTTCAGCAGTCTTGAGCTAGCGAGATTTGACAAGGTGGGATCGATGCGGTAGAAGTTGAAGGCGTGTGAGGCGATGAGTTTCCAGCTCGCGAGGGACTGATAATAGTCTTGAACATCCGAGTTTATAGCATGCGAGCTGAGGAGGAGAGAAATTGGCGGTGGGCGGTGGGATACACAGGTAATGCCGACGGTAGGAATTGGGTTCGAGATTGGCGACGGCGGACATAGGTATGAGTAGATCTGTTGACGGAGCTCGAGTGGGAGTTGGAGCAGTTTGGGAAGGTTACTAATGTCCATGTCGATGCTTGAGGAAACCATGATGGGTCGTTCGTGGTGTTCAGGTATGCGATCGAGTCTTGGAGGTGGGGGAGCTGCGGCGAGATTCGAATGCTATATCGAAGCTGGAGAGATTGGCTGGTGGGTGTGATCTGCAGAAGTGAGGTCGAGATAGTCTTCGAGTAACATACAAAGCGAGGAAGGAAGTATCGTAGGAGATGCTAGAGAGAGGAATCTACTGAAATCAGATGCTCGGCAAGCTCAAGAGCGGCTCAAGAAATGGACCATCATGACGTTGGAGGAAAATGCGGGGAAACCGGTACCAGGATGGGCAGTCACAACAGTCACCCGACTGCCGCAACATCTACGTCTTTACCTTGACACGTACAAAACCCTATCTTTGCTTCGCTCGTATACCAGCGTGGCTGAGAGTGGGCAGATGTGCAAGACGCTATGGAGCAGATATTGTGGAAGGAGTCTTTGAGAGGACAAGAGTCGTGGAGATGTGAAGATGCGGGAGAGACCGAGAAGCGGCGGTCTGTGCTCACAAAGCTTGGGTTGACCGTTGCCGGTCGCGTCGCGAAAACAAATGAACGACACGCGAATCCAAAGCGGCGCAATGTTTTGAATGACGCCGACGTTCTCTCTCTCATTCTCATCTTCAACATGTGCATACCATGTCAATTCTCAACGATTTTGTCTATTCTTCGCGCTTGAAATCCGACATCTCCACTACTACCACTCCCGTCAACACACTCGCCGGCAATCTTCTTTCCAGGAAGCGCAAGCGCGACGTCCCCGACCCTCGGCCATCAGCGCCATCAGCGCCATCTCAGTCGACGAAGCCTCCACCAAGAGCCGCCAATCCCTTGCAAAAGTCCTTCTCCGAGAGTTGCCTGCCACCTTCTGCCCATTCATCTCTTCCGACAGCAAACCTCCGAACATCCCTACCTCAAGCCTTTATCGTCAGAGTATGTCTTGCTGGCTAGCTGATGTTTGTTCGACTTGCTGAACACGCCGCAGTCTGTCGACAATGACAAGCCGCTATCCTTCCGCATTCTTTCCACCCTCCCTCGCGCTACTCTACCCTTGAGCTACACCGACAACTCCGAATCTCCTCCACGCCTCTTCTCCGCCCATCTCCCACAACTTCATCATGACGCTCCGTCCGGTCCCCTTGTCCTCATCGCGCGTCAAGAAGCACAACCCACCCGTGCTCTGTATGCAGTAGAAAGAGTCGGAGAGAGAAAATACGCACTGTGCAAGTTGGCTGCCTGGCTGAACCCAAATCATCTGGACCATCTCGCATCGGCCACACCCAAGCCAACACCATTGCCGACAGACACGCCAGTCCACACGTCACACGCGTCTTGGTGGCAGGCTTCCTCACTCGACATACCACTGACTCAACCACCGACTTCACGCAAAGCTCCACGCTTGTTGCTCTGCCGACTCGATTCGCAAACCGTTCAGAAAACACCCTTGCCAGAGCCAGACCTCGTACCGCTACCCGTCGATGAGCCTCTTGTCGCAGAAGAAACATGCGAAACTGTGGACCATCTGCTCAGCCGCTTCATCTCGCAGTACCTGGACACGCTTTACCTCTCCAAGACGCCTCTCGCATTCTTCACAAAAGGTCCACTGTCACGCTTGCGGGCCGCCTTCGTTGCCGCCCAGATCGATGGCGCAACCCTTCCCGACCTCGTCACCTTCTTGCGCAACCTGATCCACTCTACCTCGACATCCGACAAGAAGTACCGCGATAAGCTGCCCGAGCTTCTAAAGGACTTGCCTTCGCAACATGATCAAGACCATACACCCACTGCCGCCAAGAAGAAGAAACGCAAGAAAAAGCTGAAGCCCGACAAGTCTGGTCTGCTTCCAGAAGAGGCAGACTCCTTTGCCAAATGGTGGTACCAGGATGAAGCTTCCACACCTTCAAACGAGACAGCTGAGCAGTCGCTCAAAAGAAGGGCACCACAACTCCGTACGCGTGAGGCATTCATGCAGGTCGTCTTGCTGCTGGAGATTCTGAGTTTGGAGGCTCTTCCCGAGTTCAAGACTATGCAAGAGAAGACATCACAAACTAAGAGCAAGAAGGGCGACTCCACCATGCAGAGCTTGGAATTGCTGGTCGATAAACTCTGTATCTGGCATTCTCTTCATACTGCCGACCTGCTTGGCGATGCTCCGAAACCCAAGGATACAGCCAAGGACGGCGCCAATCAACTGCACAGCTTCTGTGTTGAGGTCATCATCCCCTTCTACATGTCTCGTACGCACGAACATGCCACTTTTGTCAACAAGAAGCTGGGAGGACCAGGCACTTCCACCACATCCAGGCCCATGCACAGTCGCAAGCCATCCGAGGCCGACACCAAGACAACATCCGACAAGAAACCTCGTCGCTCCCTTGCTCGTGTCGCCACCGAAAGCTTCCCTCAGTCCGCTAAAACACCTCGCTCGTTCAGCCGATCAGCCACCGATTCGCAAGTCGTCCCAATAAAGCGCGAGACTCCCGACGTCCCCTTGTCCTCGGTTCCAGTTCGACGCGACAGTCAGCCAGCTCTGGCCCGCAAGAACGAGGTATTGGAAAAACATCGCTTGCGTCAACGAGAAGTCGACTTTGGCGCAATTGCTGCTGCGAACGAAGCAAAAGCAAAGAAGCGACAAGAGGTTGAGCAAAAGCTCAAGGATGCCATCTCCACCTTGAAGAGGCCGAGCCGTGCTACCGTTTCTGGCGAATTCGTGGATGCCCTCGAACAACGCAAGCGTATGGCCGAAGGAAGAGCAAGACCGCCACTGTCCAAGCGTACAAGCTCGACCGCTCAAGTCGCTGCAACTCCGAAGAATGGCCACAAGACCTCTGCTACTACTGCAACGCCGCATCACATACCGGGCCCGTCGTTCGTTCGCCCCTACGTGCCCTCCTCAGGTCCTTCTTTGATACCCTCCTCCAACGTCAAGCAGAAGTCTTTGTCCTTTGCGCATTTCTCTCCTCTCAATGAGGCGTCGGATGATGAGGACGCCATCCCTGCCACCGACAATCGACCACGGCACAAGAACGCACTTGCGGCCACTCCTTCATCACCACGCGTTGGTTTTGCATCGCTACCGGGAGCTTCGCCTGATGAGGAGGAAGAACGACTAAATCCTCATCTTGGTCAAGATAGAGGAGATTCTTCGCCCTTGCGGGAAAGTCCGACCCTGTTGAAGACGCCGTCGAAGCCACAACGACCCAGGTTCAGCATCACCCCGAGCAAGCCAACACCGCCTTTGAACTTCGGGAAGGGCAAAGCCAAGGAGATTGTTGCAGTAACTCCGCAGAAAGTGCCTGCTTCGGTCATGTTGAAGCACCACCTTGGGAGCCTTCCAGGACTGACTGAACAGCGCAAGGTCGAGGAACCTGTAGCGAAGGATCAATCAGATGATATTTATGCAGCTCTTGGGTGGGATGATGACCTCGATGATGACTAGCTCATAGATAAATGCCTAATGAATATCAATGTCGTTCAATCACATTGCAACTTGCACATGCTTGACTGCCGATCATGCTTGGCCTTCTCGGAGTCGCCGATGCGATACGAACCCCACCAACGGTCATACAAGAAACTCGGCTTCTTACATCCTTTGTCGCCTTCTTTGCACCTGTATAGATTAGCATGGCGGTCCAAGGATGCTTGGCGCTCCTTCCCGAAGTCCCCGTCTGGTTTCAGGATGACCTGAGGCTCACCTTGCCGACCGAGTCAGACCATATACCAACCATGAACTCCTATGTCGTGCGAAGTCAGCTGCATCACCTTCTCTGTTGTTTTTCGCAACCATCCCTCCATCGGACTCAAGATCACATTTGCCGCTGTGCCTATGCTTCAAAGAGAAATTGTTCTGAAGCGTGACTCATCAGTTGCCATCGGAGCCCACCATGAGCAGACCTCCATTACCGCCCCGACGAAACCCTTCCTCTCAATCAGGATCCGATCAAGCACCCCCACTGCCACCTCGAAAGCCATCCCATGGTTCTGCCCACAATGCCTCTCATTCCAGCCATGTAGACCCGCTGCAAGACCTTGGTCGGAAGTTCAAGGATCTATTTACAAATAATGATTCAGCGTCACGAAACGGCACACGAAATACGTGTGGACATCTCCCAGAGCAGACCAGTCCTAGAAAACCCTCACCGTACAAGACTTACTCAGGAGTCGAATATCCCCCTCATCTGGTTCCCTCATCAAGCGGTAACTTCTTCACAACATCGTCGCCGCCATCTTGTCTCCCTGCAGATCAGAAGAGAAACTACTATGTAGGCAGAGGCTGTCCAAGTGGTGAGAACTTGCTCCACGACGCATTCTGGTTCAGACATATCGACGTCCCCGGGTTTTCCATTTGTAGTAGGTGCTTCGAGTTTCACATCCGCAACAGCATTTTCGAGCTGGACTTTTCTGGAAAACTGGAGCCAGGTCTAACAGATAGCGCTCGCTGCATGTTTGGTGTCACACGCATGACCGACCAACTCTGGCCAGAAGCCATCTCTACGCAGGATCTCCAAACAGTGAAGAGCTATATGGAGGCTAGAGCGAAGATACCTATTTGCCGTGGCATGGCGGGTGTTTCTGGAGCAGCTTTGGTGGGGATGAAATGGTATCAAGCAAAACATGATGCTATCCCTGGATTTGTCGCGTGCGAGGCTTGCTACAATGCATTCATTGTCGGCTCGAGCTTCGAAAGACGATTCAATCTTCACGACCATACACCGACGCAGGACCAGACCTGGGCTTGTGATATTGCAGTCCCATACCTGACGAGAGCGTTTGCTGAATACTCAGAAGTTGACGATTGGTTCACGTTCGTTGCTGCAGCGAACTCTCGCTTGAGCAAGCCACCTTGCGCAGGGTTTAACACGGTCAGCTCGAACAGCCGGAACTGGTACGGATTAACTTCTGGAAACATTGGCCTCGTGCTGTGCGAAACATGCAACTTGGACTTGATGGCCTTGACTGCGTTCGACAAGGCATACAAACCGAAGCTACTCCCAAACGAAAGCAAGGAAACACAACTCATCTGCGATCTTGCAATTCCTGCATTGAAAGTGGCATACGGAGTAGCACTAGGATATGAGAGACACGACATCTTCTGGAATACCTGTAAAGTACAGATGAAGACGCCTCTGTGTAAGGCTGCCGGCATGGCGGATGTACAGTGGTATACTCTACAAGGAGGCTGCGACAACTTTGACATATGCCCAACATGCTATAGCGGCTTTGTCTGTGCTTTCGGGATGCAACCATACTTCCAGCCTCAGAAGAATTGTCCTAAGGGCACGATCAAGATGTGCGACTTCTGTACAGCAGCTCCAAACTTTGCAAAGACAGTTTTGCGCTACGATATTGCGCTTGAGACACCAGATAGGGAGCAGTTTCTGACCCACGCTAGACAAATGTCTTCCGTATCACCTTGCACGGGAGTGAAACAGCAAGTCGCTCAGTTCTGGCGTATAGGTCTGAGAGGCGACCCCATGAGTGTATGTCCAGCCTGCTACGAAGATGTTCTACGTGACCAACCACTATCCCACTACTTCAACCATGAGACCACTCCAAGCAAGCATCTCTGCGAGCTATACTCTGCAAACATGCGTACACGCTGGCGAGCTGTCCAGAACGCAGCCGCTGCACAAGGCTCAAGAGATGCGAATGGCAACTACCTCCCCGACGAAACCGCTTTAGCAAACTTCATATCCTACCGCGAACACCGCACCCAAGTCTTCATCGAAACGGTCCCAGTAATGGAACAACTCCTCGCTGCAGCGCAAATGCGCCTCTTCCAACAGCAGAGATTGAACGCAAACAGCACTTTCTACAATAATTTGAACATGAGTGCTGCGGCGGCGAATGGTATACATTATGGACCGACTCCTGCGTATACCACCACTTATGGGAATTCGAGTGTTGGATATGGGTATGCTACACCTTGGGGTGTTGAGGGTGCTGCGTATGCACAACAGGCTAGGAATGTCGCCAGTCAGGGGGGAGGAGATTTTGCGAGAGTTGCATATCTTGAGGCGAGATGGAAAGAGGTTGAGTGAGAATTTCGTCTCTGGTCCAGCACTAGAGTGTCACTGCTTTCAGACATCCTCAGGGTGAAAAGTTGTCTCAGCGTTGATCCTAGCAAGAACTTTTTAGACACAATTCAAGACATGAACATTGCATCGAGTGTTCTTGCGTTGCTGGATCGGGTTGTCTTTCATCTTGCGTTCCAACTTGCGCTGTCTCTTGTTGTCTTTTGTTCGCAAGAGTGCGATTACATCGACAAAAGTCGCCTCGCCGCTACTGTTTTCTCAAACAGACACAACCACCATCGCAGCCCAGATTCCAATCTCAGTCCTGGAATATTTACAAGACTACGACATTTACACCATCAAAGAATGAGCGAAAAGCGCGCAATTCCCATGAGCTCCAACGACAACGAGTCCAGAGATCAAGAGGTCACTCAGATCTTGCAGTCCTCGTCCAGCAATACAGCATCCGTGCCTAGCAAGCAAAATGGTCACTCCCTAGCCACATCATCCTCCGCCCTACTTGACGGCCTTGAACTGTCACTTTTCGTCATCAGCATTGGCTTCATCTGCCCTGTCCTGTTGTTTTTCAATGCCTGCCTCTACCTCGAACGCCTACCTTTTGCACCCTTGTTCTCTCTTGTCTGCACAATCTTGTACTTCCTATCCGTCACCATCAAGACAGTCTTCAAGGTCCTACGTATCGTCTCGAAGATCTTGATTTGCTCACTGCAGATTTTGAGACGTGTTCTTCCATTTTTGATTACGACCTTCCTGGCATACGTGGCTACCTCTGCATTCTCGTTTATAAGGAACTTTATGAATGATCTGCTTACATTGATCACAAAGTATGGTCGCATGTGTTAGGGTCGATATCATAGAGGAATTGGAACACCGGGTCAGCGTCATGCAACAGATTGATGAATGTGCTGTACGGTCCAGCTCTTGTCCAGTCGCATCGCAGTGTCGCGTATCCGCAGCGTAGTGTATTTACTCAAGACCATATGCAGAAGCTCGAAGATGCGATTGTAGAACAGGTTGGTTATATCGGGGTGCAGAGGGAGTGTATCGGGTGTTTTTGCAAGGAGTGACAGACTTCAGGTCCACGAATCTACTAAGGAAACTTTATCGGTAGAGCTGTAGCAATGGTAGAAAGATATTGAGGTGTTACTTAGTATACGGAATTACTTCTGTCACATAAGGCAATTTGCTTGCAAGATACTTCACCTGAGTGCCGCTAATATCGTTCTCGTTACAGTCAGCAATTGCGGATCTCGCTTCTGCGGAACTGCAAACATTTGTTCCACCAATTAAGCTCTCATATTCCGAGGAGCTTTTAGAAAGTGTCCGTATGGAATTCCTGAAATCCTTTGTGGACATTGAAGGCTAAGACTCAAGCTGAGATGGGACTCGAATATCCGTCATGACACACACTAAGTTGTCTCTTTGCCTGTTTGATATTTTTGACATTCTTTATGATCTTACATATATGATACGCTGTTTCAAGTATTAAGTATCGTAAGACACACGTAGGTTAGACGCTACGCGCAAGAATGAGACCGTAAAGCATATGAATGCTCCTCGAAGTGATTTCTCATCTTCTAATATATAGTGATCTTTAATTAGCATTCGATGTCAGCTAGGGCAGTCACAGTTCAATTCCTTCCTGAATTTCCAGACATCACAGTTCTTTCGTCGCCTGTGGCTTAAGATGAACAAGAAGAGCTTAATTCCAACCAACCGCAACGACAAAACTTCTAGATCTCACCCTCATCAAACAAGCCAAGACTCGTCCAGGAACACCGCAGTCACTCCTGTCAACGAAGAAGCCCAATCTGAGACTGCAATGTCTACCATCATCAGCAGCATGTGTACTGTCCTTGGGGGCGTCGTCCTTGGAGCCCTGGCTGTCCTCACCTTCACGTTCGGCGGCAGCGCTGTGCGATCCGAGATGATGAATGACGCAGCCACTGCTCGCGTTGGTGGTTCAAACTCTACCACGCCCGAAGAATCGAGTGAAGTCGCTCTTGCCTTGCCATTTGCCCGACCGTCAGCATCCACAACATCGAGCGCCCGACCTCTGGCATACACCGTGATAGGTAATCAGATCGCAACAGCTTCTCCCTTCAGCGGTCGAAGACAGTCAGTTGTGCGAGAAAGTATGGAGAGGGAGGTCACAGAGACGACTGATATCGTTGAGGGTGTCGTGAAGAAAGTTGTGAGCCATACGATGGAGTGCGTGGCACGCAACGTGGGAAATACTGAATGGCACTCGATGAAGAACTCATAAGAAACCGGTATAGGGTCGTGGTGCAGAAGAGAGGTGTGAGATATGCTTGTTCTACCGAGACAAGTTGATCTCGGGAAGGACAATTGATATGAGGGTGGGACTGGGTATGAGAAGGGAGCCTCAATTGAGATGCAATAACTTGATACCCTGTTGTCGTGCATCATAATTTACATTCAACATGCCATCTCAGCGCCCATGTATGTGATAAGCGCAGGTATGACTACAATGGAATGTCAAAGTCTTGATGATGTGCATTGCTTCGGAATAGTCATAGAGAAGGAGCGAGCCTCGCAGCGCGGCGCTTCTTGAAGAACTGGAAAAACGCCTGAGGCAGTCAGGAAAATTGTTTTATCGCGACAAAGATCCTGCATCTTTTGTTCGAACCCCTAATCGAGTACGGCCGAATAGATGAAAACGAAGCCGTGCCGCTATGAAGTGACGCGCCCCCACTATATCTAGACTATTTCAAGCGAAGGATTGAGGAGTCGTGCCGATCGACGAATCGTTGACGCGAGAGCCGTCTCCGGTCGCACAAGTTCTTTCCTTCGTTCAACAACAGTCAGTCAGCCTGCACGACTATGGAGTTGTCACAAAAGAATACGACAAGGTGGCAGCGCCTTACTCACGGCTACAACAAATACTGATACTGTAAGGCTGCGCTTCGTTGGCTCGCTCTGGTCACCGCGGTCGTCACTCTTATCACTTTTGGCGCGACATGGCGCGATTATACTCTCTATAGCCAATATGATGTTGGATATGTGTATGAGAGCTTGGCCATTACTTGTGTATGTTGTCGCGCTGCATCGCTCTCATGTGTAAATGACTAACCTCCCACCAGCCTCTAATCGCAGTCATTGTTGATGTTTTCGCCATTGTTCTATTGTTCAGGACTCGGAAGAATTCAAACATCAATCCTGTCTTTTTACTGGCCGGCGACACCTTGACTCTGCCTTTGTTGATTATCGACATGGCCATCACATGCCCTGGCGAATTCGGCTTCCACGTCAGCACTGCATCTGTAGAATTTCCGCTCGTGATGGTCTGGGGTCTTACTGTAGGCCTAACAGCACTGCATCTAATCCTTTTCATCACTAGTATCTGGGAAACACACATTTTCAGGGCCATGCGCAGGGAACAGAAGATGTCTGGTTCGGTCAATCTCCAAGACCTGAAACATCGATCGCAGGACTTGGAAAGCGACACTAGCACGATTTCATCAGTCACCGAGGGGCCTATAAGGGTTGAACTGCCAGATGGCAGGATCTTTGAGCTTCCAGAGGGAACCAGGTTTGAGCTGTCCGCCGAACAGCGATCGGAATTGCCGGCACAACTTCCTGGTGTGTTTCTGGCAGAGCTTGAGGCACCGCCGCCGACACGAAGAGTCGACGAGAAATCCGATCAAGGGCCGATCACAATAGCTCGCTCGGTCGTTGACAATCTGCTCGCAATACACTCAAGAAATGGTCCGTGAATATGTTCCCCTCCCAAACCAAAATTACAGCCATTACCCAATCAGCAATGAAACATACATATGTACCTCCCAAACTTCAGAAGCGCAGATGGTCTACAAGAACTGCGACTGCTCGAGTTTTTCTGTACTGGTGATCACTTGTAGCATGCAGCTCTGGTGTGCAGCACGCCAAAGATGTCGCATGAAATGGAAACTCATCTGCGTCAAAACGTCGCATGTTGACGAAATCGTTCGCGCACTGCTGAATTCGCACACGTGAATGGCCTCTATACTGACCTGACGATGTAGGGTGATGGGAACTGTAGACTTGGCACAGTCAAGAGCGACAGCACATGCCCACATCCCATCTGCAGTCTCCGTTACACATTGGAGCGAGTGGACGCATGTTGTTTGCCCATGCAACGTGCAATTCATGCTTTTTCGCGCAGTCATGACAAGCGCGTCTCTGACAGGCTCAATGCGGTCGGTTCTTGCGGATTGTCGTTTCCTCAGGCCCGACCAGATATTGCAGTGTCCATGTTGCGCGATGGTGTCTCTACAGTCGACGCCGCCACAGGCGTGCATGAGCACAGCAACCCTTCTCATCTTGGACTCTTGAATGATCACGGCATGTTCCCAGCTCTCTTTGCTGTGGTCTTCCTTTATGCGCTTGCAGCTCCTCCAGGGCAGCCTCTTCCGGGAAGCCCACTTCTTGTTCTTCGCATGGTATCAGGCGCAGCGCTTCAAATACAGATATGGCTGCAAGGGCGGAGGGGCGGAATGGTGAGTCGGGGGTGGGTTGTCGCAGAGGGCTCGTGGACTTGTTTGAGGTGACAGTGTCTGCGAAGGTGAGGCTGGGCGTGGCAGGCTACGGCGGGCGGAAAATACGTCCTCTGACGTTGCTGCGTCAAGAAAGGGAAGCGCACTTCACATGCCAGAGCTGCCAGACATGCTTCCCTGCGGACTGCGAGATGATGACCGAGAGATCGAGAGAGGGGGTGTCGGCATGAATGGATAAGCTTTGTCGATGCAGGCCGACGATTATCCCCGGCGCTTGGCAGAACTTGTCAGCAAGCGCAACCGAGTGGATTCCTTCCTTCCTTCCCCACCTCTACCACCATCTGAGCAAGCCTTTCCCCCTTGCAGCTTCTATCTCGAAGCAACAACAATCTGCCTGGTTATCTACATCGCACGCTCTTGGACTGGTGCCCTCTGTGAAACACGGTTGTCTGCTCTGCTGAGCCGGTGCGGCAGAGTGTGTGGCAGCATGTCTGGCCTCCTCTCAACGTTGCGATCACGATCAATGAACCACCGCGGACTTCGTGGCGTGTGTGCCGAAAGTGTATCATCCAATGTACAGCTTCAGCATGTCACAAGCCTTGGTTCTGGCACGCCTATGAGGTGAACGACTTACCCGAACAGTTGCCCGCATATCAAAAAATGTTTGTTTTTGCTCCACACATGCATTCCCCAACCTTACCTGGCTGCCACAGCTTCATTTCTATGGGTGTAGGTGAACCAAGATGGTGAGCCTGGTCAGCGTCTCGCTCCATGGAAGACTTTCATTTCCACAACGACCCGCTCCTGCTCTACGATTGTCGTCATCTCGAGTGGGTGATGATGTCCCATCGTTGAATGTAGCCCGAATACATAAGACCTTCCGGGATTCTCTCTCCGGAACAGGCTATCCTTGAGTTTGTCCAGCTAAGTCGCGATGATTGTTCTTATCCTCTTTCTCTTTGGTGCGGGTCTCGCCAATGCACAAGCGATACCGACCGCAAGTCAATGTCCCTCCGCGAATGGGCAGACCATCACCGACAGCAACGGCAGCACCTATCGCGTTACCTGCTCCGCTGACAACAACGTCGGTTCATATGCCAACACCAAAGCAGCAAACTCCTATCTCGACTGCATGACTGCTTGCGATGCGGCCGCATCTGCGGGCTGTCAAGGCTTCACCTATGTTGGTGGTGCCAATGGCGTGAGTTCGGGAACGTGTTGGCTCAAAAAGTCCATGGGCACATACCCTGCTGCTTCAAGCTCCTACGTCTCAGCTGTCAGAATTGGAAGTGTTGGCGCATCATCTCAAAGCAGTGTTGCGTCTACTCTTGCGACCGTGGTTACCTCCGCATCGTCTGTATCATCTGCATTATCTGCATCGTCCACTTTGTCCACTGCGGTTGCCGCTTCCACCAGCTTATGTCCATCTTCCAACTTCACGTCTTTCGTAGACACTGCAAGGAACAATTGGCAGATTTTGTGTGGTTTTGACACAAGCCCCGGATCGTTCGGCTCAACATCCGCAAGCACCTTCCCCGCTTGTATTGAAGCCTGCAGAACAACTGTGAATTGTGCGGCTGTTACATACATCGGGACCAGTTGCTACTTCAAGACCGCTTTCGTCAGCCTAATCACCAAGTCTTCAGCGAGCAGTGCATTCATCATCAACCTCCAGAACTACCCGAATCCAGTGATGGGCAACAGCAGGGCAAGTTCAGGCTGTGGTGCCCCCCTGCTCCCCGGAGTTCAGCTCGGAGGTACTTCTACCACTTTCCAGATCACCTCGAAGGGTCAAGTCAGGTCGTTCAACGTTCACGTACCAACGTCATACAAGAACAACATGGCTGTGCCCTTGATAGTCGCGTATCACGGTCGGTCAAACACACAGCTCTCTGTGGAAAGTGATTCAAGGTTGTCGAGCGAAACATGGAATCCATTCGCTATTGCCGTTTATCCTCTTGGCGGTGATGTGAGTATCACTAAGGGCACTGCAGAGATGAAACACTAGAGCTGACTCTTTGAACAGCAACAATGGCAGGGTGATCCGGCAACTGTTGGTACGAACCCTTATTACGACGATTTGGCGTTCACCAGCGACTTGCTCGACTACATCTCCAACAATTACTGTATCGACACAAGTCGCATGCTCGCGACCGGTTTCTCGAACGGTGGAGGGTTCGTTGGAACTCTTGCTTGCGACCCGACACTCTCCCAACGGTTCAGCACTTTCTCGGTGAACTTCGGCGCAGAGTATACCAACACCACCGGGACCTGCAACCCAACCTCCGTCCTCACGAATACGATTGTCCAGCCAATATGTTCGCCAGGTAGATCAAACCTCCCGATGATCGAATTTCACGGCGACACAGACGGCACTATTCCCTACCCAGGCGGTGCTCGACGGGGATATTGTCTGCCCACAGTACCGCATTGGGTCACTGATTGGGCAACGAGAGATGGTCTTTCGACTTCCAATATCACCACATCTTTGGCGAGTGGCAAGGTGACCAAGTACGAGTTCGGTGCTTCTCAAGGTGTGCAGGGTTTGGTCACCCACTACAAGGTTGCTGGCTGGGGACATTCTTGGGCAAGCATCAACGCTGGCGCTCCAATTGATGCTACGCCTCTCATCATGGACTTCTTCTACAGCCATTCGTAGACTGGGAATAGCTGAACGTATGGAATATCGCACAAGTTAACCAAGCGCAAGCACATCTACTAGTGTCTTTCACGAGCTTACTACACATGTGAAGGTGGACACCCGATCATCCGATCCGAGAGATGTGGCTCGGAATGTGGAGCCGTGCGATACTGTGAGACCATACACCTGGCTGCTCTCTTACTTGCTTGTACAATGTTGAATGCCTGAAAGCCCCGTCATTAAGGAGGTGAGAAACGCAGTATTTTAGTAATTGGTGGGTAACGCAATACCGTTGCTCGCGACCGTTGAAACCATCAACCGTCCGGATGTTGGACGAATGCCGAGCAGCAAAATGGGTTCAAGTTTGGAATTTCAATGATTCCTGCTGACGGCCATGTGCATCGCTTGAGTATAGAATTAATCAAATGTCGCAATCAGCAACTGGAACGGCGACAGCGGACGTGAGTCGCAGGATTCAATGTTCAGGCTGGAGACGAGGTCGAACGTGTAGAAAGCTGACTCGTCCAGCCACCGTTGCCAACGCGAGTCAGACAACAAGGTGTGCCCTACTTCCAACCTCCATACGGCTGCTTCGGTACAGAATGAGGCTCTGACCGGTAGGGTTTCATTTATATGTCGCTCCTTGCTAGAAGCCACAGGAGTTCGAGGCCTTGCAGAGAACAATGACGAACGGTATCTTCTCAGAATATTTTCATGGATGCCCTGTATTTTGCCACACGCTTGGCCTTCACAAAGCCATACTTGAAGGTCAGTGGTTAATATCGTCCTTGAAAGAGCGTAGATCTGACACGGTATGCGCCTAGACCGATTGCAAGCAGATGCAAAAGTAATACAGTAAAATGCATCCTTCTTAGACGTTCCTACGCCGTTTCCGCCTGTCGATGTACCGATACGGCCTTACACAAGTTGCTAGACTATAGATCTCGGACCTTCGGTGTCTTTCCTAGTCTCACCCGTTGAAGTTGATTGCTTCCGTCAGAACCACCATCAGCATATGATAAGTGCGCCATGTCCTCCAACGCACGGCGTTTGCACAAGAACATGCGTTCAGTTCGTTTTCCACCGCTGCCCACCTCAGGAGCTTGGACTTCACAACACATCGTTCCTTCCATGTTGGACAGACAAAGTTAAACATCAGCTTCTACTTCTTGCTCAGGGTCTTCGCCCTTTGCGTTCTTGCACTTCCAGTCGCTGCAGATAGCCCGAACCATGCAGAAATACACGGCCGCTCGACAATCAAGACAGCAAACAAGCTCTCCTGTATCAAATCAGACGTTTCGCTGGTGAAGAAGGAAGTCTCTCATCCTCTTGAGTTCTGCAAATTCTATCTGTCAGAGTACGTTCAGACTGACGGTTACATATGACCTACTGCTAACTGGCGTCTTAGCAAGCGAACTCGCTCTCCATTACCTAGTCTGGGTGTCACAGCACTCCAAAATGCTTGCAAATGCATTCAAGCATCGCCACTGCCGGAGCCCACCATCATCCATAGAGCCCTTCCTTCCAGCAAGCAATGCAGCCAATGGACCAAATTACTGAATGGTGAATACAAGCACGTTGCTGAGTTTTGCAACTTCTACCTCGGCTAGTGAGAGACATCTCTATCATACCTGCGAGACAAAGCTAAACATCACTCCTAGCCCGAGGAAGCGGTCACCTGTACCAGGACTCTCAGTGTCGAACTTACTTACAGGCTGCAAATACGCTATAGGATCCTCAACTGTTGCTTCCGTAGCAAAGGCTCAGCAGACTTCAACAGCAAGAACCCTCGCGTCGACCAGATCTTCGAGCATTGCAAAACAAGCCACATCAAGTGCTTCTAGCCGAATCGCGAAAGCGTCTACAGGTACAGTCGCATCTACTCCGCAAGTCACTTTGTCATCCAAAGCTGCGACGGTGCTGGGCTTTGCGTCCAGAATCTCACCATCACTTTCCACAACGAAGTCGTCAACCTCGGTGGTCCTTTCTTCGACAACCTCTGAAACAGATTCGGCGACATGCGGAGCCCCCATCGTGTCCGCATATATCGCGACATCTGCTTCTTCATCGCAGGTCACTCCATTGCAGACTTCTGGTTTTTCTGCTTCAACAGTATCCAGATCGACTAAAAGCAATACTCCAACAACAAGAAAAACTTACACCTCAATAACGGCGACCAGAGGCATGCCAACGACCAGCAGCGCTCTTTCTGAAATATCAAGCGCGACCCATGATAAGACAGTGTTCACAGCAGCCGAACCGTCTTTTCACAGCGACGTTCTGAAGGTTGGCACTCTAGCACCTCCGACGGACCCGGCCTCTTCGTCAGTTGGAGTGACGTCCCAATCATCCAGCACCGCGTACAAATCCATCACGGTCATTAGGGGCCAACCACTTGGCACGAAGGCTAAATCAACTGTTTCCTCGACATCCATCGCCCCTACACAAAGTTCCATCGACACGAGCAGTAGCAGTCAGACTCAACAGAAAACTTCAATGAGGTGGGCATCGATGAGAGGCAAGCTTCCCATTACTACCTCCTCGACACAACCCCGAGATCTGGCTTCAACGGTGGTGTTCACGTCGTCTCCAGATGCATCTGCAAGCGGAGCAACCTCAAGCACTTTCGCGTCCAGCCATTATGTTGGCTTTGATTCAGTCTCCCGCAGAATCATTCCCCCAACTACGGCTAGTGCTGCATCCGAACCCTCCGAAGCGTCAACTCGGACCATGCAGGTCGATAACAGCGCGGTGGCTTCTGAAAATTCAGCAACGATTGTCCAAGGCCAAACTTCGTCCGCTCGGAACGTGCCTGCGACCAGCACATTACCATCCGCTTCCGGTCATACGGGCAGTCCGTCTCGAGGAACCGGATCAACCTCTACTAATTCGCAATATCAAGAAACCACATCTGGAGAAGAACCACACACATCGGCTTTTGTAGCCACATCCATTGAGTCTGATACTCCAGTCTTGCCGACGTCGGACATTCTTCCCATGACATTTCCTATGACTGGAACTCCTCGTGTGCAGACACTTTCGGAAATCTCGGCGACAGCAGCTCTAAGTCTCGAGGCCTCATCTACCTATACTGAATTAAAGTACCCGAAATACTCTAGTGGTGGTGGCTATCCGGAATGGATGCCGACCAAGACATCCGAAGATACGGCTGAGCAACAATTTCCATGCCCTCCGACAGAGCTCCTGATGTTTGGAACAGCTCAAGCACTCCTGATCCTTCACAAACCTCAAAATTGGCGTTCAAATCTTACGACGAGTTCTCATATCATGAGACATCTGCGCCTCTTGCAACCACAGATCTATCCGAGTCCATTGTGGCCCTCCTTCCGACCCCTACACCCTCGATTTCCTTCGATACAATGATTTCTGAGAGTATTATGCCATCGAGCTTAAGGGACCCAAGTAACGACTATGAGGCCTCTCGAACGGCAGTACTTAGCAGCGATCGCGCGGAAAGCTCCGAGCAAACGATCGCCACTAGTAGCACTCCTCATTTAACAGTGGACATGGTCAGTGGTATCTCAGTCACTAAGATTCAAGCCTTGTCTGCGAGTTACACGCAAGGAGAGCTTGTGTTGTCGGCAAAGACCGCAAGCGCCTCGACTACGATAACCACACATGGATCTTCAGCAGTTACTGGTATCGGAAGCGAAGCATTACACAGCACTTCGGAAGAATGGCGTTCCTCGACTATCTCAAGCGTTTCTGCAGCTTCGATGAGCAGTGAAAGCTCGGGGCTCCTTAACTCAGCAACATGGAACCTGACCACTTCATCTTTGCTGACTGCAGTTTCTCCTGAGACAGCTTTTGAGACGTCTTCTTCAACATCTGCAACCATTAAAAGCTCAAGCACATCTGAATCACCACCAGATCCTCTACCATCTTCCGGGGTAAGCAGTCACGAACACGAATTTACTCCAATTAGTGATTCGCAATATACCTTCACTACTGAGCCGCCCACCGAATCAACTGTGAACAGTTCTGCGACTCTTACAGACTCGGCGCAAACATCACTCGACCCTGAAACAACTCCCTTTACGAGTCTTGCCCAGTACAATCAAGCTAATCTGAACGTCACATCTCAAAGTCATTACGAATCAACGCAAACTTCTCAGACGATTCCGGGTCCTGAGGGACAAGCGATCACGCCATCTTCGTCATCAAGTGAAGGAGTTCCTCACAACTCCGCATCTCCAGCTGCCTCCACCACTGTCGCAGAGACAGTTGCCTCGACCCAAACAATGAATGTCGCAGATGACTTTGTGAGCCCCAGATCTCAAGAGTCGTCCGTCAGCACGATGGCCATAACCAGCAGTTTCATCAATGATCCGCAGGTCGCCATTGCTACTGACTCTCTTTGGTTGAATGCGACCAGCTCAACTGGCTCTTTCTTTGTTGAGACGAACTCGTCCTCATCAGCGACCTCCTCAAGCACATTCCCGGCGTCTGAGACGGTCTCTGCTACTGAGTTATCATCTTCCGAGTCACCATTAAGCACAAGCATCGGACAGAGTGTCTCAAGCGCATCTTCAGATGATTCGTACACTGAATATTCAGTGTCGATACACTACAAGCCTGCAAGTGTGTCTGCCTCACCAACAGTCAGCTATGATGCTATTGCGCTGGCAACGACTTCATCATCTACCACGTTAGATGTTTCAGCTGGCCCTTCCGATGGTGGCAGCAGTTACACAGACTCGAAAACCCCTGAGACTCCAGCTTCATTCAATACTGACATCGAACCTTCGCAAACTGAGTCATCAACCATCGCTAATGCTCCGGATCCAACTGTGACCGACTTCAAAGACACTGATAGCTCTGTAATACCGTTACCGTTTTCATCTTCGGGCATCAGCAGCATCGACGACCGCCAAACGCCCATTGCTCAATCGAGTTCATTTGTTCCGCTACCTGAAGTTACGAATGCTTCGTTCAGTGGCTCGAGCAGTTTCGAAACAAGTCCCACATTCACCGGCACTACTGAGCCGTACCCAAGTGCGACTCCTGGAGCTATTGATACTGATGAGCATTTCGTTGATGCATATGCTGGAGAGACAAGCTCATCTTCATCGACAGTAGAACCTTCAGCCACAAGCCTGACGGGAAAACTGACAATCCAGACTGGTGCAGAATCTACTTTGCAAAGTCCAAGCTCTGTTCACCACTCTAGCGAGGCAAAATCAACCATCGCGGAAATGGACACCGGCTCGATGCCTCCTGCGGCCACTTCTTCTGCCACTTTCCCAGACGATGCAAATTATGCAACGCCATCTTCGTCGGAGGTTCGAGTTGAGACAGCAACGATTCCTTCATCCAGTACGAGCCCGACAACCTTGGATCCAGCTCAAACATTCTCATCCTCTTTAACAGAGAGGACAAGCACTTTTCATGCCCCTAGCAATACAACTTACAGCTCTCTTGAGATGGAAACAAACTCAGTCCCCGCTGCACCATCTTCTTCTGCGACGATTTCTAGCTCGAGCATTCCCGAACCATTGCCCACGGCTTCTTCTCCATCACCAAGCGATGATCTCGGCTGGACAGAAACATCAACCACTTCAGATCCGTACTCCTCGGACGTCGTTGCACAGGATCTATCATCCTCTTCGATTAGCTTCTCGGAAAGTCTTAGTGTAGACTCCTCCAGCACTTTGCAGAGCAGTATCTCTGGTCCAATGAATACCGCCTCTGCATCAGCCTTAGAGTCGAGTAGTTCTGAGTATGCGCGGTCGATCGCGATCACACAAACCGACTCCACCGATTCAACGACCGAAAGCACCACCATGCCAATGGCGGAGTCTTCTGCGTCTGTGTCCAGCTTTCTCATTCCAAGCAGTAGCACACAGTCCCCGTCTGCCATGAGTTCCAGCGACTCCAGTACGTCGATGTCCTCCTTGCTGACGACTGAGTCTGCCGAATCTACGACCAAAAGCTTGACTATGCCAGCTGAGGAATCTTCTAGCTCTGCATCTTTCACCTCCCTTGATCTCTGCCAGACAGGTGCTGCTTCAACTCTCAGCTCATACCCATCGGCCTCGCAGTTTTGTTCGTCCTTCATGGCGCCTCCGGTAGTCATCTCAACTTCCACAATTTATAGTACGCAAACAACGGCAACGACTTCTTTCACCACAACTACACAGACTATTCAGACAGAGACATCGCAGAGACTCGTTACTCAATACTACAGCAACTCCACAGTCACCACGACCACGTGCATACCAGCCAGCAATAGCGGTAACAACTTCAGAAAGCGAGATGTCCCTGCCACACTGGCTGCACAAACCACACACCACTGGAAAAGGGATGAAGCTGGAGAGGCGAACACCGCCTCGGCGACATGTTCGGTCGCACCCTCTGTTCTAAGTGGATACTCGTGCGACGATGTTTCTTCTGCATGCTCATGCTATGGAATTTCCACGATCTCACAGACGCCCACGTCAACAGCGACTGTCACCAGTAGCATTCAACAAACAGATATCGTCGTACAAACAACTACGGAATCAATCACTGTGACCGTAATCTCAAGCTCAACCTCCTACATTCCTCAAACAAGCACAGTGCTCTACTGTCCACGCCCCTCCTCCGACTGTAACAACAAAGGTTACTTGTTTGCTTACTATGGCAACGAGCCCTATGGCAATGACGTCGCAAACATGGATGCCACGTACACCAAGCAAATGACTCCAACATACAACTCCACCACAAACCAAGGCGTAGGCATTTACGGCAGCGAGTGGTCCAGCGTTTCACTCTACGGAAGCTCGCAGGCTTACTCGGATAATTACTTTTACCTCTCCCACAAAGGATATTTCTTCGCCCAAGTCAGCGGCTACTACAACTTTACCATCAAAGATGCCGATGATATCGCTTATGTCTGGATGGGCGACGCAGCATACTCGGGATGGACAGGAGGACCCAGTGGTGGCAATTATGTTGCCAAAGCTAGATGTTGTTGGCCCCCTGAGAACACGAACACAACGACATATTGGATGGAGGCGGAAACATATGTGCCGTTTCGAATCGTGTTGGGTCAGCAGGATGGATCCACTTCGCTTGGGTTGACAATCACGGCGCCGGATGGAACAGTCATTTTGCAGACTGGCAAAGAGAGTGATTATGTGGTACAGTATTCTTGTGATGAAAGTGCGCCGCCTTTTCCGGATTGGGGATATGAGACTTGAGAAACCCATCAAGACCGAGCGATGTGCAGCTCAGCTTTGTGCCAATTCTGCATAGCTCGTATGTCGTAACTCATAGCAACAGTATCGGAGACGTTTAGATGTTCCTTAGCAGACGTGCCATCGTTGGGCAGTCGGCCGACCCATTTACCATGCTTGTTAGCTGCTGCTACGCTGTTTTCGGTAGCATCAATGAATCCAGGCTCGTCTCCTCGTTTGCCACATAGCCAAGGAGTGGGTGTGCTAGGGGCTAGAAAGCACTGTTGGTACTCTTGTAACCAGCTCAAATCACCTACCAAAATCGTCGCAGTGCTGATACTGTGTTGTGCTCATCACATTCTGAAAATAGCTGAAAGCATTCACGTATCTATGACTTGCAGTGATCGTCGCACGTGACTGCGAGGACCGATCGTCGTCCGCGGAAGGATTCCCTCCACAAAATGGTATATGAAGGCACGACCACAGCCCCCACATTCCGCGTCCTCTTGTTAGCGAACCATTTCCAGACCGAGATTCAGGACCGAAGAAGCGCTTCTTGCAAGACCTGATTGTTCACCTGATACAATGCACAAGGGAACTTGTTCGTCGCGGAGCTAGCCCTAGTCCGATCTGACGACTGCTATGACATCAAGATCTCTCCATCTTCACAGTCGTACTGGCATTACTCCCATGCTTCGCGACAGGGACTCAACCACACGCACTACTCAATCAGAATAGTGGCACACACGTGGAATCCAGAATCTCGCGCTTCCCAATCGAAGACCTCAGCCCATCAGAATGGCGCGCCGAACACGAACGCACACGCGCCTCTTTAGGCGATGAAGCCTATCTTGCCCTGCGTAAATCCGAAATCGATCAAAAGATGAGATCGAGCAATGATGTACTTAACGATATGATAAAAGCTGGACAGTGGAATTTGCCTCCGGTCGGAAACGATGTCAAGCCGGATCGTATCGGTTTTGGTGATGGACGGGTGTTCGATGTTGGGATCAAGCATGGTGTTCCTGACTATATCACTGATGCAATGTATGCGACGTATGGGGTGGGAGCCGGTGCGAGAAGTGTCCCAGAAGAGTGGTTGGAGTTTGAGGTTCCGATTGAAAAGTTAAAGGAAGAGAGAGAGCAGAGGGAAAAAGAGCGGCAGGAGGCATTAGAGATGGAGAATACCAAAATCTTGGATGGAAGGTATTCGGTCAGGGACATTGATATGGGATGTTTCCTGAACCTAGAAAGCTCTTAAAATTTCAGCAAAGCACCACGGATGACCCAGAGATGCACACCGGTTAATAGCAGCATCAGATCGATTTTCTTCACTCTCTTCGTCTAGGGAGTGAAGTCATTTTATGGATAATCCCACTATACTCCAAGACTCTGTGTAGCTCCAGCACTCCATGGAAAATCCATGGAATGATGGAGTTAGAATGTATGGTAATCTAAATGGAGTTAGGATAGAGCATGGATTCCATCCAGTCTTTTCACTGCATGCTCTAAGTTTGTCAAACATGCTCTTACTACGTACAACTCACTTAGTGAACATGCAGCTACGGAAATAGTGATAAGCGCGATTAGACAAGAGTTCTATAACGACTTAAGAACTAAATATTGCACGATCAACGCCGTTCATCGCACATCGGCTAGCAGCGCAGTAAGCTTAGTTTCTAAGCTCCGAGCTAACACCGCATCGACAATAAGTAGGTTGCTAGTCGTTTCGACGAAGAGCTTGCAGCCAACTACCACCATCCTTGAAGTACATCTGCCACAATGGTGCTAGCTATGATCAAATCGACATCGACGCTTGCTCCGAATGTGGCATCACTATTACGCATATGAAGATGGGATCGCTTGCTATGGAGAATGCAAGGAGAGCTATGTCTGGTGAACCATTTCTGACAGTCGGCCGGAGCAGTTGAATAGCTAGAAGATCGCAAGCATATACATCAAAGTCATCATATTGTATTATGCGTCAATCATAGAAGAATTGCGTGCTTGCGCTCGCGAAAAGACTGGAAGTCGAAGATCAAGCTTGTGATTGAGGAAGGATTACAGATCGACAGAAACGTTCTTTAGCGGCCGCGTCTTCCACTGAACTGACGTCGCAACCGGTTCCTTATTTCCGCGAATAGCCGTCGTGCCTATAAGATAACGTACGTTCCTCGAATAAGAGCGACGACTCCCAGGCGATATCATCCAAGCGTCAATCGCCATTCTCCCATCCTATCCCATAATGGCGATGGCAAACCCAGCGTCGTTCGATGCCATAGTCCAAGCTTCCGTAGAAGGAGTGATTCAACTCATCACCACCGCCTTCCTCGACAGCATCATCTTCTTCACCACCTTAGGCCTCTGTATCCTGGCTCCCAGAATCTCACTCAAAATCATTCAAAGCACGACACGTTGGAAGTTCAGCCCGGAACATCAAGAGGTGTTCCGTGTGGGTTCGCCAATCGTTCTGACACTGATGCATGCCTTCTTGAGTATGCTGTTTGCTCTCCACGACGACTCTGGTCTTTCGCCCAACGCGCCGTCTGTTTTTTGGGCGCTTATGTGGTCGAGTGGGATTTCGCTTGGGGTGACTGGTGGGTTTACGGCTGCGGCGGTCGTGTTGGTTCTGGGATCGGATGTTTTCGGTCTTTGAGCGCTCATAAGACCTTTCATCTCGTATTCAGCGAGGCAAAAACGCTATTCGTCGTAGGGTGCGTGGACACAATGAGAGTGACCGTTCAAGGAAGTGGTGAATGCAGTTTATGACCAGGTGTCGGCTGTCATGAAATCTGGACTGAGCCATTTGATCACGATCTAACTAAATCAGAAGTCTCAGCTTGGTGATTGCTGCAATCAAAAAGGGTTCTACTCGAATTTCGGCAAAAGGCATTCACATCTTTTCGGCTACCTCATCAGCATCAGCGATTGCATCGCATTCAATCTCCACCAACATCTCCGGATCACAAAACCCCCCCACCACTACCATAGTCGCCGCACACCCAAACTCACTCCCCTTCCCCTTCCCCACCATATCATTGAAAACCTCCCCCACCGGCCCACAATCCTGCTGTCTCTGCACATACATCTTCGTCCTTACGATACTCTCCGCACCTCTGCCTCCCAGAGCTTTGATAGCCTTGACGATTTCATCAATGGTGACGCGGGTTTGGGCGGCCGCGTCTCCGGGATGAAGGACGCGTGGGTTCGAGGGGGTGGAGAAGGGGTCGACGGCTGTGGTGCCGGAGATGTAGATGTTTTTGTCGTGGCGGACGGCGCGGTAGTAGCCGATTGCTTCTTCCCATGGGGAGTTCGTTGCGTAGTACTGTTTGGTCGAGCATTGAGGGGTAGGGACAGATTCGGAAGACATAATTGATCGAAATTTTGGATCGGCGATGATGCTGATTATCGGGGAAGGCGAGTGTGAATTGGCTGGTGACAAAGATGTGAGAGTTGAGCTGTAGTGATGTTGTATCTTGACTTGTTCCCAGAATGTCAGAACATTCTGATGAGTCACGAAAAAATGAGGCTCAAAACATTATGACTCACTTGGACAGCGACGACTCCAGGAAGGATTGCGAATTGAAAGCAGTCATAAATTCATTAAATAAAGCATATTGGTTCCTAGATGATGATCAAGTAGGCGTCAATCCTCCAGCCTTGCTGGTCAATACCAACGGATCACACTCAGTGACGTTGTTACCAGTAACGATCCATTGCACATCACCACTCAACAGAGTCTCCAAGCCCTTCTCATAATCACTCACAAGGAAGACCTTCGACCCTTGCCATCTTGGAGCTGTGCACCATGCCAATAAGTAGTTATGGCCATCAGTATCGGCTGCCACATATGCGGTAACTCCATCAGGGGTGGAGACAGGTACGAGCGTGACAAGCTGAGCACCCAATGGTGTGTCCAGGACTTGAGCGGCGCGAAGTCTGGAGACGCCATAAGTAGACATGGTGTTCGGATAGTAATGGAACATGCGCTCGGACTCATCCTTGAAGGCGACAGAGTCTTCACTGTAGAACTTTGTCCCAGGGGACGCACCTCCAGTATTGCCAACCATATAGAAGTTGCCATCTTCTGCGGCAGCGAGACTTGACGCTTGACGAGTATCGAGATTGCTCAAAGTGGTCCAACCAGTGAATGGCTCTCCGGAACCACCAGTCGGTGCTGCGCCGGCGACGCCGACCGTAGCTGATTTCATGATGTCCTCAAAGGCAGGGAACACGTATTTGTTCTCACCAATGAACACGGCAGTAGCTGTGGGTACGGCAGCACCAAGAGTGTATGTTCCACCTGCAAGATTGCCACCAGGAACATAATCGAAAGACGGAGCTTCCAGATTGGGCGGCAAAGTTGGTGCAGCATTTGCGGCATCCAAATTTGGCGCTGCCGTCGATTTTCCCATGCTCGGTGCGGCATTTGCAGCGCCAATGGTAGGAACGGCATTCCCTACTGGAACAACAGGGGCTGCCTGGGTCTTGCCAACAGCAGGAGCAGCGTCAGACGCGGCGATAACGGGGATACCACCAGAAATAGCAGGAGCCGCTTGAGATTTCGCAATGGTGGGTATACCATTGGCAGCTGCAATGGTTGGGAGGGCATTACCTCCGGCAATCACTGGGGCTGCTTGACTCATTGCGACCGCAGGCATGGAGTTGATCGCGGGGATGTTGGGAATTGCGCTTCCCTCTGGGATTGCAGGTATCTGTCTCGCCTGCAACGTGTTGTTGTGGTGGAATGTTACGAGATCAGGATGTACCATCAACTGTCTCTTGGCTTGCAAGTCACGCTTCATGAAAGCGGAGGCGCTACATTGGTGGTCAGCCTTAGGTCGCCTGTGAAGAATCTTTTATCCTGATTGGAGTCACTCACTCTGGCACGAGCTTGAAGTCATCGAGTCTGACATCAAAGTCATCTGAGGTGCATTCGATTTCAACTCCAACCTTGACCCTGTATGAAGCAATGTTGTCCTTGGCTGGAATAGTAATAGGAGTCTGCAATCCAAAACTTGATTAGTGTCGTATTCCTCCTCGCAAGTTGGGTAACTTACAATACTGTTGCCACCGTTCGCGTTGCCGATGACCAGATTGCCTTTGTTTGCACCAGTTATTGGCAAAATTGGCTTGTCGAATGGGAAATCGCGAGTGAGCCACTGTGAGTTGCTGTCTGCACCCTGCAAAAACCACTTATTGACTTTGCAACTAGTACGGTCATTGCTTCTCTGGATACGACCAGAGAACTCAGCGTTGTACTGGGAATAGGTGCAGAGATCCACCGTTTGGGACACGGTGAATTTCCAGGGACCTTGAGGTTGTGGGCAAGCAGAGTCACAGCCGCCATCGCACTCGCCACTGGCCAGGCATGTACCGAATGCACAGGTCTTGATGAAACAGCCACCAGTGTCGAATGTCTCTCTGTGGATGGACCTGGAATATCGTCAGCCTGATGTTGAGTGGGGAAGGGTACACAAGACTTACAGCTCGCCGTTCGTGCCTTCAGCTTTCACGCCATTCTCAGCGTTTTCGTGACCGACAAGTGGCGTCCAGTATGATGCTCCGTTGCTGAAATCAGCGTTTACGAATGCGTTGTCAACAAGTTTGCATCCGGCTTTTGTCTCGCCGCCCGCGGCCGGCTGCTCTTGCTGTCTGACAGTTGTGACACCATTGTCATTGATGCAGCCTTCGATGAATTTGGGTCCCTCCCATTTGCCCAGCTCGAACTATTGCCCTTGGTTAGTTACTGTGTGCGGCAGAATCTGACTCTAAATTACTTACTGCACCCACGAAAGGCACTTCAAGCTCCAGAGAGTTGACCACATTACTGTAGAAATAGATTCCGGCGCATTCGTCGCCTCCGAGTTGTACGCCTTCTTCATTGTCGTATGAGGCGGAATACTCTGCAACTGCTTGGATGGCGGGCGTGTTTACGAGAGCAAGTTTCTCCTCCCAGATACCGTCGAGAACGCTTACACCCAGATTGATGCCGATTGGGATACCGAGTGAGGCAGTGGCCGTAATTTCTCCGGAAGCTTGGAAGATAGGTGTCACGATCGGAGAAAAGCCGTAACTCTTAGCAGATCCGGGGAGCAGAAAGTCGACAAACATGCCCATCTCTGGCCAGTCTAGATTGACACCAGCAAGAATTTGACCAACGGCTTCCACCTCGATTTTAGCCACAAGGTCGACCGTCAGGTAAGGGCCGATGGTGATGACACCCGGGATTGAGAAGCCAGGCAGACCAATATCAGGAGTCAATGGAATCTCCAGGATGGGCCGTTCGAATTTGTAGAAACCATCGACGCCAATTTGTACATTTGCGTTCAAGTCACCACGAAGACGGAGACTGAGTCTAGTGGGACCGATGATGGTGAAAGTAGCTGATCCTGTGGTGTATATCGAACCATGAATACCACAGTCAACACACCATACGGTAACTCCGGGCTCTGGCAGTTGTTCCACGCCATTGATCTTGAAAGTGAGGATTTGGTCAGCGCCAGTCATCTTTGCAAGTGTATCAAAGCTGAAAGGATCAATGCTTTCTCCACCATCTTCTGGTGACCACTCCCAAAGTTGCAAGCCGCCGTCACCCCACGGACAATCATCGAGCATGCTCTGAGGAGGTGCGAGGGCGACAGGGATAGTGAAAGAAGCACTCGGGTTCCAGGTCGGCAGCAAGGACTCTGCAAGATTGCGCACGGCGGTAACGATTGCTTTCACTACCGCGATGACCACCTCCACGATGAATTTCACCACTTTGATGAGACCAGTGAAGAAGCCGCCCAAGTCTCGTCTTTCAAGGTGGCCTCTGCGAGTGAGAACTCTAGTGGTACCAGCTTGAGGTATGTCGTTGGACGTGATGCCAGTATTGGGGGCCCAATCGCGGAGGCGAGCGTTGAGGTTTCCCACATCCTTTAAGTAAGTGAAGAAGTCATCAACGTTTTTGTCGAAGCTGTTGTCGCAGTCCACTTTCGAAAAGTATTTTGAGAAACCAGACGGAACTGGACTCGGAACAACGCCGCATTTGCCAGTTCCAGTGGGTGGGATGAGTGCTGAGAATGATTCGCGCGATGTTGAATTTGAGGAAGAAGACACCAATGATGTAGACAGGCTAGCTCGGCCTGAAGTAGATGTCACACTGGCACTGGTAGTTCTCGAAGATAGGGAGGCAGTCGACTGTACGAGAGCCTGTAGCGCCGCCAATCTGTTGGTAGTAGAGGATCTCAAACTTGGGCTTCCGGATACCGTGGAACTTTTGAGATTTCCGGTACTCAATCTCGACGACCCAGAGCTCGTGGCAGGTCTTGATAGGCTTTTAGAGCTTGAGCTGCTGGATTTGGACGAGATGAGTGAACTTCGGGAGCCAGAACTTGATAATTGTCGTGCACTGGAGGCGCTGTATCGAGATGAAGCCCGCGAACTAAGGCTGCTTTGTCTAGATGAGCTACGCGAGCTCAAGACACTTGACCGAGACGAGCTGCGCGAACTCGCAGCCGCTGCCTGAGATGAGCTGACAAAGCTCGAAGTGCCAGATTTGGAAGATGCGCGGGAGCTTGTCATACTCGATTTAGATGAAGCGCGTGAGATTGAGCTGCTGGCTTTTGTCGAGCTCCGTGCTGAAGATGATGAGCTCCGCGCTGAAGAAGATGTGACTTGAGCAGAGCGTGAGGAGCTACCTGAGGTCCGTGTGCTGGATATACGAGAAGAAAGCGAAGATGACCGACTCGATGCCAAGGATGTTGATTTACTGGATGCCGAAGACGATGACCGACTGTACGCCGAGGAAGATCTGAGCCGGGTCAATATCAGTCATAGAAATGGATTTGGGATTCCTTCATTCAAATTTCACTCACGTTCTGCTGGTGGATGACGAGCTCTTCGTGCTGGAGGACAATGCGGCTATCTTGACTCCCGGCGCAACTTGTTGTTCCGTCTTTGGACTTCCAGCAGCCTCCCATTGTCCCCAGACGACATTGAACTCCCTGATGGCTTGATCGACTGGAATCTGGCTGCCTTTTGCCAAGGCTGTGAGACTGTTCTGGTCGTAAGAGACGAAGGAAGTGTTGAAGAAGCCGAACTGGCCAGGGTATGTCGTGTGACATGACTTGTCTGAGCTTACGAAGACGATGGTATCTCCGGTCCAGTTGGTCTTAGCAGCAGTAAGACTCTGAACTGAATCAAGCTTGATGGACATTTGATTCGGTTGGCAAGTAACATTTGTGACAAAAGCGGAATGGTCTAGAATGACGGCGTCCCAGTGAAAGGTAGCATCCAAGGTAGCTACCATATCCGCGTCTTGCAACTCTGATTGATCCGGATCGTTAGCATCTTGTTCAGTTCAAAGCTTGAGAGGCCTCACATACGTATGCCACCATCTTTAGTGTAGAACAGCGAATGCTCTTGCCTAGAATGCAGATGAGATATATCCCTCTTGTTGAGGTCCGGGTGTATCGCAGGAAAGAGGTGATTATGACTATGATAATCTGCAGGCTCTTCACGTTTCCGCATAGGCTGAGCCATGATAGGTGCGCGTTGTGGTTTGAGGGGTTCGACATCGCGTTGGTCGAAAGAGTAGACAAACGAGTCGGCTGCAGTTCCTGTGACTAGCCAAACAAGGAGGAAAGAAAGAGTGCCCCTCATGGTCATGGTGGCAGCGGATCTTCAGCCACAAGACCTGGTGGTAAGCAAAGATGATGAGAAGAACAAGAGACCTCTTTTGGGCGGGCAGTGATGCTGTTACTATATCTCCATTGATGCCTTTGCTTTGATCGGAGCAAAATCCAGAAGACAGCCGACCACGGTCTGCGTCCCGGTGCACGCGAACATCTGGACATGGGGAATAGCAGACGTTGGGCTGAACAGTTTAGATCGCACCTGAGGAACGGCAGCGTTGGAAGAAGTTCGCCGTTTTGCCTATAGATGGCCAGAAGATTTCGTGCTCGTTTCAGAGGCTGCCAAGCATTTGAGCATCTAAAGCGCTTAGTGCGGGCGACTGTTGTCTTTCATGCGACAAAGACGTGTACGCCATGTGTGGTATAGAAGGCCAGTCGTTCAGGGTATCTGAAGAGCATTCTTCATGGCCTTTCTTGAGACCCTAAAGACCGGATTGGTCCATCGGACTTGCAGTGAGAACGGGCTAACAGATGCCTGTGTGCTTCCATGTTCTCTCTCTGCCAATGTAGTCGAAGCTTAGTCTTCGCGAACTCTGGTCCTCAGATGCGTCAGTATACTAGCCTCTTCTGACCATGAAGCCACAAGAGTGCAAGATGTTCGGTCGTACCCGAAGATCCAATCTTACCGTTCGGCTTCGGCTCAGGAGGAAGGAGCGAGCTGTAGATTTCATCCTTGATATCGCGCTTCGGCGAAGGCGAAACACGTTCTTCATCCGTTGCCAGTGACCTGGTACAGTAACTTGTGCCCTATAAGGGTCGACACTAACTGGCGTAGAGTAGGCGGCTCAGCTAGATAGGAGTTTTAGGCAGGGGCAACGGTTGTCGTTTGAGAATCCTTCCATCAAGGCTGTGGTCATGACTCGCGGGCCGCGACGAATTGCGGGGTAGAGCTGGCACCTGTGGAAAAGTTTCTCTCCCGAGGACTCTGATCACTCATGCTTCTGCTCTTCCGGCGGAGTCAAGTTAGATAGACCTGATATTATCTGTCCTTGCAGACATCCAAAGCCAGATGTTGCGACATGTGTCCGAATGGGACCAAGGAGACGTCAACATGGGAGATGGATGCAGAGGCGTTTGGCCAAGGAGGACGTTGGTAAGCCTGCCGAGACGAAGGAAGACTTCAGCTGTGTCTCAAAGATGAGAATCAACGGTAGTGCTCGCGACTGATTGACTGCATGTCTGCACAAAGTAGGTTGTTGAACACTTCCGCTCACAAAGTCTTGAGCGAGGAAAGAGAGAGCGCAGCGCTTGGAAAGCTAAGTGTCAGTGCTTATGCCTGAACAGGCTTGGCTGCATTGGCAAATGAACGACGTTGACACAAGAATCCTTTACATCTCGCCGTCCTGCACTCAACACCTGGGCATATGCTACCTGACATGTCGTTGGAAACCAGTTGAGCTGAGGAACGATGAGTGTTTGGCAAGAGAGTATATCTGGTGGACGGACAGGCACTGCCCAAGCCGTTTCGCCAAGCGGACTCTCCCCCGAGCGCTCATCCTCGACCAAATCTCCAACGTCTCTCTAGACAGCGATATAGCGGAGAAGGGGTTCTCCGAAACACGAAAACGCTTACATTGGACTGTTGGCTAAATTGCTGATGCTCAAACTCATGGCTGGCTGTAGTATGCACGAACTCATTCGAGGCTCGGTCATATCCGCTGCTCATCAAAGACACAGATGATCAAGTCATTGTGTTGAAGCGAGAGACTTGGAGAAGTACAGCTAGCTTTGTGGAACAAGTATCGTATATCTTGTCTCGAGGACCTCCCACCTGGAACTCTCTCTCAGCACATTCACTCTCTATCACTCTCATTTCAATCTCTTCTCTCTCTACTTATCAACATGCAACTCTTAGTTGTCGCTGCAGCCCTTATGGGTGCCGCGAAGGCTCAAGATATGACTTCCGTTGTCAACACTCAATGCTTCACTCGTTATGCCTTGCAAAGTACTGCAAACATTGAGACGATTGACTTGGCCACTACCACTAGCCGAACTGCTGTCGTGTCTGTTACTGAGACACCTCAGGAGACTGTCATCCCTCTCGCAGTCACCAGTTCTGTGACAACCACCCGCACCATATTCAACACCATCACCCTGCCTATTCGAACCAACACTTACACCACGTCTGTGACCCTGAGCACAACCTTGACCAACACCGAGATTGAGAGCTATACTCAGACCATGACTGAATCCTCTACCACAACTCTGCAATCCACGACCACAGTAAGAAATCCTCGTCATGCTCAATAATGCTGTGCACTCTAACCTAATCTCATAGGTACCTGCTCCGGCTGGCTTTACCGCTCTGGCCCAGATGGCTGGGTATGCTCAGAAGCGCAATGCAGTACTTGAGAGACGCGAAGCACTCCAATCCAGAGGCGAGATCAAGGGTGTCATTCCCATCATCCCCGAAGCCGAACCCACTTCTGCCGCCTTGGTTGGACGCGCAGTGAGCTCTAGTACCAAGAAGAGCTCATCCAGCAGCATGAAGACGACAAGCACTTCAAGCTCCAAGAAGCCTGCTTCCACGAGCTCTAAGAAAGCCACGACAAGCCCTGCCAGAGCTTCTTCGAGCTCCAAGAAGATATCATCCACTTCTGCTAAACCTTCGTCAAGCTCCAAGAAGGTTTCGGTCAGCTCCGCCAAGAGCTCATCCAGTGTCAAGAAGGTCTCGACAAGCTCTACTAGGGTATCATCAAGCTCGAAGAAGATCTCGTCAAGCTCCAAGATCTCATTGAGCTCCGCAAAGATCCCTTCCAGCATCAAGCCGATTCTGTCAAGCTCCAAGTTTTCAAGCACCGTCAAGCCCAGCAGTTCTATGAAGACTACCTCTGCCAAGTCCACCAGCTCGAGCAAGATCAGCCCATCAAGCAGTCTCGGCTCCAGCTCTAGCTCTAGCTCCAGCAGCTCTAGCAAGGCCAGCATCAGCCTGGTTCCCACTGTTGGTCAGCAATACCCAGTCGCTGTCTCTTGCACGAGAAGCACCACGATCATGACGACTGTCAGCACTACTTTCACTGCCGCTACTTCTACTTCGATTGCACCCACCCCTACCAGCATGATCACTATCACCAACTTTATGACTTCCACCATCACCGAAGTCCCTGCCGATAAGACTGAGATCATCACTGTTTCCACTGACACAATCACCGCTACTTCGACCTCGACTGTCAGCACGACCGAGTAAGATGCCTCTCCTTTTTGATTTGAATCTTCGTGTATGACTAATCACTGATACAACACAGGACTCAAACTTCTACTTTCACCGTCGCTAAAGCTGCAGCCACTTTCCTCGCTCAATGTGCACCTAGCAATATTGTCAGCAGCGCGGTAGGCCAGAAGATTGGCACCATCAGCTTCAACAAAGCATTCACTCTGCAATCTCTGTATCTCCAAGACACTACCGGCTACGGCTGCTGCGGTAAGCATACCTTTTGATCCACTCATCCATCGTTTTCCCGTACTAATGTATCGTTACAGCTCAATGCGCCTCCGATGAAAACTGCGCCGGCTTCGCCCAAGCCCCTAATGGTGGTGCTTGTTACTACATCACCACTGACGGACGCTGTGATGTTGATCAGAGCTGGGGTGATAGGTTCCATTACTACAACACCAATGGTCTTGGATACCAGGTTGGTAATGGCCAGTGTGGTTGGTTGGGAGCTCAGGCTGGATCTCCTACTCAGTAGATAAATGTTGGGGAATTTGGTGTAGAGCTCGGAGGAGCTAGATTCCGTATTTCTTTTGTCTTATTGGTCTGTTCTAGGTTGTAGTGTTTTGGGGAAACTCGTATTAATGTCTTTTACCTTCTGTAAAGCATTCTTTTCAAATCAGAAGTATATCAGTGGAGCTGTGATTCTTGCACATTACCTAGCCACCTCTAAAGTGGGCGAACGGCATTAGACTAAGATAGATCAACTGTCTAGTTGCTAGACTCACACCATCGTTGTCGATGGTTCGACCCCTGTGCTTTGGTTTTGTTCGCGCATTGATTTTGGAACTCCAGAGATCGCGATTATTGCCGACCACGCTACCCGAACTGACGAGAAGATCAAATAGCGAAAGCGCAGAGTTTGATCATCCGGTGTATCGGAATCGGCGACCATGAAATGAGAGATTGCCACAGGAATGCTAATGATAGCAACATGAGCAGGGTCATCCCCACTGTATCTGATAAGATGCGGAGATCTTTGCCAAGCCGTGGGCAAATCGCGTCGCGCTCGGAGGAGCGAAAACAGCCGACTTCGATTGACATCCTCTACAACGACAACATCATCACTTTCTGGATGTTGGCCTGCTCTAGTCTTGTCGCGATCACTAAGAGCTACGACATGCCTCATATGAACTCGTCTGATTCAACTCATCAAAACACTGCTTTGTTCGCCTGAGCTACGCCCTCGATGGCAGCTCCTCTCCTGTTCATGTGCTTTCGATGACGATGATGACCAAGTCACAAGGTCGTGCAGGTTCTCAGTTCGCAAAAGAAGAACTTCAAGCCACGAAACGCCGAGGGTTTGATCAGGTCTCATCTATTGCACAGTATCCTTCTTACTCTTGATTATTGCCGATCGAATCAGAAATTTGGAAAGCTCGCTGCCTCGACCGATTCGGGCATCATGAGTGTCGTGTCTATGGTATCGCAACGTCGCCAAAAGATTCGTGACATGCGGGTTACTTTTTTTCAAAGCCTGTATTCGACATGCGACAAGGAAATACAGTCAATCCAGCGACATGTATACCACCACCACCCGTCCGCGAACCACCAATGGAATATGAGATTGAGCTTGTGGTGAGCTCACTGGCTTGAAAGGATTTGCAGAGCGCTCATGATAAGGTGAGAGGATCTCCCTGTCTCTGAGATCCCCTGGAACGTTGCTTCTGATCCTCACCGAATTCTGGTCATCTCTCAACAATGCCTCCACTTTACACCACTCTTCCTTCAGCAGATCAAGATGTCGAGATGGAGTCTCTAACTCAAGCTCTGGATGGCTTAGTACAAGCAAGACGAAACGAGCTACACCATGGCACTATGAGATCGGATATGACCTCTTCAGCCTTCGATCACCGTGGGTTCCCAAACGACCGATCAAGTAAGAGACGATTGCCCGATATGCTAATGGTCGCAGCAGACGACGACGTGACAACTTCAAAAAATATATCAAACCCGCCCGGGGTATCTAGAGCCAGCTCACAAGTACACCTCATACTTCCAAAACCAGCGAGATACGTCATGAATCGATATCTGCGTCGCTGGTTTGCCAACACATTCGGACCACCGCTACTCACTCTCACATATTCATTGATCGTACGATACTATCTGTGCGTCCCTCCTGTCAATGGTGTCATCGATCCTCCCTTGATCAGTGCAGGGTTCGTATTCTATGCTTGGCTTATCTTCAGCATCTTTGCCTTGGATTGGGCAAAGTCCGCACTGGCAGGATTCGAAGCATGGGCTCTGATGGACCCCAGATTCGCCCCTCCCACTGCTCTTCATCTGATGTGGCACACCGACCGAACCTGGGGTAGCGTCAGCGGTTGGAGAGACGCTATTATACCGCTTTGCATGGGTGTGCGTCACCGTTTCTCCAAACAGCCTACTCGAAAAGTCGCTCAGGGGCCAGCGGGTCTTTGGTGGTTTCTTGCGTTCAGTAGTCTTCTCTTCTATGCTGCAATTCCGCTTTCGAGTCTAACGATACTGAAGCGACCGCCCTCGTTCCCGGTAAAGTCCCTTGGTCAGTCGCATTAACATTACTCATCCTCTGGACCGCAGTGACCAGCATCCCCAGCCTCTGGGTGTTTGGTAGAAAGCGCTGGGCCGACACCTTATCAGGCTTCGATATGTTTCGCTTCGGCGCAGAGTGGAAAGAGGCAGTGTGGCAGTTCGAAGAGAATGAGTTTGAGAAGTGTCCTATTTTGCTCGAGGTACCTGGGATGATTGGAGACATGGAAGCAAATGTGATGGATACTGGGTTCATTGGCCTGAGCAAAGATGAGGCCAGGAAGAATGGGTCCTTTGTGTTTGCGCGGGATGCGGTGATTTGAATGCGGGAGTGTCGCGAGGTTGAGGGTGATGTTCAAGCCTGTCGCAATGCTTTGAGGACAACCTTGCTGCGACTACAAAATTGATTCCACTGCTGGTGGAATATTTTTCGAAGCGAAGGTAATTCAATTGTTGAGAACCGAAAGTACAGGAGTTGACTCTTCCAGAGAACAGAATGAATGCACAATTTTTATCTCCTAGAAAACTCCGCAGGTCCTGTCCGAGGATCACCATGCTTGCCTGAGTAATCGACACTGGAGCCATGACTTCCTTTGACGACCGAGGTTTTCCTGTGGTTCATCTTTCTGACGATGGGTGGTCTACTGAGGAAGAAGCCACCGCTACCTGCTTCTGTGGAGCCGTGCAACTGATTTTGGTAAGTGTGTGCATGTGAATCTTCATCGATATCCATACACCTCGAGCCCTGTCATTTTGTGCAACCGAAGCTTCGTCTTCCATTGACTGACACACGATTCCAGCCGCTCCAAAAACCCGGTCTTATAAACCGCCACATCTGCCACTGCACAGACTGCCGCAAAATCGGCTCCGCCTTCTACCAATCCAACATCACCGTCCTCTCCACCCACCTCAAACACACCCGCGGCGCCGAAAACCTCACCACCTTCAGCGAAACCAAAACCATCCGCGCCTCAACCTCCATGGAAAACCATTTCTGCAAAACTTGTGGGACGCTGATGTATAGACGTGGAGAAAGGTTTCCTGGATTGACGATACTGAGGACGGGGACGGTGGATGATTTGGGGTTGGCGGAAGGGAAGTTGAGGCCGCAGGTTGAGCAGTTTATTGAGAGGAGGGTGGGGTGGTCAAAGCCGATTGAGGGGGCGGCGCAGGTGGTGGGGATGCATGGGCCAGAGGATATTGAGGGTATTCCGTGAGACAATGGCATGATGGGCAAGAGCGTGATGTTTTGGCTATGTCTAAACATCAACTGGAGCGCCATCATGGAAGGTCCTCAAGAAATACTGTCGATCTTGGATACTGGAAAATCAATAGACCAGATCAAGACGCGAAAGTCTAGTAGATCATCCTCTCTGTCCACAGAGTGTTCATTCGGTTACCGGGGTCAAACGCCACGCTGAATCTAGGAAGGCGTTATGTATCAAGAAGGCTAGATTAGATACCCAGCGCTTTCCGAAGTTCCTGAGGGTCAAACTCTATGAATGCCACTTCTCCGTTGTTGTTCACCATTGCCAGCTTGTTGCCCCATGAATCGAATTTTGCATAAGCCCAATCATCAGGTGCTCGTAGCACCTTTCTGCCATGCCATCTGATCCAATTGTCCGCGCCAGTGAAATTCAACGGTTGTCCGATATCCAGGCAAGGTGACTTGGAGGGCAGGAGGTCGATGGTCTCTAGATACGTCCGAGGTGATGGAAATCCGAAGAGGTCGATGGTCGCCATATGTGTCCTTAGATATCTACCATCATCAGAAAACGACAGGGTCCGCTCTCCTGATCTCGGAGCCGTTGCACGAAACGTTTGGAGCAGAGTGTTGGTCTTAAGGCCCCACAGATATCCCCTTTGCCAGCTCGAGTCGCGCCATACATACGCAAACAATGATTCATCACTCGAAAACGCCATATCGTGTCCACTTGGTAACGAGTCCGACGCGGACAGACTGCAAATTCCAAGGCCCGTGAAATCAGCTTCTAAGCTACCTGACTGACAGTCCCAAATTATGAATCTATTAGAGACGTCTATCGAAGCGAGCTTTGCATCACAGGGGGAAAACTCGAGACTGTCGATAGTGCAAGCATGACCCTCAAAAGTTGTTTTACATTCTTGAGTCTGTAAATCCCAGATTCGAACTCTGGAGTCGAGTCCAGCAATCGCAAGTGATTGACTTGAGCTTGAAAAAGCGGTGGCACCAACTGAATTGATGTCCAAGGGGTCCTTCTCATGAACATTGTAGAGGTACGTTCGGCGCGCGTTCGAGTTGTCTGCTCCTTGTGCAAGCACATAGTTTTTATCCGGAGAGATGCTGAGATTCTCGACACAGAGATTTGGCTCGATCGTTGTGGAAAGATCACTTAGAACATCCAACATACAGAGCACCGTCGGCTTGTCGAGTCTCTGTCTAGCATAGAGAATCATGGTGCCATCGACAGAAAGGCGTACGTGCGAGATAAGGCTTCCCTTTTCGCGTACTGATTGCCATGACGTCTCCGAGATATCCCATATCCTGGTGCACAGTCCTACATGGGATAGCATGCTCCCGTCAGGAGAAAATAGTACTGCTCCTAGATCGCGAGGGTCGATGGGGAAGGTGTGAAGACAAGCAACAGACATGATGCTATGCAAGATCACTTTGTCATCATCTGTTTGTAAAGCGACACGAGTCGAATCCGATGAGAAACACAGGCTCGTGAACGAGCTCTCAGAATATATCCTCCTGTCAAAACACTCTCCAGTCGTAGTGTTGAAAAAAAACAAGTCGTGTCTGTTCTTCGAAGTTGCCAAAATTAATCCATTAGGACTGAGCCAGTGTGATAAGCTCGAATCCACAACTTGACTATGGCCAGGATCTCGGATACTGAGTGTTGTCGTGTGCATCTCATTCGAATTGTAATCCCAAGATGTCACTTTCGTCCCTTGCACAATAATCAGGCTGTGGTTCGCAGAGAAGCCGAGAGTTGTTAGACAATTACCGCCCTCAAGCGGTATCTGAAAATGTAAGGACTTCGTCTCAATGTTCCATAGCTTGACGACGGCATCTGAAGATACCGTAGCAATCAAAGAGCTGTCGTTCGAGACGTCCAGCCTGCGCGAGTCAAACCAAATTGCTCCATCCAGACCGGAACCCGGACTCTTAGCGAGCTCTGCTGGAGCCCAGTGGAGATCTCGTGCCGTTAGGGTCCAGCGAAGTTTCGCTTCCGCTACCGTCCATACATTTACTCGAGCTGCAGAGATAGAAACGAGAAACAAACCGTTTGGAGAGAACAGAAACCTATCAATGTCATACCCAGGGCTCTCCAATACGGACTCAAACGTTCTAGTCACCGTGTCATAGATCCTGATACGGCCTCCATCGACTGCGAAGGCGAGATGCTTCCCGTCTGGCGAGAATAACAAATGCTCGGACTTGTAATCCCAAGGCGGTGCAAGTAAGGCAATCGGAATTCCACATTTGACACTCCAGATCTCGACACAACGTTTTGAGAAGAATGCAATTCTACTTGAGTCCGGAGAAAACGCTATCGGCAATTTCGCTGCGTGCGCAAACATTGACGTCCGCACCTTGAGAATGCACTGGTCCCATTGCTCATGAGGTGAACGATATCTCAACAGCCAAGCTGGCCCTTGCTCGAAGAAAGCCCGGTATACGAGGCTGCTCTTGGGACTAAAGATCAGAGACGAACAGTATATCTGTAGAGGAGTGCGTGCGATGATAGATCCCTGACTGATCATGAATCTCCTGGCATCCCAGCAGAATAGCTTCAAGTCGCTTCCAAGTTCCTGTTCCCAATTAGCCATTTTCCGATAGTCAAGTCTTGTCATAAGTCACCAGAAGTTCGTAAAGTCTAGAGATTGATTCGACAGCCTCAGGGTATTTGTTAAGCCAAGACATGGCTTCCACCCAATGCAACAAATGTTTATGCAAAAATGTGTCAATTGCGCAAAGATCGGTTGCATCGATTCCGCCGCGCTCCAGATGAATAGTCCAGTGGCAAACTGCATATTGAACATGCAATGGTAAACCGTCTGATATCTTCACTGAATCAACACGAGGATCATCTACTGCTATTCCGGGGTCCTTCAAGTCGCAGAGATCTTGCTTGAGATGAGCAGACAAGACATGGAGGCAGTCGTTGAAAGTCCGTCGATGTGCTGTCTTAGTGTCGACAGCTAGATGAACATCCTTGCATCTTCGTTGGTCCGAAACGAACTCGCGGAATGTTTCATGAAGTAATGTGATCGGTGATTCGATCCCTGATTGCTTGATGACTGAGCGCAGTCGGTGCAATATGGCCATGATGTCGAAATGAGAAACCCGGGTCAAGCAAGACAGTGTGCTGGCAGACAGATAGTCTTGCAGAACAACTATACTGCCGACTACGTGATCATATAAGTCTTTCGAACGGTCCTTTTCGCTTTCGGAGAGTTTTGATAGGTTCTTGAAAGCATTGGATAAGACCGTAAGGTACATGTCGTCAAGCGCTGTCGTATGACCTTTTCCTTGCAGTGTGGTCTTGTTCAATACGGTTTGAAGTCGGCTCTGTGAATGCTGACAATCCTCTTCTAGGTATAGGCAAAGCGTTTCTGCATAGATGAACAGGCCTCCACATCGACGCAAGAGTATGTTCAAGGTGTGCAGGCCAGGCCAGTCCTCGGGAAGCCCTTCTTGATGATCTCTGATAGCATCGAACCTGCTATGAAGAAATCGTGCAAGGTCGGCGTCAATGACGTGCTGAGGCACATCATCGAGGGACAGACTCGAATGAAGGATGTTGCGCTTGTCGCTGAACTCCAAGCGCACGAGGGTTTCAGGTCTACTGGTGATGATGATTCGAAGCCTTGCGTGAGGCAATTGCTGACGTGCCATTGTTCGAATGATGCCCTTAATATCATTCTCATTTGAGCACTCGTCCAAGGCGTCAACGACAAGAACGGCAGAGGTAGTTGGTGAAACGCCTTGCAGTTTTGCGAAGAAACATGTTAGAGGACGAATGATGAGCCTGTCCCATTGCTCTTGTCGAGACTTGCGTATGACGTCTGGGTCTTGACGCAGCGCTTCCCGCAAAGCATCCTGTAGCGCTATGTGTGCTGAGCTCGTAGCTTGTGTTGCTGTATCCCTTCGGGTCGCCAACTGTTTTGCTAGACTAGTGAAGAGGAACGAGGCGCTTTCGGAATCACCACTGCCCCTGGAAAAGAAGAAACTTGCCACCAAGCACTTTCTTCTCTGAAACTCATGTGCTACTGTGCGTGCAATGGTTGATTTTCCGGTTCCAGCCATTCCACTCAGCCAGAAGATACACCGGTCATCATCATCGGACTCTTGCCACGAGTATATGCACTCCTGCACCTGAGCGCGAGTATTCTCCAAGCACAGTGGATCATCCTGCTTCTCGGCTGAGTCGTGGGAAGCCTCATGTACAACAGGCAACTGGTTCAGTGGATCTTGTCTACACCAGACATTAATCTAATTTGTCCGAATGACGAGCTCGCATTTCGTTACCCAGGAGTAAAGTACACGTCGCCGTTGATCTGGCTCGCGCCGTTCGTCGCGCTCGGTCTTTGATAATTGTGGCCGGAGTCCCTCAAATGAGCCATTGGTATGGGTCGAAAGATGGAAAAAGTTGTCTTGCAGACCCAGGAGGTAGAAGTGGATGGTAAGACAAGCTTGAGAAATCGGGGAACCAAGGAGGACTCGTGATCTGCAGCCTCATGCAAGCCTTGCAGCCACAGGAAATCTCCACCAATCGTAGGCGGTCCGGGGCAGCTTCAATGCAAAACAGCGGCTTGCACAAGGGCGGACGCAGTCGTAAGACGGTAAGCCAGGTCAAGCATTCAAACTGCTTATCTCGAGCTGCTCAACACCGCCAAGTCACTGCGAAGGTTGCTTTCCCAATCAAGTAGATTCGTACGCTATTCAACGCAGGACCCTGTACAACAGCTCGCTGTGATTGGACGAGAACCTGAAGTCGAGAAGCTCCGCTCTATGCCCGCAGCTTCTAGGACGATGATTGGCATTGAGTAACAAAACCTTCGTTGAACATGGAAAACAAAACCGCCCAAAGCGCAGACGACACAATCGTGCGCTTTAATATCGATCCGGTCCCCCATACACGTTGCCGCAATGTTGTTTGGTACCTTTGCCTTCAGCGAGAGCCTTATGGTAGGTATGAGATAAGCCGCCAGTGGGGCCCCGGTAGTCATGATGAATGTGGTCGCCGTGATGAGCGGCAGCCCCATCACGCGTAGTGGGTTCAAAAAAGGTCGATCCATGAGCTAGCATCGCTTTCTGAGCCGCAGTCGCCAACAGCGGATCCTGATCATCTGCGATACTCTTGACGAATGGAAGACTTTCATCGCCAAGGACACTCAACTCAGCAGTGGAGAGCTCTTGTTGTCGCTGCTTGGTTGCCGGAAACAGATTGACCAGCTGGGCCGTTAGGTCGGTAATGTCTTCGACCAGATTCTCAAGGTCGTTCTTCCTATACAGTGCCCAAGCCGCCTTTTTCAAGAAACCTGTGTTCCGTTGGCGCTGAGTGACTATACGTTGAACTCTTCGGTGCAGTTCCAGATCGTCTGGGTTTAGTGTTGCAACGGCATCCCCACTCGCGCGCTGCTCGTAGCGTTTCGACAGATGCTGTGCATCATCGAGTAGATTGAAGATATTTCCCAGAGCGTTCTCGGCTTTCTCCATCTCGTCTGCTGAGCCAAGCACGGTCGGAAGCTGCGTCGTTTCCGTGATCGAAGCCAGTCCAAGTGCTTCTCCCCACCGGCTCAATTGCAGTCTGGAAAGATCAAGCTTCGCTTGACTGGTCTCAAAATCTTTTGCGTAATGCTTTCCCAGGCGAACGTATCCATAGCTGTCGACGACATTGTTGAAGAGTCCTGCAAGAGCAACGGCACCGATTCCAAGGCCGCCTGCTTCCATACTGATAGAGAGCAGATCTGAATCTCTCGGTCGTGGCGGTTTGATACTGATCAAAGACTCAAGAGTGCGCTCCAAAGGATAAGAGTTCTCTGTGGAAATGTAAGTCGAGGATGTACCGTGGCATGGCGCAGGGGCTGGCTGGAAGGAATATGTCGGGCCAAGCCACGCATGCAGCTACGGCACTGCCTTGAGGCATTACATGGATGTTGTCAGCACGAGGCTGCACAGCCGCCGCTCAATAATGCGGCAGGTAATCCAACAGCTCGCTTGGAGTTTTGGTGGCGCATTCTGCGATCCAGCCTTGGAAATAGATCGGGACTGCGGGCAAAGCATCTCGAGAGTCATTGGACAAAGCGTGGACAAGGATGAGGGAAGTCACGAAGCGGGGTGCTTGTTGACCCGGTAGCTTGGCAAAGATCTCCGCATCTTATCAGATTCAAGGGGGGCAACCCTGCTTTGCTCTAGACCATTGACTAAACATCTCAGCAGCCACTGTGAACTCGCAACGATCATCGGGCATGATTTTATCAATGGAATCGATATGGTTTTCTTTGCCTCTCCTACCGGAACACACACTAAGAGTCGATGTGGACGATAGCCTTGTTGCTTTCTAGGTCGTTTTCTTCGGCTTGCTTGACTCACACAAAGCTAAACTTCAACATCACTAAGCCCATGCTGCCTTTCGGATTGGAGGGGGTCACTTGAGAGAGCAATCCGCCCCTCGAAAGGGTCAAGATTTCGCAAATACAATGCTAGTGGCGAAGAAACAGCCTTCCGCGGCAACGAAACATCTACTGTGACCTGTTTGACAGGGCATGACTGTATGATGTGCAGGTGAGTTGTGGAAAGCATTTAGGCACGACCTAGACATAAATATCATCCAGTCCAGAGAGAAAGTCGCCTGAGCCTCCTTCAAACTGTAATACGACTTGTTAGATAATGGCTTGAATGGAGAGATCAGCTTTGTGCTGACTCAACTTACGTCGAAGAGATCTGTGTTCAACCATTCGGCACAGGTTCCGACATCTGGGACAAGAGACGTCTGCGTTGCTGACTGATTCTCGTTTTGTGTTGATTGCTCAGCAACGGGCGCAAGACCATTCTGCAGCAATGGCTGCTCTTGATTTTGGTTCGATGAGGGTGTTTGTTGGCTTCCACTGTGCTTGTGGTGTAGGTCCAAAAACTTTTGAGCGCAGATGTACTCCGCCGTTTGTGAGTCGATCTTACCCAGATGGACTTTGAGAATCAGGTACGCGGCACACATGGTTATGAAGCACCAAGGTCTACTGTTACAAGATTGTGAGTACCTACTTTCTGTAATCGGTACGCATCGCTCCAGCAGATCGATGGTAGCATCAGAGCAGCCCATGATGACGCTGTTGGAACCTGAGGGAACCTCCGTGAGCCATGAGTTTGAAAATGATATAGCATTTGACTTACGCAATGGCTGAAGCATGGTGACACGAACAAGGCTCAAGGATGCCAGCAGAAGATCCTCGCGGACCTGGACAAGACTTTGGAGACCCAAGTCTTTGAGCTCGAGATTTAGCAAAAGAATGTCACGCGACACACGGTGGCAGACATCTTCCGAGAGCGGGTGTTTTGAGTTGTCACAATTCAAGTAGGGTCGATGAATGGCCAGAACACATTCCATCAGCTGGAATTGGAGGCATTGGTGACCTTGTGTAGGCCTTTTTGAGAACAAAAGCCCCAACTTGGCAGCTTCGCGATGTGCTGTGTGAGTTCGTGTGTGTAGTGTAACACTTCGTCATAGGTGAGTGACTGAGACAGGGCCGGGCTGTACAAACGGCGGGAAATGTCGACCCGAATGGCCCAGCTTTGAGCGCTGAGAGCTTGATAAGATGTGCCGGTATGGCGTTCGAAAGGCTCTGCTCCAGGAAGATCAACCAAGGCCTCATCAAGTGCCTCGTCATCAATGTTGGACGGTGGTGGGACATGAGAGTCGATATTGTGTAGGAGTGTAGGTAGGCCATGCTCGTACGAATTCTGAAGGTCGAGCTCCCGAATCGTGAACCATATCCGACGTCTCATCTCTGTTGCGAAGGTACTGTCATGACGAGATAACAACGTATCGTCGTGCAGACCATCAATCATCGCCTTTTGGACAAGCAAAGCTGACTCGCTCCAGAATCGCTTCTTGTGAACCATATTTATGCGTTTGGCCAGGTAAACCAGACAAGCGATTTGATAGTGTATGAGTCTATGGCGTTTGGGGCTCTGACGCTTCGACCAATCCTCGCAAGCCATCAGCCACCTAGCTGAGTCATTGCGACAATCGGCTCTAAGTGACGACGTAGAGGCAGAAATGGTGATCATGGAGAGAACAAGAGCGGTGGTCACAGCTGAGCGCCGCTCGTTGGGGACCCAAAATTTGGCATACTCGCGTGCGAAAGTGGGTACATGTATCACGCGATGAAGCTGCTCGCAATGGTCAAGGTAGAACTTGACAAGGATATCCGTGTCATCTTTCGATGGAAGAAGAACATCCAGCGATGACAGATTTTCGGGTAGAGAGGTTGGACTATACTTTTTCAGATGGACACCTGCAGGCTTCAGCCAGACTTCAACGCTTTCTGTGATGAACGGGTATAGCTCTGGGATCTGAATGTTGTCAAGCAGGGAACGTATGGCAAAGGATACCACAAGCAGGAATATACCTCGACGAAGAATTTGAACAGGCTATGCTGAGCATAGTATATACGTGGGGCTCTATCCTTTGGGTGATTCGATGATTGATGAACTCCCCAAGGAGGAACCTCAAATTTTGATTGTTCGATTGAGCTTCCAGTCGCGGGCAGCGTCGTCGAAGGTGTTAGCGGAGCGGCGAATCCGCCAGTCTGCTTACTAAGCAAGCTTTGAAGCTGTTCAACTTCGGCACGAAGACGGCGAACTTCATCGTGGTTTGAAGGCGAAGCTTGTCGCTGACGCCCAGGCTGCTGGTTCGCCATCGGCGGTTGACCATTTTGCGAGTCATAAATGCACAAATGTGCCCTCCCGGTCTTGACACATCTCTGGCAAGGCCAATCGCGGTTGCATGATAGCTGGACAAGACACACATCAGCAGCCGGAGAAAATGGACAAACGCCGAGCTCACCTTCTTCGCGCGGCATTCACCGCAACTGAGCTGGACGCGCTGCCTGCGTACTCGTTTCACAACACGCCCGTCGACCGAATTTGGAGTCGCTTCGGAGGAGGTTGCATTTTCGGACATCGTGTCGTGGCACGAATCTGTGTCCTGGTTCGTGTGTTGCTCAAGGCATGCAAATTCGTAGGAAGGACAGAATCTCGGATTTAGAGTCCCAAGAAATATCTCCGACCATCTCCGGCGCTAATAGACTGTCGCTATGCCTGCCAACAAGCATGGACAACATTTCATCGGCGACAAACATGATCTCCGACACTGTGCTGGGTACAGATCAGGAGTCGTTCTCTTGCTATTGGCCACCACTAATTCATTGTATCGTGTTGATTTCCTAGCATCATGAAAACGTAAGTCGGACTTATCGCCCTTGATACATCTCCTTCGGACGATTCGGAGATGCCTTTAGCACGCCTGTGTGCTTTGATATATAGACTTCCCTCAGCAAAGTGAATTCCATCTTTCCAATATTCCCAGTCTGCTTTCCAACACTCAAGGTACCAAGTACCGAGCTTGCATCACCGTCAACATGTCGGCATCCTCAGACCTCACGACTGATCTATCCACGTCTCGCGATGAGTCCAGAGCCGATAAAGAGCGTATGTCCACAGGCGAGCCCGAACCTGTGATGCCGCTGTTCCCTGAAGACCGAACGAAAGCCTGGCTGGTCGTGCTCGGATGCTGGTGCACTTCATTCGCTTCCTTCGGCATTGTCAATTCGTTCGGGTGAGTTTGGGCCGTTACCTGACAGAAATGTTTGTCGGTCTGATTGGTCATAGTGTGTACGAGACATACTACCTGCACCACTTTCTCAAGGATTTCTACAAAAAGCGCGCAATGGCCATGGCACTCGCTTCGACCGGTTCTCCCCTTGGCGGCATCGTCTATCCCGTCATCCTAAACAACCTGATCTCTAGCATCGGCTTCGGATGGGCTCAGCGCCTCTGCGGCTTCTTGAGCCTTTTTCTGCTCGCTATTGCTGCCGTCAGTCTTCGTCCCTCTGGTATGAGAAGGAAGGGCAACTTCATCCTTCTGGATGCATTCAGAAACCCTATCTACACTCCAGGTGGCCGCGATGTTCATGGTCATTCTAGGTCTCTGGACGCCCTACTTTTATCTTGCGAACTATGGCTTGGCTCATGGTATGTCGCCCAACCTCGCTGGCTATCTGTTTGCACTCATCAATGCCGGCTCCTTTCTTGGACGTATCTTGGGCGGGCTCCTTGCCAATCGTGTTGGACAATTCAATGTCGTTATTGCCGCCTGTTATCTTTCTTCCCTGCTACTCTTCTGCTGGCTTACCATTTCCTCTTCGGCGGGATTGGTCGTCTTTGCGGTCTTGTTTGGTGCGGTCAGTGGTGCAATCATCGCCCTCATGATGCCGCTTTTTGCTCATACGGCAGACCATCCCAGCAAGGTAAGTTTATTAGAGCTGCACAATGTTCCCGCATCATCTAACTTCGACAGATTGGCACCTACATCGGACAATCAACCTTGGTGGTCGGCTTCGCGGGCCTCATCGGCACGCCCATTACTGGAGCCCTCATCACCAACGATCATGGTTACTCTCACGGCATCGTCTTCAGTGCCAGTGCTGCGATGGTCGGTGCTGTTCTGATCACCGTTGCGAGATATTCGTTTGCGAATGACAGAATTATTGCTTGAGTCTGTACAGTATTCTATGAGGCCTCTGCTTCTAATCAGTAACGTCATGAGTACACAGAACGTGTGTTATCATTCCAGCTTACCAAAAATCATTCCGCGACAACAAGGGTATCGCGAGTTATCTTCTTCATCTGGCTGTACAACGGATTCACTCTGGTCTTTCAGCTGTACAGCCACTACTACAATTCCATCATCAGTATTTAACTCCCATCTTGGAAGATTATCAGGCGTTCTGTGAGCTACCTGACAGTTCTGGTCCGTAGGTTGCAAAACACGCAGTAGAGGCTTACTGCATTCTGTGGTCTAACAATCAGCTTTACACCTTACACAGACTACGATCTCCATCTGACCACCCAATGGTATCAAGCAAATGCACCGATTCGATGTCCCACGACCCACTCATACAAAATCCCCCTGCTCAACTCATTGACTGCGAGACATGCCATTGCTCATACATCATCACACCAGCACCTTGCACACCTTCTCTCATCCAACAATCACCATTAATATACTCCACAGCCTCAGCCACCGAGCCATAACTCTTCAGCGAAAGCAATAAATCTCGGCACTCAGGAATACTGCCTTGTCGTAAACGATCGAGTACATATTTGTAAGCTTCCAATTGCTTATTCATCGCTTGTCTTTGGCTTTGTCCTGGATTCACGGTGTATTCACACTCGGTGGCTCTGTCGGTGCAGATTTTGCAGCTAGGACGATCGCCATTACACTGTGTGCTAAATGTTAGCGATGTTGTTTTGTTGCGGATAGGGGAGGTGGAAGGTTAGGCAACTACCTTGGATTTACGCTTTCGACAAGCCAGACATGCGGCTTTCACCAAGGGGCCTCTGACGCGTACTAATTGCTTGTGTTGGTGTGAATCACTGTCATGCGAGGTATTGTTTTGTTGTATATGAGATTTTTGCTGGTTTTGCGATAGTATCAATGCGGAGTCGGGTGATGCGGTGGCATGAATAGAAGGCAGGTCCTGCATTGCCGTCATTTCGGGTATCTTCTCTTGCTGTCCTAGGTGGGTATCTCGGGTTGTTGGCGACGTATCTTTGTGGACTGTCCTCTTTGACGATGCCAATGTCGGATATGTATCATCTTGAGTTGACTGAAGCAAGTTGCATATTTTCATCGTGTGCGACATGGTCGAATTGAATAGGATTCGAATGCCAGGCGCGTTTTCGCTGTAAGAGCGGAGCGATCCAGCGTTAGAAAAGTAGCGATCAGGAAATGCCGAAAGATTCTGGAAGAGCATTTGTACTTTACTGGTCGCATAAAGACTAAGACGTAACGCATCGTTTTGCCCTAGATCTTGTTCACCTCTTCTACTTAGTCCGGAGCGCAGTTCCGCCTAATTTAGGCTTTCCGCTTGCATGGCGCACGGGTCTCGATTAGCGGAGCCGCAGCTATAGTACATCATTACAGCTATAACACAGAACCAGACAGAACTTGCGGATAAGCAAAAAACGACTGCTTCTTCGTAGAGATAAATTTAGGCTAAGACTGGCAATATCCGTATTGATTTCTCACATACCGTGCGCTCGTGCTAAAGTGGCGGATTGGGAAAACAACGGGACTGGGCTCTGGCTCATCGACAAATCGAAGATTTGCTGCAAGCCACAGAGATAGTAGTAGGATTCTAGATTGCATCATCGTTTTGCATCCTTAGTTTGAGCAAATGATGGAAAGTAAGTGGCAATTGCAGCAAGAGGGTAAGCGCATATAAGGTTACAGGCGTGCGCACATATTGCCAGGGAATGGCATACCAAAAAGCACTTTTTGGACTATCCTTGCGCCAATCGCCAAAAGTTTATCACGACCATAGACTGTCGATTATAGCAAGGGTGGTCAATTGCCGTCACATCAAGTCGTATTCAACGGGTGAAAAGGGCATTGGCAGACAATTCCTTGTTTTCTAACAAATTGTGTTGACACTAAGTGACACCGTGGGATCGCCTCTGTGCTTCCTCCTCCGAATCAAGATCATGTTTGAGGGCTCATCACTAATTTTCGCACACCTTGTACTGTTTGCAGTTCTCGCAAGATTGACCAGCTCCCGTCAAGTGTAAGTCCCGACTTGTCGTCCACTGGCCGGGAACTTCGGTTGAATCGCGCAGTCGTTCTCTAATAAACAGGGACCTTGAAAGCAGGGAAAGTATAAGTCCAGCTATCGATCGAAGCTTGGTCATTGACACACTTCCAGGCATCGTTCTTCCAGACAGGTCTGGTAGGCCATTGGCAAAGTTTCTGGACTTCGCCAGAGTACTGACCAGCAGAGACGGTCGCATTAAGTCCAGTGGGCTTGATTCCATTCTCGACCCAATCGATCAAGGTGTTCATATTGTCCTCAGGGAAAGGACCATCGGGTTGGAGAGAGTTGGAGGCGCAGTGAGCGGCACCGGGGACGAGATAGAATTGGTACCAATCCTCGAGAGCCTGGAGAGATTGTTCGTGGGTGTAGGAGGATTCGGGGTACATGATTGAGCGGACAGATTGCCAGTAGTGGACAGACGAAGCAGGAGGGACGGAAGGATCAGACTCTCCGTGGTAGTGAAGGAGTTTACCACCGGACTTCTGGAAAGGAGTAAGATCTGGAAGGGTGGTCTGAAGAGAATCGAGGTAGCGGATCATAGCAGTCTGCATCCAGTCGACTAGAGTGTCGTACGTAACACCATCGAGGGTGGTGAGGTTATCTTCATCGATCAATTCAACCATCTTGGTGACGAATTCGCCGCCAGTGGAAGGGATGTTGAGCTCCCAGGAAGAAGTCTCATTGTTCCAGGTGGGATCAGCATCCGATGAGAGAGATGAGCCGTGCTGCCAGGAGATGTAGGCGCGCTCGCCCTTGAGGTTGTGAAGACCGTTGTAGATACCCTTGACAACAGCGATATCCTGAGCGGCGATGGTTCCGTTCTGAGCAGGGGTTGAGCTAGTAGAGCTGCCAGCAATGCCGTCTCTCTTTCCGAAGCCGAAACCAAGGGAGGAACTGGTTGTAGCGGCGCAGTAGTAAGACTCGCCTACGAGAGTGTCCAAGTCGAAGTGAAGCTTGCAGAGGTCGGTACGGGAGATGACACCGTCAGTTCTTCCATCAAGAGGGTCACAAGCGGCGATTGTAGCATTGACGATTTTGGCCATGGAGCAAGGAGGAGGATAGTGATCCAAAGTGTGCTCAACAGCGACGGAGGTGAGATGACCGACTTGTTGCTGACCATAGCGCATAGCAGGAGCGCCGGCGACAACACCGTCGTACTCCTCTCCCCAGCGCTGAACTTGGCTCATACCTTGACGACCACCATCGGAGCAGCCTTCGAAATAGGTGTAAACTTTGGTGCCGTTGTTGTTTCCGTAGAAAGGATTGGCCATTGCCTTGCCCAGAGATGTCATTTCGCCGATGCCCTGGTAGGCAAACATGTAGGTAGCATCCCAGTTGATGGAGCCATTGCCCTTAAGGTTGACTTCATCGTAAGTGGTGCTGAAGGCGTCGTAACCAGCATCCGTGATGGCACCGATGGCACCGTAGGTGAGGCCACCAGTAGTGCTGCTTGGGAGCGAGTAGCCAAATCCACCTGCGACATAGAAGCGCTTCTGGAAGTCGGATGGTTGAGGGAAGGCATACTGCACGACAACTCTGTCATCCTTGCCAGTGTGGGTGTAAGTCACAGTGACGTTGCAGTAGGTGAGAGTTTCGCTGGTGGTGCTTCTTCGCATCATGAAACTACCACCGGCGGTGGCGTTGACGACGGCATTTGCAGTCACAGACGAGATAATGGGCTCAATGCCAAGGAGAGTGTTGTTTGCGGGCAAAGCTGCCTGCACATTCTCGACAGTGCAGACGTCAGTCAGAGACTTCGCGGCGGCAGACAAGCCGGCAAGGGCGCTGAAGATGATCAAGGTAGTTTGGGGCATGATGGCCGATAAGTGAAGGTAAGAAGAGTATGTGTGTGATGTTGCGATGAAGGGAATAGAGGAGGAAAGAGGTAGTACTTATATGATTGAGTTGCTACCTCAGGTCCAGGAAACATCCAATGATACTGCTCAGTGCGTGCATCAGGGCAGTGTATAGGAGTCGTCATCAAGAGCGTTTCATGTTTGGACTTGACCTCGACCATTTGACCGCTTGCAATACCGCGTGTGCATGTTTAGGTTGTGGCGGAGGTTGACAAGGAACGGCTGGAGGCAATGAACTTGTCCAAACGATGTTATGAGTCGCGATGCGTATGCCCTCAGGGACGCATTGGTCATTCAGGCACATAGCTTGGACAGTCGACATTGGCCTGCTATCGAAAGCCGACTGGCCGACACAGACATTTGTGGTCTGAGACTGAATGCTGAACGAACGAGATGAAAGTCAGGGAAAGAATGGGTTGGAGTCAAAGCATCTGTGCGCCGCTCTTGGCAATCCTCGGCCTGCTGTGATTGGCTTGCTCGTTTGTACACTCGCGCACGGACAGAACAGGTCAAGCTTCAGCTTTGTGAAACGCGGACAATGACAGCATCTATTTCTTCGTGGACTTCCTAAATCTCGTATGTACACTATGCCTGACCGTTCATCTACTTTGAGACAGCATCATTGTTCAAGTCGACCGCCAGGATGCCTCGATTGAAGCCGGGCGAAAGGAAGCGGGCCTATGTCCCCAAGAGTCGGTCAGGCTGCCCGACATGCAAGTATGTACTTCTCATGGTCTGAGGCTTCCCGCTTCGTTGGCTGATATTGATTTCTTTTCAGAAGTTTGTTGATGATCCCACGTTGAGCTCTCCATAATCTAATGTGGATCAGTTCGGCGTGTCAAATGCGACGAGAGGAGGCCGCATTGTCGGAGATGCACCTCTACGGGCCGCAAATGCGATTATGACAGCAGCCTCTCACCTCACAGCGTTATAAGTGGTACATCTGTCACCGAGAGTCCTGTCTCCAACCCTAGGCTCAGCCCATGTCTCGACGAGCAAGAAGGACGAGCCCTGGACTTCTTTCGTTCTGTTACCCTCCCTCAAGTAGCAGGAACTAATCATCGGGACTTCTGGGGCAAATTGATCCTGCAAGGAGCTCACTTCGATGAAGCCACATACCATGCACTTCTTGCGCTCTCAAGCGTTCACGAGAATTATGTCACAGGCAAGGACGCAGGGGCTCGCCTCGACGCTTTTGCACTAAAGCAGTATAATATGGCTATCAGAGACCATCTTGATGTGCTTACCGTACTGTCTCGATCTGATGAGGTCGAAAGACCCTTCATCTTACCCTGCTCCATCATCTTCATTTGCATAGAGGTACGTTCGACCGGGTTGTCTTCTTGATTGGATGCTAAGATCCTACAGTTGATGCAGAATCATTTCAAATCAGCCATTCTTCTACTCAAAAATACCTTCACCGCCCTCTCAATGTTACAAGCCCGAGACAAGGAGAAATCGCTCGATCACATAAAAACAGGCTCGACCGACCAAGAGCTTCTCCTCAGCCGCCTACAATTTCAAGCTCGAGCTCTTGTCGGCCCAAAATGGGGCCACACATATCGCTTACGCCCGATCATCGCCCACGTTGAGATACCCCCCAGTTTCTCCTCTGTTGGTGAAGCTAAGGACTGCTTCCACACCCAGACATATATACACGGTCCTTCTGGTAAGACCAAGGATTCTCCGGAGAAGCCAGACTGGCCCTCACGCTACAAAAGCGCTTTAGACGCATATCTCTCATCCCACACATCCCCACTGAGTCTTGAGGATAATCATCGCCTTCGTCTTATCGAACTACACCTACTTACTATTCCTTTGGTGCCGAAGCTTACTGGCCCTAACTCCAGCAGCAATCTTGTCGACGAAATGCGCTGGGACCAGTATACGTCAACCTTCAGCAAAATACTTGACCTGGTAGCGAGCACTATCTATGAATTGGACACTCATCTGGCCCCATCATTCTCTCTCGACTTCGGCATCATAGGTCCTCTCGGTATCTTGACAAGTCGATGTCGCGATCCAAGTCTACGGCGCAAAGCAATACATCTTTTGCGCATCTACAATCGTCAAGAGGGCATGTGGCACAGTTCTTTGACTGCCAATGTGGCGGAGAGACTGGTCAAAATCGAAGAAGCTGGTCTGGTCGAAGTCGAGCACTGTACGGATATCCCTCTTGCAGCACGCGTCTCGGAGGTGCGACTCCATCACGACCTGGATCAGCAACATGTCATGCTGTGTTATTCGCGGCAACAGAGCGCTATGGAATCTGTAAGGATACACGTCCAGGAGAAGATAGCATACTGGTAGTGATCGTTCAATGCAGTCCAAAAGATGCCTGGCTATCGTATCGTTTTCGTCCATCTCCCCGGACCGCCAATAGCGTGAGACTCTGGGAGGATATGTGATTCAAGTCTCATCTGATGGGATGACGAACGGCAACCTGCAAAAGGGCTACCGGACTGTACGAACAGATGACCGTCGGCCATTCCTCACGAATTTGGAATCTCTTGCGCATGATCAGGCACCATCAAACAGGTGTCATAGTGTTCCTTGGAAGACTGCGGCTACGTCAACTGTTCGGCATGCGCGGACGCCATACCTGGAGTGGACGGAGATTTTCATGAGTCATCTAAGCTCACCAAAACCAGCCATGGCAGCAATGACCGATCTTTTGCGAGACAAGCTTCAAGCAATTGTTGATAGGGCGTGTTGTTCCCGCCTCGCCATGGCTTCCTGATTGCGCCCTGTATAACTCGAGGCTTATCTGCATTAGAAAGGATGATGCGAAGGTGGCAAACACATGCATAATCGGGCATCGAAAAGACGACTTTGCTGTTGACAGTCCGACTCTTGTTTTTGTTCCAGGCTTGAACTCTGGAATACTCGCTTATAGCTTGGCTTTCGATTTAGGCCCTGCAACAACATATTACTCTGAACGCAACGGATACTGAAGGATTTGCCAGTTGCGTCATCCCTGACAGAGGTGGCATTGTCTAGAGTGTGTATCGTATCAACGTCGCTGCCGTCGACTTTTTGGGAATCTACTTCGCTCAGTTGGCGACCCATCGCGATTGACACTCGCACGATCGGCTGCCAGACCAGTCCAAGCTCTTACCATACTGAAAGCTGATGAATTTGATGAATTTGGATTTATGAAGGCGATATAGCTCTTATGTGTGGTTCTCATAGCGCGGAAGCAGTACGGCTTAAACGGGCGGCTGCGATATTGAAGCTCCTTGGGACCACTGAGAAAACGTTGCAGTGTGAAGGCCATCCTAGCCTTTTCCATACTGTCAATCATGAACGGGTCAAATGCGACTTCAGTCCTGGATCTTTAACCAACGACTGCTCTGGAGAACATGCCGGTATGGGTGCTGGTGCGAAGACACTGGGTGCTGATGCAACTGACTATCACCTTCCCCATCATCACATGCAGTCATTTTGCGAAGTGACTTTTGAGGACATTTGTGGAACGCGAACTGACCAAGTTCCATAGGCTGTCGATGGCTGCAATCTTTATACTCCCGCTTTGCCACTCAGGGCTTGCAAATACCTATTCGCTCTTTGCTGAAGCTGCTGATACATGCGAAGAACCAAACCCGTCTCTGCCTCAGCAAACGCATACAATGTCCCGTAAAGTCAACGCGATGGTCGGTTACCCGGAAATGCTTGCTGGTGAAAATCACTTTTGCACTTCTCTTGGCAGAACATTCGGCAATCATCTCGCTAGCAGACTCGGAGCAGATGGGTGCTATGGATTCGGTATCAGAGCTTCTGAACAGACCGAGTACCTTGGTGCTCGAGGATTTATCGGTGTTGCAGTCAAAGTCGAGGACGGCAGTGTAGAGATCGCTTGTGCAGTGGTCCCTAAGCTGCTGGAAAGACTGCAGATGAGCACTGTGGGCATGCGAGAGAAGCTGCGAGACTATCGCTGTTCCGAGAGGAGTAACACGGCAGAGGTCGTGACGGGGAAGGCGCACCACCCACTCGTGTTACTCAAGACGCCTACCTTGAGCCCAGCTCTTGATTCCAGGGGACATTCAGGCTAAGAAATCACTATGAAATAGCGCTGTTTGACATCTCGAAAGCGAGCTTGAAGCGGAAAAGGCGCGGAAAAGCGTTCTATGAAACGTCTCCACCAACAGAAATCCGCTGCCTACAAGGAAATGTCAACCCAACTAAATTTTCTAGGCAACTCTATGCGAACAATCACAAGCTTTGACCTACAAGCCATTGTTCGAATCGCATCGATTCAAAGCACGCCAAAGTGACGAACAAAGAGTTTTCACAATGTCATTGAGGCTTTGTGAGTCACCGTGGAAATAGGAATTTTGGCGGGAAATTCGACCAGTCGCCCTGCCAACTTTCACTCATGGCTTTTACCGTCATGTCACACGAAGTGCGCTGACCACCACGCCTGTCATTTTGTTTCATCTCTTACCACTCCACGACACAGAACGTATCAGACTATTACTCACCTGTCGGGTCGCCAACATGCCATCCATTGATCTCATCCCTATATCCGTTCCGTCTCCCACGACGCTACAGGAGATACGCACGTCAAAACTCAAAAAATTCGGCACAGTGCTTTCTGGTATCGATAAGAGACCAATCCAAGGTCCTGTTTATGTCTCTTTTATGGGCCTGACCGATGACGAACACGACCTCACCTTCCACGGCGGTATCGACAAAGCAATTCACCAATACAATCACTCTCACTACCCGTTCTGGCAATCACTATACCCAGAAGCCGCAACTCGATTTGTAGCCGGTGGCTTTGGCGAGAACCTTGTGGTAGAGGAGTTGAACGAAGACAACATTTGTGTTGGCGATCTCGTGCGCATTGGACCAAATGACTCTACCCTTACCGGCGGCGACAATGGATGTGTGCTGGAAGTCAGTCTGCCTCGCCAACCATGTTTCAAGCTGAATCAACGTTTTGGTGTCAAGAACCTCGCGCCCAAAACGCACGCTGAGAACAAGACTGGCTGGTACTATCGCGTCAAAGAGCAAGGCTACATTTCAGCAGGTATGGAGATCCGTGTCATACACAGATGTGAGCCGAGATGGTCGATTGCAAGATTGCACCACTATGTTCACCGCGACAAGGTTGATCTTGAGATTTCGAAAGAGCTGGTCGCTATTGATGTACTTGGTGATGAATGCAAAGACGTGTTCAAAAAACGACTGCAAGATGCCGAGAACAAAGCTGCACAAAGCAATCAGACCTGGACAGACTACCGCGTCCACGCAAAAACAATGGAAACACCAAGAATTGTCAGACTCGACCTGCAAGCCTGCAACATCGACAGACCAAAGGACACTACCATTCCAGTCGGTAGCTACGCCTTACTCAAATTGCCCAATGGCTTAAAACGAGCCTATTCCATCGTCACCGGAAACACATCCCTCTTCACCCTCGGCATCGCCCTTGACGACAATAGCAGAGGTGGTTCCTCCTACATCCACACCACCCTCAATCCTGGCGCAATCATTCAAATCGGCGATATCAATCGCAGCATCAAATCCAACGGCATGGCCTCCCATCACATCTTCATCGTCGGCGGTGTCGGTATCACAGCTTTCATCTCCACAATGCGAAAACTCCACAAGATAAACCAGACCTTCGAATTGCATTACGCTGTCCGCTCTACCGACGAGGCAGCATTCACGTCCCTAATGTCAGGATTCAAAAACGTCATCCACATCTACGACAAAAGCAAAAATGAACGCATGAGCATCCCACAAATCTTACACAACAGAATCTGGAACTCCCACGTTTTCACCTGCGGTCCCGATCGTATGATCTCCGCCGTTGTCTCTGCAGCAAAAGACTCCGGAATGGCAGATGATGAGATTTACTACGAGAACTTCAGCACCGACACCACCGGCGACCCATTCACCGCTTCCGTCATCACCGGCGCCAAAACCACAAGCTTGGAAGTTGCAGCGGATAAAACATTGCTTGAGGTCATGAGGGAAGCGGGATTGGAAGTGGCGAGTTCGTGCGAAACTGGCAGTTGTGGGACTTGCAGGATCGGTGTGAGGAGGGGAAAGATTTTGCACAAGGGAACGGGACTGAGCACCGAGGAGCAGGAGAAGGAAATGTTGTGTTGTGTTTCCAGAGGTCAGGGACATATCGACGTGGAACTTTTGGATTGAGACTTCTTGGTTTCGCGGTGGATTGAAGAGACACCGAGTCTAGACGAATTTCTCACAAGCATCGCACGAGGGATACGCTCGAGAAGTCGGCGATGATATCACAAAGACACTGGTCGAATGGAGTAAGAAGCACCCTAATCATGAATGAGGCTTTCGACCACTGGCTGTAACCAGGAAAGCGCGAACAAATCAACAATCAGCCTTTAGTGGAACCTGTGTGCAACAGAATCTGTCAAAATGCAACCCAGTATTCCAAGATCCCCACTTCAAATGGCCACATGGTTCCGTTCTTCCAATGCTTCACATTCACCTACATCTACAATCCTAAACACCTTGAGGCGGGAGTCTAATACCACCGTCCACACTCAAATCATCCCTCTTCGCTTGGAATGCTCCAACACCACAACTAGTGAAAGACTCACAAGATATGTTTGGGTTAGTGGTGCAGAAGGAACCCAAGGCGCAATCGAGACTAGTGGTACATGTGCGGCGCACGGCGAGAGGCAAGAGCCGGTTGGGTCGCAGCAGTACCCGTGACAGCACGAGCACAGTTGTCCTGTTGGAGATGGTCAGATATTACAGTGACTTTTAGGAGTCGTCGATTGCAAACGTACAGCATTGCAAGTGGCACGCTCCTGCAAAAGAGGATTGGCAAGACTGGAAGAGGCAGCCGAGATGCTGGTTAAGGATGCAGAGAAGAGCTTCATGATGTACAGATTGGACAGTAGATGTAATTAGAATGATGGTGATAGAGAATCGCGAGACTGCGATGCTATCTATCTCATAATGTCAAAGACAAGAGATCCCCCTATTGTCCCGCCAGCTTTCAGACCTACTTCCGTTCTAGCACTCCAGGAAAGCCATCGTGCCACTAACATGTCTGGTCCTTCTTTTGTCTTCTCCATGTATGCAGGAGGATCATGGAGGCGCTATATCGCTGAGAAGACTTTTGGTAGACAATATAGTATACTGGAAACTCAGTGGAGGATCGGGTGTGTTTGGAGATCAAGGCGTTGGGTAGTCGGGATTGACCCGATGAAGGAGAGAGAGACTGTCCGGACATCTCGTATGTCTGACAATATTTCGTGCACTTCCACAGTCGTGGAAGATATCAGTTCGAGAGACCCAGCTTCACATCCCCATTTCCTCGTCTTCATCATCACTGTCCCTCCTAGGCGAACACCCAATACCTTTCATATCCAAAGCTCGCAAGAAGGCTCTGGGCACTCTTCTGCCTTGCCTAACCCACACAGCTTCTCTGCATTCCTTCGCCGTGGGCCTTTTCAAGATTTCATCTTGTAACATCCACGCTGTTGTCTCCTTGGCCCATTCAGAAAGCCCTGTGCTCTTGACATGAGGATGAAGCAAAGCGCCAGTAAGCATGTCTTTGACTAACATGCCCAATGCCCAGACATCGGTTTTCGGGAGCAGGTGAGAGGGAAGATTGCGCAGGAGTGCTTCAGGTGAAGTGTAGCGAGCTGCGCCTTGCGACGTACCAGATTCATCATAGATGGAAGCGGAGATGCCGAAGTCGCTCAACTTCAGCAGCAGAGGTTGTGATCTTGATCCCTGGAACACGAGAACATTGGCTGGCTTCAGGTCCCGATGAACGATGTTCTCACCATGCAGGTACTCCAGAGCGCAAAGAATTTGATACGCTGTTGTTTGCGCCATTGCTTCATTCATACCAGAGATTCCCAGTGCAGTGTAGGAGACATAGAATGACTCCAATGTTTGTTCTGCCAATGGCATAATGATACAAGCATTGTAAAGCCCAGTCTCGGCATCAACCACGCCTGCGATGTCTTCCAAAGTCACGATGTTGGTGTGAGATAAGGATACAAGAAAGGTGGCTTCCTGCTTGAAAAGTTTGAATTGTGCTGCGGTGGTGGTTCGGATGACTTTCATCGCCATGACTTGCTTGGTCGAAGAGTGCGAGACGCGATAGACTGTTCCATGGGTCCCGGTGCCGAGTGTGGATTTGATTGTATAGACAACCTTTAAATTGAAGCTTTTCGCGGTGGTGTTCGTGGATAAGGGTGTGGGAGCTTGGTTCGAGATGCTGTTACCCATGACGAAGAATGTTGCAAGTTGAAACCAGTGTAATGCGCTGACAAATGGAAGATTTTGTTGAATTGATTCTTTCTTTGAACTTGTCTTGATGTTTTTCGCAGCGTTGATTCTTGGGGAAACGTGTCTGGTCATACACTGATTGTTGACCTGGAACAATAAGCGCCGTGTCAGTTGACGCTGTAAGCCAGTCAGACGTGTCTTTACCCCTTGCATTAGCCCACATTCCAGTGCAGCTCCTGAAAGCTTCTCGAATACTGCCAATCTCGGATACTCCCAGACTGCGGTCCATGGGCCCTGACGGTGAAAAGTTGTTCTGCTTTTCCACAAAAATATTGTACACTCTCTGTATGGTTCCCAGTGGACATCGGCAACTGCGCGAGATATTCTTCCTTTCACAGTGTCTGATGAATCCAGGTTATTCCGAGACCAAGTGTACTTGTCTCAAATCCCAAAGCTTTGTCTCTCATCAGTCTTTCTTTGTGGTGTCCGCTGTCTCAAGCTTGATCATGGTTTCCAAGACCTTCGCAGTACCCCAACGAGCGACTGGATGAATCCTCGTCACATCGTCTGTTTCGGAAATTTTCCTAAACACAAGTTTCTATGCCTTCCAGTCCTCGAGGTTCCAACCTTTGGTGTCTCGATGACAGGCCTGCCATACCCAAGCTTCATGGTCGTCTGGACTGGTCCATTGAGAGGCTGGCAGCTGGGTGGTCGGTCGGATAGAATGGAGGTGTGTTGTGCAGATCTTCGTGAACGCTTTTTGGTCTTTGAATGTCATGAGGAGTGGACTCATGTTCCAGTCTTGTCTCCCTTCTGACTGATAGTTCGAGACGGGCGCATTGGGACCGAAAGCGTAAATTGAGTCGAAGATTGAAGAACAACGAATGTAGCGGGGCAGGGAGGTCGATTCCTCTAATTTTAGGCACAAGGGGCACGCGTAAAATGTAGAGCGTATGCGCATGTTGCATATCGTCCATTTAAGGAAGTCGGTCGTGAGGTCGCAGCCGGCCACATTGTTGGTGTGGCGTTGACGACAGCTTCGCATGCGGATGATAAGCAAGCAAATCCTTCTCGCAACATGAGTGTTCAGAATGGATTTGACGGGATTGCAGGGTGTCTAGGATATTGCGCTGTCACCATGTTATATAGGCAGAGAAACAGAAAGGGTCAAGGTTAAGATGGACTTCGCGTTCGTCAACGTGTTCACCATTCATGCAGTGGTTGTCGAGTGTCACGAGATGCAAGAGCAGATGAATCTTTGGCGGTCAAAGCAGATGAGCTCTTACTGTTGAGAGGTGCGATGGGCACGAGATCAAAAAGGAAACCGCGACGGGACAGATCGCACATCTGAGTGTGACGCGAGCTTCTGAGCACGGCGGCGACCTGGAGCTCATGTCTTCGCCCAATGCTCTTCCTCGTTCTCGCTCAACCTTATTATCGCGACGATTCGGCGTCTTTGGCGCCTCTTCAAGCTCGGTGTATTCAGAACCTCTTTCCGTTTCTAATGCAAAATCATGGTCCTACTCGATAGCACCCTAGGGTAGAGTGTTTACACGTGACATGTCCTTCATTCAAGGAATTCACTCGTCGAGGATGATTACGCATAAATAGGGTCGTTTGGTCGAGAGTGTTGAGAGTCTGGCGGGTGTTGTTTATTTTACGCAGCGTAGTTTGTTGAAAGAGTCAAACTACTCATACAGTCTGTCGCTCTCTTCAGCGACCCTGCACCGTCGACGGCCGACACACCCAACGCCGACGCCAACCACACTCGACACACGATCCTTGACGTCCAGAGCCGCAGGTCGAGGCAGAAGACCGACTCATCCATAACTTCATACGCCGCCGTTCCAATCCGGGGATCTTGTGGCCAGCTTCTGGGCTGCTATTGTGTGACGGACAAGCACATGCGAGCCGATTTCTCCTCCGAGCAGACCTACACGGTGCTGGCAGACATCGCCTGTGCCATCGCGCAGTACTTCGGACAACAGGCCACCTCCTCCAGCAACAAGCGTGGTCGCTGCGACGGCCAGGGTCTTGACGCCACTTCCTCGTTATCGCCCGACTCGTCTGAGAGGTCTCTCTACACCGGCTCCTCCTGTGACGACACGACTCCTCTGACTACACCCATCGAGGCGCCCGAATTTACCTTTGACTTGCACATGCCCGACAAGCCCCATTTCTCACGCTCCTCCACCGCCACCTCTCCCCCTACCAAGTCCCTCGCTAGCCTCGACCAAGCCGCCAAGTCTGACTTTGTGTCCTCGCTGAGTCACGAGCTGCGCTCGCCTTTGCACGGATGTTTGGCTGCTGCCGAGCTCCTTCGCGAGACCACGCTTGATGCCACTCAGACCGACCTCGTCACTATGATCCAAGCGTGCTCCTCTACACTCCTGTACACGCTCAACCATGTCCTAGACTTTTCCAAGATTAACGATTCCGAAGCTGCCAAGGATGGTCGTCGACGAGCTTCTGATATCTCGCCCTCCAAAGCCAGCCAGAACATCTTTGGCCAGACTTCCGAAGATTACTTGTGCCGACTCGTGCAGGACACTGTAGAGGGCGTTTCTTTTGGACATAGCATGCAAAAAGCCGCCTACATGAAGAACTTGGCCACACCACTCAGCGACCACAACGAACATCACCTGAATCCGGCCATGCTTCTCGACGAAACTGTCGACAAGACAAGCTCTACTCGCTCACACAGCACCGACGGTGTGGCAATCTTCCTGTGTATGGACAGTAGCGAAGCTTGATTCTCGATGATTTGTGCTGGCGCTTGGAAGAGACTGGTCATGAACTTGTTTGGCAACTCGCTCAAGTTTTGTTCAGCAGGCCACGTCGAGGTCACTTTGAAAATGATTCCGGATCCGGAGAACCCTCAGAAACGAATGGCTCACCTTATGGTCCTGGACACGGGCATCGGGATGGGCGAGGAGTTTTCAAAACATGGCATTTATCAACCTTTTGTGCAGGAAAATCCACTTGTTGACGGTACGGGTATTGGGCTTCATATCGTCAAGCGCATCGTCGACGACATGCAAGGGACAATCCAAGTCCAAAGCACATTGGGCTCTGGAACACGATTCGACGTCACCATTCCAATCGTCGAATCAAATACGCCTTCTTCCGAAACCCCGCTTGACGGAGGTCAAATTCTGGATCCACCAGGAATATTACGCGATCGCACCATCTGCCTATTGTCCCCTACGCAAGACTCAAACGGGCATGCCGATCGTCGACGCACGCCACTCGTGCACTCTTATGTGAGACGTATCGCAGAGGAGTGGTACCACATGAGAGTCATTGACGCCGACATGTCAGCAGAGGTCGAAGCAGATGTATATGTCGCCGAGGCCTCGGATTTCGTCATGCATGCTCGTACTAATGATCAACTCTCACGAGTCGATTCGCGACAGCACCGCACGATCCTGGTCGGCACCCCCTCCCAACTCGCTCAAGTCGGACATGAGTTCTCCGGAAATGTTGTCGAGTTAAGTTATCCTCTAGGACCAAGAGCACTTGTTCGAGCTTTGTATGCCGCGTTCAAGAGACCGGAATATGTGGACTATCCAAGCGTTCAATCTGGTATCACCAACATTACACCAGACTATATGGATGTTGATCATGTCAATCCGCCGTCCAATGATCCGCCAATCGCCAAGGAAGATGACACATCCAACGGGACCTCAGAACAACATCTCCTGCTCGTCGACGACAACGCCATCAATCTCAAACTTCTCTCCACATTCGTCAAGAAGCTCAGCTTCAATGCCGAAACCGCCATCGATGGCCAAGACGCACTGACCGAATACAAATCGTGGTCCAAAAAACACGCCTTCACCACCATCCTCATGGACATCTCAATGCCCAAAATGAACGGTTTCGAATCTTCAAAAGCGATTCGTGAGTTCGAGGTTGAGAATGGTCTGCAACCTGCCAAAATCATCGCATTGACGGCGTTGAGCTCTGAAGCTTCGAGGCGAGAGGCAGAGGCGAGTGGCATTGATGATTTCCAGATGAAACCTGTTTCGTTGAAGACGTTGAAGGGGCTTTTTCCTGAAGCTGCTGCATCGGCATGAGGGATTGAACTGAAGCGTCTCATGTCAGGTCTCTCGGTCCTGGTTATGAGAATCTATCCCACCGCGACACCACCCCTGCAATACCTTTCTCGCTCTCACTGAACACACACACAATTCTGGAGACGAGAAGCGAGCGTTGTCGTGCTTATGGACTATCACACGCGCGATATACCGCAAGCACCATTGCAGGAACCTTTCCCTTCCATCGACGCTTTGACACAGCATTACAGCATCCAAGTATTGCTCGTGTCTTCTTCTTCTTCTTTTTCTCTTTTTCCTTACTACTTTGTTTTTCGCTCCCTTGAAAGGTTGAGCTTTTGTTTTTTCGCCTTTTTTTTGCTTGTTCTACGACGATTACGATGACCATGATTGCTTTCCCTTTTTACTCTTCTTTAGCACATATATATTCTTTTGTTTCCCTCCCGCTACATAACCTTAGTTTGATTTCGTTGTCATCTACACGTTTTTAGCAACGCCAGCGGGAAATGTAATATTCCATTCCAAAGATTTCTGCGTGTTGCTAGAAAGCCTTTGTACATACCCTTAATGCTCACAGAAATTGAACTTGTCTTCTTCATAGAACTTCATTAACATCTATTACGAAAGCTCGGCGTCTTATCTATTAATTCGTCCCTAACTTTTCTCGCTTCTGCTAGAGTGATAGGGAAATCTCCCCGCTTCGGTCATAACTTGATAGCGTAGCTCTAGGGGAAGTTCGTCTAGCTTGCCTTTAAGTCTATCCTCCGCTTTAGCCTACTATTCTCGCTGTTAAGAGGGCACGTTTGCTATGCTAATGATACGCTAGAAAGGATTAACGAGGAAAAGAGCGAGGATTTTGCGATGGCTGGGTTTCGTAGGATCCACCAGCTTGAAAGGTTGAGACCAAGAAGCCAAAGTGCGCTCTACTAGCTCTAAATCATTGCTACGGTCAATAAAATCTGACTTTGGCGAGGTAGGTCGACAAGCAACCCTTACACGTTTTTCTACTCCGTGAGCAGCTTATGGAAGGTTGCGCTGTCCATGGATGGTAGGCAGGAAACAAGCTGCTTTGACCAGCGCGACACACCGGTCGCGAGATCGCTTCATAAGAGAAGCAGTGTTTTTTCAGCTCCCGAGAACAGTCACAATGCCCCTGAAAAAGAATTGACCCATTTCGGCTTGGATCATAGTCTTTGTCAACCGATTCACAGTCTCGGTGGCTTTGAGCTTCCTCGTTCTGAGTGTTAATGCCGGCAGAAGCCTCACGACAGAGGTGTGCACTGTGACTGATATTCTGAGTGAATAGGCAGATACTGGTATCATCTTATTGTCTTTCTAGGTCCTCCATGATCTCTAGTGCTTTCGAGGCCTCGCTGCGAGCCAGCTCATGAACCCTTGAATCATTATCCCTCTCTATGATTTCTTCGAATGACGCTTTCCATATCTTCCAGCTTTCCAGATTGGAGAGCCACTTTGAGATCTGAATTTCTTCGAATGACTCTCTTTCTTTCGGGTCCGTCACACTTTCCGATCCTTCTCCGTCTTTTCCAGTCGCATCTCCATCTTTTGGTTCTACTCCCTCACCCCGTTTATCTCCTACAACTTCCACACTTTCCTCCGGTCTTTCACCACGACAACAGGCTCGCCACACCCACTCCCCATGGCCCTCATGAACAAACCATTGAGCCGCCGCAAGCACCTGCCCAGCCAAAACCCCAGACCACGCCAGCGTCCCCTCGGCCGGCATCCCATACCGCGGCAACAACCTCTGCAACGCACTCTTCCACCCCAACTTCTCCACCCCCATAACCGTCAACCTCGCCATAAAGAACGACAGATTTCTCCACCTCTGCTGCTCCTTACTCCCACATTTCTCCACCTCCGTCCATGGAACCCCCACATCGGCCAATCGCTCACATCCGATTGAAAATGACAGTGAGCTAGTCCTCTCCCAAAGAGGAATGGAAACTCTCAAATCCCCACCATTTACCTCTGCATTTCTCAATCCACCATTCTGATCGAGCGAGTAATTCGGAATAATATCCCTTTTCTCCACTTTCGCAAAACTTTTGATCAAAGCGAACATTCTCTCATGCACTACACTGCAGGGTGGAAATGAAGACGCACAACTCGCTAGCAATATAGCTATTAATGTTGTATTCGTGGTATAGGGTCGATTTTCGTTCTTCGCATCGATGGTTTTTTTGTTTCTCCAGGATAGGTTTGTTAGTTCATCTGGGTTTTCTGGGCCGTGGAGAGAGGGCTGAGGTTGTTTTTCGCGCATGCGAGTATAAGGTTTGCGAAGAAATCGATTTCTTCTGGTTCGGCGGTATAGTAGGCGTCTTGTTGGAAAGTGTAGGAAAGGTTGTGATCCATGATTATTTGATACTGAATGGTGTGTCAAAGTTGTGGCGGTTGCAGGATGGAAGATGCAAAGAGGAAGGTAGAGATATAGCTAGGTTTTTTTGACTTGACAATTTTAGACTTACAACTTTACCTGGACGAATTCAATTCTAGGCAGACGTCGCCGGTGTCTCTTAAAGGATGTTGTGACGTAATTGGATGTTTATACGAGGTGATGTTTTCTCGAAGAGATGTCCAGAACAGAGTTTGTAGAAAGGCTACCTGTATTTATGTATCGTCGACATGGAAAGACAGATCCTGATGCATCCCACAGAGTTTATGCCAGATCATGCCTCGTAGCAATGCTCCTTGCCATTTCAGTCATTAGGATTCGCTCAAGACTTGCGCAAAATTGTGGTCCACAGGAATTGTTGTATGAATACATCTCTTACAAAGCTGTTGATGTTGTCGTCGCTTCATATCACATTAGCCTTTCGAAACCTATCAAGACACATCTCATTAAACACCCCTTTCTTCTCCTTCTTTTCCACCTCCCTCACAATAGGACAACTATCCTTCTCCCCCAACAAATTAATCCCCGGCGAGCAAAAGTCGCCATGGCAATAACAAATATCATCACCAAAATAATGTATTTCCTCCGGCTTGAGCAGCAAAGTCGCTGCAAACGATCGCACAGAAGCGTCTCCCCAGCGCTCGGAATAAAACCCTCCCAGTTTGTCCAGGTGTTCCATCATATGTCTATGATCATCCTGGCGCAGGAAATCCAAATCTGCGAGTTCGAAATTGTTCCAGAAGTGGCAGAGGTTCCACTCGTCGCCGTTAATGTCGCGGTAGGGTGCTAGACGCAACAACCAGCGGATTGGGAATGGGGCCCATGATGGATTGACAAGGGCGGTCCAGTAGCGGGATGAGGAGATGTGGAGGTTGTCTTTGTAGTCGCTGACGGCTCTGTAGAGGCTGCGGACTGTGGAGCCGACTTCTTGAAGCGCGATGGCGTAGGCGTAGCGTTTTTTGTTGTGGGACATGTATACGAAAGGGTCGAATATTATAGGGCAGGCGAAGGAGATGCCTGGTTCGATTCGCCAGTACCATTTGTACGGTTGCATGGCGGGATGATCGTAGAAGTTCCTGCAGGGGTGTAAGTTGCATCTTTTTGTAGTTCGGCGGGCATGACTGACATGGAGTAGAAGCGACACATGTGGTGATAGCTCTCTTGTCCAGCATGAATTATGCCCTTGTCTCCCTGCTCTTTGATGCTCGCTTTTGCGACATCTTGGTCCAGGTGGTCGGGGAAGCCCCACATGTCCGGAGAAATGATGTCGAGGATAGCCTGGCCACTGACAACGCCCGACACTTTATGTATGAAGGCATCATTCCATGGCTCGTTGTTGAGAAATACGACCGGGTAATGGTATCGGTTGTTGAACTGCGACTCGAAAGATTTCAAGGCGTCAACAGCTTCCTCAAGATCCTCATTCCGCGCAAGCATAAGCACAGTTGCATTCTGCCGACTTGTTGTTGAATTGTGGTGCAGTAAATGTTCCGGTGTATGGCAATCCGGTCGTGGTGCTTTGTTGACCTCTATCCGGAAGTTCTCTGTCGACAAGCGGGATAGATGAAACCATATCTCAAGAGCAAAGACGATGCCTATGGCCAGGACATATCTCTTGAAGGTGCCGTTCACTGAGAACGACGGCAGCCTCATGTTGATGCATGTTTCAAAGAATGGCGAGCGGGGAAACGTGAAAGAAGAAGGGAAGGAATGTCTCGATGTTTAGGTCAAGTCAACCATCAAAGCCCCTTGGGCGGGCCAGTACGGCGCAGCTGCCTTGCCCCGGAGGAATCGCACGTGGTTCGCTGTATCGTAAACAACAAATGTACTTTGGGCACGAAGGATTCGCAAATCGTCGTAAAATCAGCCAATGGTTATAAATACTTATATTATAGGGCGTAAGATCCAGACTCCATCTTGCATCTCTTGTTCATTGACGAGACTGTAGTCGTTGGAGATCGCATGGCCACCCGTGTTCTTCTGATCTCGACCTCATCGCCATCGTTGTTGTAGGCAGCCGTCATCTTGGACACTCTCCCAGATCAGCAAATGCAGTCTCGTCAGGCCAAGATAGTCGACGACAATTCAGGGCTTGAAGCAGCTGGAAGGTCGATGCGCGAGGGCTTGGAAGGGCTTGGTGAACTCAGGTTGCCTGCGGGGAAGCGGCAGATCTCTTGGCCGAGTCTTGACCTTCCCGGACTGGAAGATCTCAGATCGATAAGATTGACGATCTATGATCTTGCAACATCCACATAGGCTCTTACGACAACAGGTCTGTGAGCACGCATGACATAAGCTACAGAGTTCCTTTCTTCTAGATTCATCTTCCAATATTGCATTCCATGTGTTCTTGAGATACACCAATACTCGAGTAATGAGCGTCTGCCTGACTCGACCCACTGACTCAAGCCAACGCCAATTGCACGTAATCGATAACAGAGCTCGACAAAATTCGGAAACAGGATTTGGGTCTTTCCCCTCGATGACACACAGCGGATTGGCATGCAGCTCTAGCTCTGTCCAACATCCACAGTGTAATATTGGTGTCGACCAATATCTGATTTTGTAACTTTTTCCCGAAGACCAGGCGTCTATGACTTGCTGTAAGGAGTCCCCAGATTGATGTCCTCGTGACAAAGACAAAATCTGCGGTCAACCGATTTCTTGGTAAACAAGACGATTGGTGAGTGGTATGGCTACGTTGAGACGTTTCACAGACACGTACGGAGCCCCGTCCGAGCCATTAGCGTTGGCTTATGATCTCACGAACGGCTTCCCTTGGTTGAGGCGGGTGGAGTGGCAGAGATTTCGAGACTGATATTCGAGTCGAGACCCACATTCTCACATAATGTCCATGTCGACTGTCTTCCCTGGACTTGTGCAGAGGACTGTGACAATTGTCACTGCTTCAACTCTCATCCCTGACTGATCTTCCCTGCGGGCACCAGAACATGACCATGTTGACACGATATCTTCCAAAGCCCGACCTGGCCAAGCGTGCTATCATCACTTTCTTCGCTGTGTTGATGTTGATTTTAGTCTGGTCGTCTTTGTCTTTTCCTTAGAAGCCATCGTCTATTGATAAAGGCACAACCTCAGACACTTCGAAGCACCCAACCCCGGACGCGGTCAAAGACCCGGACTGGATCAATCCACAGCTACAACTACACCCTGTATCATGTGTAGGACCACGAGGCAAGCGGTTGAACGAAAGCACGGATGACCAGCTAAAGTCATCATTCCATGATTTTGCTCCATATCCTGAGCCTATCACGGGCTCGTTCGAGGCGCTGGTTTTGAACCGATCCTGGACAACAGCCGAGGAGAGATATGGTCCATACGGCTTCGGACAAGATAAGGAAGGCTACCGTTTCAGCCATGTGAGCTGGAAGGATGTCAAATGGGGCACACTACAGGACCAATGTGCTCAGGAGAATTCACATCGACTTCCGAATCAAGCTAAACTCTCCGAAATGCGCCGATTTGTGTACCGGGAACCATCAAAACCGGAAGTGCGTACGAAGCCGAAGAAGAACAAGTCAACAAAGGGTGAAGAAAACAAGGCCAAAGTGAACAGTGTTCGACCTTCTGACAAGAAGTATGGGAAACAAGCCATTGTTCTCAGAGCATGGTCTACTTATCCATACACTGAAGACGACATGCAAAACCTTCGGAGCATCGTGACGGAGGCCGCTCTTGCTACTAGCGGCAAATACAATGTCTTTCTCCTAGTCGACGTCAAGGATCTGGACGCTCATATCCATTCTGATGATGCTAATTATACATCTATACTCGAGCAAGTGGTTCCTGCAGAGTTCCGAGACATGGCTGTTCTATTCGATACGACCTTGCTTGAAAGCTGGTATCCAGATGTCATAGACCATACACCATTCTGGCAGATGATGCAGCCCTTTCAACTTTTCGCTCAGCTTTATCCCGAATATGATCATTACTGGCAGCTTGAAATGGATGTTCGTGTCACTCAGCACGTTGGCGAGATCTTGGACTCATTCGACAAGTTCGGCGAGAGCCAACCGAGGAAGCAATCACACGAACGCGCGAGCTGGGCATATATGCCTCAATTCCATGGCACCTACTCCGACTTTACACAAAAGGTCAATGCGGCGATGCCTGATGGCACGGGTACTTGGGGCCCGATTCAGATCGGCGAAGAAATCTTGCCCATCGGTCCACAGCCCCCATCGCCTCAGCCCAACAACACGGAGGTCAACTGGCAGTGGGGTGTAGGAGAGCCTGCCGACCTTTTACTCTTCAACACGTTGATGGACGTACGACGACTCGAGGATTGGCCGTTTAGATACTGGCATTATGGTTTCACAAAGAATGAGGATCTCCCTTACTGGCATTCACCGCCAGCGCAGGGCCGCGCAAGTTGGAATTTACTCAATGCAATTCACCACGCGCAATCTCAGCAAGACTTACGCATAGCATCGGAGACAACGCTGCCGTCTTTCGCACTTTGGCATGGTCTCAAGCTGGTCGGACTACCTTTACCTATCTTCCAGGACCCGGAACGAGACAGAGAGGAATTGAATTTTGTGCTCAATGGTGGCAACATCGACCAATTCTCGGATGGCTTTGCAAATGGACCAGTGAATACTAGAGGAGCGTCGTTAGGGTTTTTCGTCCGAGGAAGGAGCTTTGACTGGGTCAGTCCCATGCCTGACCGTATGATGGCTTACTGGAAAGGAGAAAAACAGCCAGATTCGGAGATGCCACATGTTCTGCTGAAGAAGGATGGCAAAATCTATGCTCCGGCCATGTTCATCCATCCGAGAAAGACAAACGCATATAGGTCCGATTGAGCAAACGCGGTAGTCTTATACACGCTCGTGCTTCATTCCTTGGACTCGACGCTTCGTGACCGCGAACTTTCGGCGCCGAATGATCCGAGCTCAGAACTACCTCAATCACTCTCTACTCTCAACATACCCGCCACTGCTATCTATTCCGAGATCCGCATCATAGTCTACGAGCACCTCACAGAAATCCTTCCGATCCTCAGAATCTGCCATCAAACCCGAGATGAATATACGCACACCATGCTACCAAAACTACACCTTCGCTTACACTGTGGCATCAGTGGCTACGCGGAAAAGAAACCATGGCGTAGCTCCATATCCCGAGGTCGAAATTCATCAACTCGTATGGAGGAAAAGGACTTGATGTTTTGGGGGGACTTTAGATCTTCACACTTGACTGCTTCGATGGACATGTTTGATCGCATCACCATTCGCACCGCTTGGGCCAAGTCTGGTTCAGCGACGATATACTCGATGACAGCAAGGTCGCGCGAAGGCGGACTTGCAGCAAAATTGTACAAAGGGGAAACTGTTGTTGAAATGGAGCAAAGACCGGGTACGGAATTGCAAGTATTGGAAAGGGATGAACGGGTAATCAGGGACCAGAGTGGGTTGGAAGTCAAACGCGCTGGAGTGTTGGGCAAACTAGCAAAGAGGTTTTGCGAAATGATCAATCTTGAGGATGTCGGGGGTGAAATATGCCTTAAGGTGTGGTTGCAGAAGATACATGAGACTTTCCAAAGCACAGTTGATGCTTAAAATCGAGTTCGTGGTCTTGCTTTGGATTTTGAGACTTGGTGCTGAGATGAAAGCTTGCAGGAAAGATAAGAGAAAAGTATGGAATTGCAGGAGTGCTGATCTAGTCGCTACTCCTGCTGCATGGGAGTATCTACTCCCGTTCTCTATATGAGTGTGTCGAATACCACAAAGAAAGACACAGCGTGGACCAAGATCAATGCTTGCTCCAGATCGTGCGGACCATCATTGCCCTAGACCAAATCTCCCATCTCGCAAGAAAGTGATAAAAACCCATATCTCACACCATCTCCGAGACGCACAAGACACAAAAGCACAACCCTCCATACCCAAACCAATCTCCCGCACCGAATTTCCCACACCTACTCACTCCTCCATCACCGCCCCCCACTCCACCTTACCCCCAGTCAAATCTTCTTCTCCCTCCTCCCCTCCACCTCCTTGATACTCTCCAACACTCTATCCTGTCTATCCGCATTTCTAGCCTAATCCATGAGGTAAGGTCTAGCGGGCTTACTACTACTAGAAGCATAGGCACGCGTGTATGCGGCATTGTAGACTCAATCGGAAGCTTGTATGCGGCGGGCTTGAGATTCGAAGTTGGCGAGTTGGGCTGGGGTAGATGAGGAGGTGCAGGGGGTGGATGATGTGAAAAGGGTTTTTGAGTCGTTAGAGATGTGGTAGAGGGAGTTGGTGGAAGAGCTTTAGGAAGAGGAGATGGAGTAGGGGGATTAGTTGGCGGAGTTGTTGGAGGAGTTGCAGAAGGCGCTAGATGAAGGAGTAGACGATATGGAAGGGGTTCTGGAGCTATTGGAAGATGTGTTGGAGGAGCGGTTATAGGAGTTGTCCAGGGATTTGTTGGAGTAGTCGTTGTTATAGGACGAAATGGATTTGTTCTAGCTCTGTTTTGGAGGAAGAGGGCGAATCATCTTTAGAGAATGAGTTGTTGCCGCTACGAGAGGAAGACATGATGGATAGGAGGCTGATCTCGTCAGTATTGCCGGCCAAGGGGGTATCCTGTCTTCTCGACTTCATACCCCTCGAATCTATATACCACCGCCTTCTAAATTGTTCGAGCCAGCTCTTCGACTTGTTTCCATCGTTGGCACATTTCAGAAGATTAGGGTGTTCTTTGTGTGATTCAAGTCATTCATTCATACATCTAATATACAGAACTCAGACCTCTAGGCCCTATCTATCATCATCCATCACAAAATCACCCCTTACTCAGCAGCATACCTCTCAAAATCACTCTCCTTCTGCTTGCTATGCTTATCACTTCTATCATGCCCCTTATCCGCCGCGTTATTAGCTCCAAAATGCAGATTCTTGCTCTCCACTTGAGCGGGAAGCTGGTCGCCTGTCGCCGTCATGACTTCGCCGGTTGCACCAATGTCTTTGCTGGACTTGGGCATGTCGGTCGCGTTGTCGGCTGCACCGGCGAGATTTGTGGATGTGCGATTGTTGATGTCGGCTTGTTCGGGGTTGGGGACTGAGGGGAGGGTCTCGTAGGCGCCGGCGTCGTTGGGGATGGAGGTGCCGGTGACGGCCATGTCGGAAAGGTTGCCTCCTTGGTGGGGGTCGGTGGGCATGATGTGTGGTAGTGTTCGAGGTGTTTGGCTTGAACGAAAAGTTGTGATGTGTTGCTTGATGTCTTTTGTGACAGGTAATTGATGTGTTTCGAGGATTTGGGAGATTATACTGTGTTTGGAGGAATAAAGGTTCAGCAAGACAGCAGATTGCGACTTCTGTTTTGTCGTTCTATGAAAAAAAAATGTTATGACGTTGTCATGATATCAACACCTTGGTGGGCGGATTTGTGGAGTGAGAGGTGGAGCAGCTTTCATCATTCTCCATCCGGATCTTTTCTCTTGTCATCGAGAAACGACACTCCGACTCGACGCTCTTCCTTCTCATTCTTCCACATATCATAGTCCTGCGATTTGAATCCAGAAACACAAGATAGCGGAAGCTCGCCGAACATCCTCAGCGGATGCTCCCACTCTGGACCATCGATTTGACCAGGGTGACCCCGACAGAGCCCTGAAATACTTCTAAGTTCCAAAAAAGCAGTGATAGCGAGCACCATGCGAACAGATACAAGATATGAACAAAGTTCTTGTTATGACCTTGATGCATGAGTACTTCGAAAGCCTTTCCCGTCGTCCCGTGATTCTGTCAAGGCAATATCAAGCCAGATGGCCGGTCAACGTTACCTGCCCAAACCTGCGTTTGGATCTGGGATTCGGCGCCGTAGGGACCTACAGGCGGTTGTCATCCATGGCTACATGGCTCAATGAAGCGATTTCGAAACCAGAGTCACTTGGGAACAACTCGTATTAATAGCTAAACGTACTTCGATTCCATCTCAACCCCATCAAAAGCCCTTCTTACGTACATTACAATCGAGGCATGACTGCGTCTATAGCTCAATGATTTCTCCCTCTTCAACTTCGCTTTCATTGTCACTCTCGCCAAGCTCAGGAGAACCCTCCTCTTAGATGCTTATCAATGGTGATCTCGAAGTCTCTTCTTCTCCCTCTTCCACCTCGTTCTCGCTCTCATCCTGCTCGGAAGATTCTTCTTCTTGTATGGCCATCAGTGGTGATCCAGACATCTCTGCTCCCACAACACGACCTGTCTCTTCATCAGAGATGTCCTCGCTCTCATCCTCATGCTGGTTCTCATGCTCATCTTCATATTCCTCCTCCTCGTCCTCGACATACACGAGTGGCACGTCCACATAACCCCAAGACATAAGGACTCTCTGTGAATAGAAACTGCAGCCGAAATCTTCAACTCTGAAGCTCGGAAGACCCGCAGCGATCGCAGCAGAAACGTTCTGTTGAAGATACTCGAGCGTTCTCATGGCGGTCTCGACATCAGGCATACCAGACATGATAGTCAGGAGTTGCTGAGATGTGACCTTGGTGTATGACGGAGTGGTGAGGGAAGGTGAGGTCGCGGTTGCGGTTTGCGCTTGTTCGGAGGAGGAGGAGGAGGACGTGGTCGACCGAGATGTGGGGGATGGCGATACAGAGTCTGCCATGAATTCGGTTCTAGGAGGAGCGATCTCGGGTTTTTTCTGGTCTTCCTCCTCTTTCTCTTCATCGGTTTGTTCTTCCTGCTCGATCTGCTCAAGATGTTGTTCCTCTTCCTCCTCTTCTTCAGTGTCTCCCTTCCAATTGACAATACCGAATCTCTTCTTCAAGAGACTCCTCAATGCCCTTCCCAGACCCTCAGGAACGATACACACGTTCATGATTTCCTCAAACTCTTCGGCGAATGCCAAGATCTGTCCGGCCTTTGTTTGTGTCAGTGTGATGTCCGCTTGTTGAGGCAAGGATGTCAAACATGGTCAAGCGCGAGTTTGTCCGCCTCAGTCTCGATGAAGCTGTCGGCGCTGGCCGATCTGGTGCGCATCTCGTAGGCGTGGTGGCGCGGGACCAGATTAGGTGTCAGCGGGCTGATCTGTCGCGCGGATGTTGAGATCGTAGAACAACAAGAAAATAACAAGTGCGGCTTTGGCGTAGTCGACAAATGATGATTGTTCAGGCGCACAGGTGTTGGGGCCGACGTCCGACGAGTTGATGTCGACTAAAGTGAAAGCCTTGTTTCGGCTTGTTGTTCTCCCTATAAACTGTAAGAACATCCACTGTCTAGGCGATGAATTGCTGCGCGTTAGCCTGTAATCAATCAAGGCTGCTGACTTGGAGACGCCTTGTGATTTGATGACGTATCTTTCACTTCTTCCTCACCTAATGCCTGATCGAGCGATGAGAAGGTGAAGTAGCAACACCTCGTAACACCTTCAACTCGCCTTTCTCGCTTCAGTAATTCTTCTTCTGAATATACCATCACGTCTTACCACATTACCTTGTGCTAAGCCTATCGACTTTCATAACACTTTCTCTCTATGTTCTTTCAGCTCTCACCTGTCCATACTATTACATCTTGGTCGAGATCTTGACCATCCCCTCTGCTATGCCGCCCATACAAGGCTGGTTCAGATCTAAAAAACCCCTGGGTACCAGACAGCGTCTCGAATATTACGAAGATATCTACGGCGAGAAGAATCCCGACGAAAATCCTCAAGGCGTGCACATCTTAGCCGACGAGAGTGACACCAACCCTGAGATCTTAGGAGGTAAAGGCAAACGCCGCGCTCGCAACAAGAAAAAGCCCCAAGCTCGCAACAAGTCCAGAAACGACGGCAGAGATAAAGCCATGGAGACTGCCGGAGCTGAAGAGATGATGCCTCTGAAGACACTCGATAGAAGTAAAGGTAAGAACTCGTCTATCTTGGTGTCATGATAAGCAATGTTTGCTGACAGACCGATAGTCGTCGTTACAATCGACGACGACAGTGATGTGGACGAACTGTTTGTCGCCGACATTCGAAGATACGGTACGCTTGTCGGCTGTCTGAAATCGATCAATAGCTTACAACAAGCAGCCCAGACTCTTGTCGACGAGAGTGACGGAGATGACGACGTGGTTTTAGCAGAGCCCCAGGATCAAGATCAGATTGACGAGACATTCCTCGAAGAGATCAGAAGATACGGTAGCGTCAATCAGAAAGCGAATTGGCCTGTCGGCAGTTGCTAATGTTGTATAGCCCAGTCTCCTGAGAATACTGTAGGAGAGGAGGACAACGAGTTTCAGGCGTCTGATGAATCGGCCAACAGCTCGACCACCGAGTTGCCTGTCGAACCGCCCATCACTCCATCGACAGGGACCCTTGTCGAGTCGGCTGTCGAGCAAACTACTGACGACAGCGAGGTCACTGAGGAAGCTGAATCCGCTACGGAGACCGAGCGAACCAGAAAGCGGGTCAGGTTCCAGAGAGTGTTGAGAGCACATAGCTGGGACTCCAGTCAGGGGTCAGACTACGTCTACTCCGACGGCGAAAGGGAAAACGACAAGCGCAGTGTTACACGAGTCTCTGACAGAGCTGTCGAGCACAACGAAGGCCAGAGCGATATGATCGATAACGGCAACTTCCCAATCGACGACTCCGAGGAGCACGAACTCATGAGACACCAGGCCCAGGATCAGAACGAGACTCAAATCGAAGAGCTTGGTAGAACAGGCTCGGAATTATCTGACGATCTGACTGAAAACCGGACCAGCTCACAGCTCATCGACCTCATCTCACCTGTCAGATCTGAGGAGTCAGAAGACGAGATACTGTTTCTGGAAAGTCGCCTTTTCTCGAGATCCGCCATGAACCAGATGTCGGATGAACATGACCCATTTGTGTCGCCCAAGTCTGACGCAAATGCGGACCGTAAGAGGCACAAGCGTTTCGGCATGTTTGCTTCCCAGCCAGTCACAGCCTACAATGAGCCCATCCTTGACTTGACTGAGGAGGAGCCAGCACAGAAGCAGAGATTGAGAAGCATTATGAAGAAGAGGCGTAGAGAGCAGGACCACACAGACACTCCGACTAAGGCGTAGAGGAACAAGTACAACTTGCGTCCACGCACTGAGACGGCAACCTTCAGCGATAAAGCTAGCAGTCGAGGAGTCCAGGCCAGGCGACCAGTAAGCACAACTTCTCGGGAGTTCGAGAAGGAGCTGAGAGATGCCTTGAGTCCTCATCGCCGTCAGACAAGATCTATGTCGGCAAAGAAGAATGAGTTCGACAACGAGCTGAAAGATGCCTTGAATTCTCATTGCCGTTCAACAAGATCCATGTCGGCAAAGAAGGTTGAGAAGGTCATTCCTCGTCACAGCGCAGCCAGGAAGTCTGCTTCGGAAGAAATGGGTCTGACATTGAAAGAGGATACTGCCAGAAGCGACAGACGGTCCAAGTAGTCATTCCAGAGACCGACATCGACAGATCTGCCTATCGTTATGTTGCATCCGATGAGCGAGAGGATTGGCCTAAGGATCAGTCGCTGGTCAGGCTGCGCAATCAGTCAAGGTTTGAGAAGCGCAATGAGAGATCGGCCATGGCAGGAAAGGCCCGAAAGCATTTGATCGCAGGCAAGGAGATCCAGATCATCGACTTGGACTCTGAGCATGAAGACGAGAGTGGTTCAAGTCGTGGACAACTGATGCTGGAGATGGTACTGGTTGACTGAAGCTAAGGAGGAGGTTGGTGCATCGCGATGGAAGCACCAAGATTGGATTTGGGAAGGAGGCGATTGGACGCATGCAGGGAAACGCGTCCGAATCTGGGCGAAGTTGCAACGATCACCAGATACCAAGACTTCGGAGGAATGGCCTTTTTGCATGCATTTACATACAACAGATGCTTTTCTTGCTTAGCTAATCAATATCAACGTATTTGAATTGTCTGTCAAAGCACATGGCGACAACATGGACGATATGCAGCAATGTATTTTAGGAGATGACCGGTGAGAGACGAAACAAGACGCGCGAAAGAAGCACGCCTCCAAGCTTCACATCGTCTTGGCTGTACCATGGATTCGGTCAATCCCGTCATAGCCAAGACGGCCGTTGGTAAGATGAAGGGGAATCAAGGCAGGAGAAGGAGTGTGGCAGGTCGGCGATAATTCTAGACAAAATTGTCGTCGTCGGCCCTTGGCTGAGCGCCCCTTGCCTTCCCGACCTTTCTCCTACTTATCCATAGGACGTTTTGTTGTCGCCGGACAAGATCACATCTCCGGCCCGCTTTGAAGCATGAACTCTCAATCAGAACGCCGGTTCGAAGACCGCTTCGAACATCAACAAAACGAACCCTCCGACTCGGACCGCCAACATGCGAACACCAACTGGGGCACAGGCGGCAACGCGCCTCACACTTCAGCGACTGGCCCTGCCGGCGATGCCATTCAACATGCTCTCGGACGCCATCAAGACCCTACCTTCCGTCCCGACCACACCGTAGACCCTCAGAGCACACAGCGACCCGTTTCGCGAACAAGAGAAGATGGCGCCACCGGAGTTGGCGAAGGCCCTCAGATTCTTAGCACCTCCAACCATGTCGAGACTCTGTGCGGACCTCTGCTCAACTACAGATACATGAGCGGCCAAAAGACGGACAACCCTACATGGCATGGCAGTGTTCTGATTGTTACCACTCCTGGACAAAGGCAGCCTCAGCTTGTCATCCGCAGCGCAGGCGCTATTCAATTCTCCAGAGAGATTGACGGTGTCAAGCTGTACGAGGACCCCAAGAGCGCTTTCTGGCGCTTCGACATCGAGGTGCCGTTCTTGGCCCAAGAATCGAAGTGGGAGTACGGAATCCCCGGCGCAAAATATGTCGATTCCAAGAAGACCGTCGCTCCTGGACCCAAGTCATTCTACATCCCCTCCAAGACCAACTCCATGAGAATCATGTTCCACTCTTGCAATGGCTTCTCCGTCGGTACCGACACTGACGCCTGGTCTGGATGCGCCCTCTGGAACGATGTCTTGCGCATGCATGAGCAGAAGCCTTTCCACGTCATGATTGGTGGTGGTGACCAGATCTACAACGACGGTGTCAGAGTTGACGGTCCTCTGAGACCCTGGACTGACATTGGTTCGCCTCACAAGAGAAGACATTTCCCATTCAATGAAGAGCTCCGCGCAAAGTGTGACGAATACTACTTCAACAACTACATCCGCTGGTACGGAACCGAGCCTTTTTCCTTCGCCAACGGTCAGATTCCTCAGCTTAATATCTGGGACGACCACGACATCATTGATGGTTTCGGCAGTTATACCGATCACTTCATGAGATGTGCTGTTTTCAGAGGTATTGGCGGTGTGGCTCACAAGTACTACTTGCTCTTCCAGCACCATCTTGCCCCACCGAAGAGTACCTTCACCACAGATGCTCCTCAGACTGTCCACGCCAATGAGCACGGCACTGCTGCCCCTGATGCAGTCCAGCTGAACGATGCCTTCGTCAAGACTGGTGATGAGCATGAGCCATCGTACATTATTGGTTCCAAGCCCGGACCTTATGTTGAAGAGCGCAGCAGATCCATGTACTGCCAGCTCGGTGCCCGTATCGCCTTTGTGGGTATTGATGCCAGAACTGAGCGTACCAGACATCAGATCAATTATCCCGAGACCTATGATCAAATCTTCCACCGCACATCAGCTGAGCTCCAGGCCAATCCTGCCATTAAGCACTTGATTTTGCTTTTGGGTGTGCCGATTGCCTACCCTCGCCTGCAGTGGTTGGAGAACATTCTTCAGTCTCCTCTGGTCGGCCCCATCCGTTTCCTTAACAAGAGATTTGGTGTGGCTGGTGGCCTCTTCAATCAGTTTGATGGGCAAGTTGATTTGCTTGATGATTTGGATGACCACTACACGGCTCATCAGCACAAGTCTGAGCGTAGAGAGCTGATTCAGCGTCTGCAAGATCTGGCCAAGAGACACGGTGTTCGTGTTTCCATCCTAGGTGGTGATGTCCATCTCGCAGCCATGGGCCGCTTTTACAGCAACCCTAAGCTCAACATCCCTGTTGAGAAGGATTGGCGTTACATGCCCAACATCATCTCATCTGCCATCACCAACAAGCCCCCTCCGTCAGCAGTCGCCAACCTTCTCGCCAGTCGCAACAAGATTCACCATCTGGATCACGACACTGACGAGACATTGCTAAACCTCTTTGACAAGGATCCTGGCCACGGACGCGAAGATGTCAAGAACAAGACGAAGGACAAGAATCACTGCACTATGCCAAGTCGCAATTACGCCATCATCGCTGAGTCGCACAATGGCACCGCTTCTTCCGCCTTTGCTGCAGTTGACGGCGCAACAAATGGCTTGACCAATGGTCACACCAACGGACACACCAATGGAGACTCTACCGTCGCAGCTATCTCGGCCCCCGCAACTTCATTCCCAGCTGGAGGCAATCCTCGTGATGCCCTTCATGCAGGTGAGCAAAAGGCCGGTACTACTCACCCTGCTGCTGAGGGCTTGCAATTCACTGGTCTCGGTGGCCCTGATGGTCTCGATGTCTGCATCAAGGTTGAGATCTCGCCAAGTGATCGCGAAGGCCACACTCAAGGCTATGGCTTCTCCATTCCTGGTCTCGATGCTGGCGCATATAAGGGCCAAGGCACTTCTTGGTAGACGAATCTTTCAAGTACGAAAAAGAAAGAGGAGGATGTTCAGCATCTGTTTGCATGTTTCGACTTTTTGATTCCACTTTTCTGTTTTACCTGGGTAATATCTCGACGAGGAAAAACGTCGAGAGATATGTTTGGATGACGAGATTATAATAATTTCTGGATACCCCTTTTATGAGCCTTAATATCACTGTTTGCACTTTCATCAGGTCTCTTCTCATGACCAAGTTCGAACCGAAGGAAGGAGCGATCATGCCCTTGGCTTTGCAGACTGTGAATTCCACTGAGACCAGCATATACGACTGCTCCTCACGCCATCCATGCAGACCTTCGACGAATTACAGATATGGGCGCTTACACTCGGCCCTGTGTGCGCTGCCGTTGGTCAATCTATGCATGGAGGCACATTCTCAACACCTCACGCGCTCAATTCAAGAGCGGGGTCAAGCATGCAATGAGTATTTGGACTCGCGTCCCCCCTCAGATATTCTGTGTACCTTCATCATCGTCATCTGTCTTCGTTCCATCCATACCAAAACTATCAACAAGAGTTCAAGTCAACATGCTGTACCCACAACACCAAGGCAAGGTCACCCGTACCGAGGCAGGCCTTCATTACAAGACTCGAAAGCCCGAGAAAGCCTACATCTGGGAAGCTCTGCAAGTCGCTGGATCTGGCCACAACATGATTGGTGGACGCAACGTCCCTGTCGGAAACAAACGCCTTGCTTTGCTAGGTGATGCTGTGATGCCTGTCACCATGATCGGTCATTGGTACAATGAAGACGGTGCCCTCGGTCTGTGCTTCTCATCCTGTTATGGTCCCTCGTACTAACCTTCTGTAGTCAACTGGGATAACGTCAGAAAACACCACTTGTCTGATGGCAATCTGGCCAATGTCGCAATTGCCAAGGGTCTCACTGCGGAGATTAACTGCAACCCCCGCCAGATAGTCCAGCCATCTGTGAGAATGGCCGCGGATCTTCTAGAAGCCCTCATTGGAGCCGTCTGGCTCGACTCTGATGGCGACATGGAAGCTATCAAGACAGTCATGTTCGCTCTCGGCTTTGGCGATGTTGTCGACCCAGCCGACCCCGAGCCCGAAAACCAGGCCTGACTGTCGTCATGCCAATCCCACATCTGCCCACACTCGTCGGACGCGGACGAGATCGACCAAGAGGTGCCACACATGAGGAATCTTGGATTGGATTGCGCGCAAGGCTCCGGTTATCAAGCGCGGCGTTGAATTCACATCGATGTCGAAGCACTAACATGGAACTCACTCTGCGCTAGACACTGCTTTCGAGCCTTCACGCAATCCAATCCAGGAAGCCTGATGCATGGCACATCTCGGCCTTTCTTTGACCTACTTTCAACGATACTTTATGGCAGTGTGCTTTGGATTTCGTTTTTCTGTTCTCTCTTCCTGCTTGAGATTCAACACTGGCATCGTTTTCGGCCTCCGAACTATCAACTAGGCTTCTTACATCTCCTTTGTCTCTTGGAAGTTGCAATGCTTGCTTGACGTTCAAATTCTCTCCGAAATATCAAAAAAAAACACTCGCAAAGAGATGGGAAGAAGGAACGGATAACACATCTCCTTCATTGCTCTACTGTGCCTGCCTTTGTTATATAAACCCCACGCTCACTAAGAAATTGCTTTGCTCGGCACTTCTTTCTTGACCACCCTTGTGACTTCATCACGCTCGAGATGAAAACATTCGCTATCATCGGACGTTTTTTTGTTTTAGCGATATCTTTGGCGCGCATCTTGACAAGTCTTTTCGCAGAATTGGCTTGTATAGTAGGATTGACGTACCGCTTGCTGCGAAGTCATTGACCTGACTGTTCTTGATAAGAAGGCCGGCACGCTTTTCGAGGGCAGTGGTGGGTGCAGTGTATTTGGATTCCAGACTACGACATGGGATCTGTTGGGAGTGCCATGGTCGCACTGGGGTTCAATGAAGTTGTCGCGAAGAAGGGCAAGAAGAAACTTCGCAAGGCTGTGCAGAATGCTAGTCGTGCGTAAGGCTTTGGCTATCAAGCGCGAGGCTGATACATCGATGTCGACGTACTAACTTAAGTCGATCTTGCGCTCGACAACACTGAGTCTGTATGCGTCTGAACCTAGGATCTGCTTGGAGCAACACTCTCACAGTCAAAAAGGATGTAGAGAAAAGCACGAAAGATTCGAGTAGGTATGATTTTGGAAAAAGAAGAGTTTTCTATTGGACCGAGATATTCGAGACAGACTGGTATAGGTTGCAACCCTTGAAATCAATACAACACAGCTAAAACCTATTCTTCATACCTCGTCAGTAAACTTGCACACCCAGACAATCGTGCAAAGAATGGTTGTGATATAAACAAGATCAGAAAAAAAGTGATTGTGAATAGTTGTGTCGTCCTGCAAAACCTCCGAAAAGGTCCGCATCCGAATTGCAGAATTCTTTGTGCATCATAGAGGAAACGTCGCGCAGAGAAAGAAGAACTTACGAGTTGGAAATTTCAGCGGATGTGTCAAGGCGAATGGCTCTTGCCTGTCTGACACGTCCGCTGCTGTGGTGTCGAGGAAAGAGAAAAGGCAGAAATCGCAGAAAGAGACTGCGTGAGGTGGAGTGGAGGTCTTGGCGGAAGGTGCGGAGTGCACGGGCTCGCTTGACCATTCATGTCCTGCGACCTGCAGCTTTGGAGTAAACAAATCGATTGCAATCCACCACTTGTCACACCCAACTCTGTCGCATACCTTCAATTACTCATCCTATCAGTCGCAGAGATCACAGACCATATAAGATCAACATAATGTCGACATCACGCAACCCGCAGCCCGAGAAAACATACTTTGAACAACAACGCGAGCTCGTTCTCCAAGATGTCGCAACGGTACTTTTCCTCCCTGTCCTGATTTGCATGTAAACAGGAGCAACACTGATAAGATATACAGAATCTAGAACAAGTGTTGCAAAACATGAACACGCTGAATCGCAGCTTGGAAAGCGTTATTGCTGTACGTCTCCCACGATTTCCTCTCCTCAAATACCCGAATGCTCGACCACAGCCCGCACGACGTCCCTATGCTGCGCGGGTAGACCTGCAATTGAGAAAGGAGCAGAGGGTATATGAGAAGAGTTACTGACGAGGATATGCACAGGTCGGCAATGAATTCGGTCAGGTCGAGGGATTGTGGTCGATGTTTGAGAATGTGATGGCGCAGCAGCAACAGAGCAACAACACACAAGAGGAGGAGGGACAAACACAAGGCGGTGGACAGGAGAAGGGAGACAGATAATGAGCAAGAGCTATGGAATGAGACCAGAGAGCGAACCGATAAGGACAAGGAAGGGAAAGGAGGAAGACAAGATATGATACCCAGGAAAGAGAATTACGATTGTTACGACACAAAATCACACCACATCAACACATTGGGCAGATACGGCGTTCTGGGTCGCATTCATCACTTCCTGACAGCGAGATCAACTATCCATCTTCGAAGCATTCTCGGCGCGCTAAGGCCTAGTGAATCTTGAAAGCCCTTGTCCAGGAGGATCGAATCAGCATCAAGATTCAGGTCATCTACAGAATGCACTGGATTCGAAGACTGTGAAAACGCCTTGAGACATCTGAGGTAGACGGCTAGCTTGAGAAGAGAAACATGCATCGATCATGGGTATTTGAAGCATTCGAGAACACCCGGTCATACCTGTATGATCAATCAGAAAAGTGGACAAGGCTCGCAGGCTTTGTATAATGACGAAGCAATAAAAAACCATAAACGAATCAATGCAACCGCAAGTCAATGCTTTGTGTACAGCTAGCGCATAGTTACGATGTTGCTGGGTATCTCAAATGTATATTGATCTTTCCTTCCCTCAATCTCTGTGATCTTGCTTGTTCCTAAGCTCCTCGGAGTATTTCAAAAATGCTTCAAACTGCTCTGCTTTGGCACCCCTATCTTTATCGGCCTGTTCTCGATCGGCATCATGCTTTCTTTCCTCTTCTAGTCTTTTTTCCTCCTCTTCGATCTTGTCTTTGGCCAGCTTTTCGTCGATCCGTCTTTTTTGTTCGGCGGGGTCTAGAGCTTCGAAGGCTGCCTTGTCTTCGTCCCATCTATGCACACATTCCGGTTTCCAGTTGCATTCCTCGATCTCGCCGAAGATGGGGTGTTTGTATCTGGGATGCGATTTGGGCCATTGGGATGCGTGATAGTGGTGTTTTACGAGAGCTTGTTTTGTGTCGTGGGTGCCCGAGTCTGAATGGCCTTGTCCGGCTGCGAAGGCTTCTACGGTCAGGACGAGTACGTTGCCCACCACTTTCGACTCGTCAAGGCCGTGGAAAGTGTTCCATGTGATGTCACGTCCGGTTTTGCGTGACATGTCGGCCAAGATTGCCTTTGTGAAGGCTGATGGTCCGGTGCCGCTGATGACTTGGTCGAAGTCGAGTTTGATCTCGCCGATGGGTACGCGTTGCTTGGTCGCCTCGTCTCTGAGCCAATCCATGATGTTCTCGACGAGATCCATCATGACGCGTAGTTGTGGCTTGCACATGAATGTCCATTGGCAGAAGGACTGGCTTTTCGGTCCCAGGATTGGGTGGTCCTTCCACTCTGGCTCATCGATTTCCACACCGACGACCATGTCGATGTCTCTTTCATTCCATCTTTCTGGAATGAATCTCTGGACAGGACGAATGGCTTCGACGTCGATGTCGGTGTAGACTCCTCCCTCGACGTACATGACAAGGTAGCGGAGAAGGTCGGCCTTGATGATTTTCGCGGTGATCTCCTTGTACATGTATATGATATCGAGACGGTTGAAACGGTCGGGTCCAAAGTTGTATTCGACCCAAGCAAGACTATTCTGATCCGTCAAGACCTCATATCGAAAGCTTGGATTGACGTTCGTCCACGAACGAGCGACTTTCAGATGTTTTTCCTCAAAATCCAGCACATCAACCTTCCAGGTTTGCCAGATTTTGCGTGGGAAGAGCTCGTGATTAGAGACACCAGATCCGTTGAATATGCTGTTCCAGAAGAATATCATCATCACTACAAAGGCGCATGCCATCAAGCTTGTCCGTCGCATGCATCTTGAGATCGCGAGTTCCGGCGTCCTGCTGTATATTCTTACAAAGTTCTCCTTGAGTCCTTTGTATCGTCGCGGCCATTCCGACATGGAGAAGTCTGATCCTGTGTCAACGTACTCTTTCATTTCCTTGTAATCGGCGTCCATTGCCCCCATCTTGACGTTAGAATCCACAGATGACTCGGTAGCGACAGGATTGGTACAGAGAGCGAAGGGAGTATAAAGCACTCGAACAGACGGGAAGGGCGAAGATAAGGTGTGACGGCAGTCCCTACAATAGCATCCTCGGCCTATTGTGCAGCATATCCATGATCGTCTTGCTGGTGGCGCGAAGAGATTTGATCATGCAAAGGCTGCGAATACACTTTGCTTACCCCGACCACATACACAACAGTGGTACGGGGGCGTGTTCCCGCGTAAGTTCATTGGCATAATCTAACAATTTCAGCCTCGGTCCTTCACGCCTCAGCTCGTCCAGGGCCGCGGCCTGACGGAAAACCTGCTGTCGGAGTCAGGAAAGTACAGACTACTGGTAGTCAATACCATTACGTCTAAGCGGCTGAAACGTATGGTTACGTACGACAGCTCGGATGGTGTATTTCTCGCAAGTTCGTATAACAAGTGCTTATACAAGTATGGTTTTCCAGAGGTGTAACAAGGAGTTGGACGCCCATCCATCACGCGGGGAAAAATCCACAATGCCACATGCGATTCATGCGGGGTACCGATAACAACACCCCTTTTGGACAGAACGAAACTCTAGAGTGCACACCAAGCGACAAACAAGCTCAATCAATCCCATTGATCTTCTGTGGCGCAAGCTTGTGAATTCAACATAGTAGCGCGCGCCAGGGGCCGAGTCTGGACATAGGACGCGTGACCCAGCAAGACAAAGAACTACCTTCGTCCGCGAAGACTAAAGGCCCTGAGGTCTCGGATTCGACCAATCATCTGTCGGCAAAGACTTCCGGGCTTAAGAAGGTACCTTGGTTTGAACTTCAGCTCTCGGCCGGACCACCGCCGCAGCGAATGGCGGCGATATCTGAGGATGCGTTTTCTTATGTGCGGATAGAACCTGCTTGTGAGAGAGGCCGAGGCACTGGGAGACAGCAAAGCGCGTGCTACAGCGCTCTGCATGGCACATGAGTAGCGAGATATTGCACAACTACCATCCGCCTCCTACAACCCTGCGAGAAACAGATGCGCGTGGCTATCTGTATCTAATCCTTGTTGCTTCTTCCTTTCCACGGTTGCCATCGCTAGGCTAACCGTGATCGTGTTTTCTACAGTCTCCGCTCAGAATCCAACATGTCCTCCTCGAGCGAGGAGTTCCTCGAGAAGGGCCCTTTAGAGGTCCAGAAACCAGATCCGGCATTCTTGAGGATTTCCAAAAAGCTGTTTCGATGTCTACGCGTTCTCAAACCGTCCTTCCTCGGCAGGACCAAGGCGTCCCCAACAAAACTGCGACGAACAGCATATCTTGATGGAATGCGAGGGTTCGCTGCACTTATGGTGTATGTGCTCCATCACGAGCTCTGGGCACACGAATTCAAGGACCGTATACTGGAAAACTCATTTGGCTACAATGGCGAGCATTACTTCGCCACACTGCCATTTCTTCGCAACTTCATCACTGGTGGCCATTATGCTGTGGGCATCTTTTTCGTCTTGTCTGGTTATGTGCTGTCAGCGAAACCCTTGATGCATATTCATGCTGGAGATTTTGTTCTGCTTGGAGACAACTTGGGCTCAGCACTCTTTAGACGATGGTTCAGACTCTATCTTCCCATCATTGTCACGACGCTTGGGATAGTGCTTCTGTGGCATGTTTTTGGTATCTCTGCAAATCTGCATCCACAGAGAACCTTAGGCGCGGAGCTTTGGGTGTGGTATAATGAGTTCAAGAGTTTTACCTGGATCCTCAACTCGAGTCCGCCAGTCTGGTTCACGTACAATCCGCATACCTGGACCATTCCTCTCGAATTTAAGGGATCTCTTGTCGTTTACGTGACTTTAACAGCATTGTCACGATGCACACGTACAGCTAGACTATGCTGCGAGATCGCGCTCATCTTCTACTTCATCTGGATCGTCGATGGTTTGTACTTTGCTCTCTTCGCTGGCGGGCTCCTACTTTGCGATCTCGACCTCTTAGCGGCCAAAGACGAGCTTCCCATCTGGATGACTCGCCATCTCAAACCCCACTCCTCGATAATCTTCTATGTCTTGTTCGTCAGCAGCCTCTATCTCGGCGGCGTTCCTTCCTACTCTAGAGAACTTGCAGATTTACGCTCCTCACCTGGCTGGCAAATTCTCTCATACCTCAAGCCCGATGCCGCGTTCGATTACAAATGGTTCTACCAATTCTGGGCCGCTGTCTTCCTCGTTGCCAGCGTACCCCGCATCCCCTGGCTCAAGAATTTCTTCGAAACCCGCTTTTGTCAGTATCTAGGCAGGATAAGCTACATGTTCTATCTCGTCCACGGACCCGTTATGTCCACGCTGGGAGACCGCCTCTACGCTGCCGTTGGCATGCAACGCACCAATCATGCCATTGTCGTTCCTCACTGGATCGGCCGGTTTCCTATTCCGTCTATCGGTCCGCTGGGTCTGGAATTGAATTTCTTACTGCCTCATCTTATTTTACTGCCGTTCACGCTGTGGATTGGCGAGGTCTTGACGGTTTTGGTCGATGATCCTTGCGTGAGGTTGGCGGCGTGGTTGCGGAAATTGACTATGCCTGCAGCGGTGACCGAGGGACCGATTCTACAGCAATTCGAAGTCCGCAATGACCCTGTCGTTATCAGTGAAGATTGAGAATCGTGGAAGTTATAGTTAGATTGAAGTAATCTGTAAACACTTTGTTCTTATTTCTACCTCTCCAGCTCCGTTTGTTTTTTTGCCAATCAATCTATCCACCAAAATGCAAGATCATTTTCACCCGGCCGTAAGTGTTTGGAGAGAGCGTGCTGCGACTTTTCAGTCTCGTATCTCTGCTGAAAGGAACTTTGCTCTTTCATGTGGATTCCGTCTCCCTCAATATCAAATTTCTCCATCTACCGAAAAAGCAAGATCGTCTTCACCTTACCACGATTGGGCCCAAGAAAGGGTGTCCGACATTTTATTCCACACCTCAATATTTTCTTTACTTCATCCCTGGTGCATGCATGTATGCCTCAATGACTCCGTGTTAAGAATTTTCTCGTTACAGTACCGCTTCCTATCTCTCCCGGCTTACTACTTCACATACCTTTTCTTCCTTTCCACATACCTTGGGCTTCACTCCTTATCCTTAATCTTTGACCCTCTCATCCTCCATTTTTGATTCTCTAGCCTTACCCTCTAATGACCCCCACTTCCTCTTTTCTATTAATTTCTACAAGATTAAGGTATATGCATGCGTCTAAAGTGCGCATAATTAGATACTCTGTACCTTGCCGCTGCCGCCGCACTAATAGGATATTAGTGCGGCGTACGTGACTCGAGTCTCAACACCGCTTAGAAAGTAGTATCGTCTTAAAGGTTAAAGAGGGATATGGGAGTAGGGCATAAGTGTGCTATTTTAGTTAGACTAAGGGTAGTTAACAAGATAGCAAGGATAGGAGAGGTGTAACAGGGGTTGGTGGAAAAAGATATCAAGGTGGAAAAGGTAGATGATTGTATAGTCGCGTAAAATGATGGCAGGGTGTATATGATTTACAACGTTGTTTTTTATAGTGCCCGGTACCTCTTAATACCACACTACCATGACCACTGCGAAAAACCCACCACAACACTAGTCTTCCCTAGTAGATCAACGTATAGCAAATTGACTATACAGTAACACGATGATCAAAACCCTCCTTCGCTGTGTAGTGAGCGCTCAGCAACAACCTGTATGTTCTAGTATCCGAATTGCAATTAACATCTTACATCTCGTAGTGGGGTGTTCCATATTTGCAAAGTGCGTAAGGAAGCGAGACAGCTTTGCAACGCTTATGGTAGGATGGAAGATTGACCAGTGGTTGTGGGCTGAAACGGAAGGAGGGAGGGAGTTTATAAAGCCCAAGTAGACGAGCGTGTGAAATATAACTTTTCTTGCCTGAGTAAAAATTGTTGACTTGAGAGAGGTGAAAAAGAGGACCAGATAGGTTTGTGAACTACCCAAAAAAGCTTACAACACTCATAGCAACAATTATTGCAATACACAGAACAAAACAACAGACAGATGAGTACAAGGGCAAGAGCCATAAAAGTCCAGACACAGTCCGAACAAAAACGCCAAACTTTGCCATTTCAATGAGAGAAACGATAAGCTCAACTAAGAAAAAAGAGCGACAAGAATCGAAAAAGGGGGTCCCGACAAACCTTCACACCACAAATTTCTTCTTCCGCACCATTTGCCAGATTCAACAATCTTCTGCTATCAGCTTAACCAGTGCAGAGACCGGCCTTGGGGGGCTCGCAACCACCAGCACATCCCTTGAACATCTGACATTTGGTTCCAGCATCAGAGCAAGTGTTTTTGATCGTAGCGGTATCTCCATAGTTGGAATTAATTCCAACCAGCAAATCTCCATTTTTAGCAGTGACACCCTCGATGTAGACATTGCGCTTGCATTGCGACTTGCAATTGCCACAGCTGCGGTAGAGTTTGCCAAAGTCCTCGACGTAGTAGTTGATGATGTTTACGGTGCCGCAGCCGTTGTGTTGGACCACTTTGTCGGAAGCGTGGTAGGCGCCTCCGCCGATGATCCAGGATTGGCTGCCGGACTTGTCGTTTTTGATGCTGATGGCGTCTTCGCAGACGTCTTCGAACCAGACGTATTCGAGGGTGCAGTGGCCGTCGCAGTGGACGCCTTCGGCTTGGTTCTTGCCGATGATGACGTTCTTCAGTGTGGCTCCGGCTTCGAGGAGGAAGACGGCGTCGGCTTTGCCTGGTGGTGGAGGAGAGATGTTAGGATTCGGTAAAGGAGGAGGGGGGGAAGGGTGTAGTGTAGTTTACCTCCTTCACCTTGACCGTTGCAGGCGCCAGCGCCGCGGTCGTAGCGGTTCCACTTGCCGTCAAAGGTTTGACCGGCCTTGACGGTGATGACTGCTTTGTTGGTCTTGGTGTCAACTGCCTTGGGAACGCCGCCAGTGTAGCCATTGCAGGCGAGAGCAACAGGCAAGAGAGCTGCAAGCCAGAGCTTGATACCGGCAACCATGATGAAAGAGTGTGGTTGGAGAGGGAAAAGAAGTGAAAGACTGATGTGGGATGAGCTCTTTGTCCTCCGAGGACATCAACACCTTCTTATATTCCTTGCCTTTGCCTTTTGGATGGGTCTTCTTCTCAAACCAGCCTTACCTTCAGCATACACCGTCCCGCACATGGTCCGTCAAATGTCGCTTCGTCTGTGGATGTTCTCGTCTTCTCTAGCATATTGCAGCCAAGCAGAAAGGCGCTACGGCCGGTGTGCGCTCATCAAGGTTCATTCAGCCGTCGCGACCTAGTGTTTCTCGCTCGCTACCTCTCTATAGATGAGCCAAGCACAGTAGCAGTGGTTCTGGGTCCAAGAGGCGCGTTTCAAAGTAGGGTGCACCAACAACGCTGAGATATGGAGTAGGGCTATTGCATTGCAAAGACCAGCCCTGTCCCATGCGGATGCATGCAGCTGTCTGTCAAAGTGTTGATTAGCCAAGCAAGAAGGAGTGTTTCAAATGTCGGGGTGCATGGTCGGCCAAGTCTTTTTTGCTGGTGATGCTTTCTTGCACTGCCACTGCCAAGGACTTTTTGCAGAGTGCTTGTTTAGCGAAGAAAATGCTTCATGTCTTGAACTTGTAGTCACTGGTTGTAATTATCCTCTGCTACCTTCTGGATATAGAGATAGCTCGGGGTAATTCAATAGGTAGCGAGATACTTCTGCGATGTAGCCGTCACGAGTTGCATCTGGGCGTCATAAAGGCGAAAGATATCAACCAAGCGAGGACGGACGAGCAGTAGGTTCACCTTCGGAGGTCTCGGATGTTTCGAGAGACGGTATTCAAGTTGTCATGCCAAGGTGAAGCGTTGTATCCATATCCTCAAGCGGCGTGATGAGGCTGGCGAAGTAGGTTCGAATTGGTATAGTGAAGAGCCTCAGCATTGGGCCGGACAACATGGCCGTCAACAACACAACACGGGCTGCGGGAGATGTGCGACGATTGGCAATAAAGTGGAACCCTTTCGCCTATCTTATCCCATGTCCCCTCCATAGTCCGAGTTATTGTCGAGCTTTGACTGAGGCAAATTGTTGGTCAGTCCAGGAAGCCTCAAGTCGCACCGAGTGTGTTTCGTCTTGATGTAGGAGACATGGATAGAACGCCAGGGGAAGAGATCGAGAGGAGGCCTAATCATCTGCGCATTTACAGACCAACAAATTCACCGGGCCATCCTTGACCGAAAGATTGGCTTGGAATCCTTTCGGAGCCACGTTCTAGTGCAAGCTGCCTGCAGTTTGATACAGTGACATGCCATAGTGCGACCAAGACTGACACGGGTCAATCCTTGTCCTGTACAACGCTCAGAAGGACCTGGATGCTCGGCCGAACTGCAGAAGGTAAGAGCTGTCTTGTGTCGAATCGGAATGGCCGACTGTGTCGTAAGAGAGCGGTTCAAGTTGGGCGTATCGGTGCGGGAACAGCGGTAGTAGTGGCAGTCAACATGTGACTGCCCAGAGAACTGCTCGTTTCGCTAGCGAGAATCGTCGAAGCACCAAAACAGCGTGCGACTTGGCGATAGGCGCCGGAGATGGGGATACGCTGTCACATTGTGAGGCAGAAGCGAATTGAAGTAAGCCGAGGGGTGTTTGGGTATCGACAATTGACCACGCGACGAACTGAATTCTAGGATGAAGAAAACAGCAGATTGCGTTCTTCAAGAGTCAGATAGCACGAAAGGACGCGTAGCCTCGGCCGACCGCGGCCGAGGAGCATGTCATAATGGAGAAAATGGTGAAAGAAGTTGGCATGCCGCGTGTACAAGATGAAACGGAATGGCGCGCGAAGCCGAAACAGGAACAACTCAAGATGACCGAGATCAAGCAGATGTTGGAGGAATCAGATAAGATATATACAGACCATGCGCTAAGTTAAAAACATGTAAGGATAAAATGACAAGTCGTGAGTTCGTGCTGGGAATTAGTGGCTGATGCATCTCGACCAACCTGTGATGATGGTTAGAGATTCGCGAATCTGAATACGACCAACTAAGGATCAACATACCAGGCAGACCGCATCCAAAGCCAACCAGGAGGTAAACGAGGAAGACAATGACAAGAACCAAGAGAGCCATCAACTTGACATTCTTCCACCACATTCTCCTCCTGAGGCCTCTGCTTCGGACGCGGAAGTCATGGGCAGAGCCTCCCAAGCGATCAGTCTTGTCGACCAACAGGTCAATTCTCTCGCCTCTTTCCAGAACTTGCTCAATGTTCTTGCTCATGATGTCTCTCACGTTGTCGATCTCGGCCTGGACATTCTTGAAGGCGTCTTCCTGGCCAGCTTTTGTCGTTCCGTACTCAACCATCAATTTCTTGAGATCCGAATTGAAGGCGGCGGCGCCATATGAGGGAAGTGAAGAGAAGTCGGTATTGCCTTGTTGCGACAAGAAACGCTTCTTGATCTCGACAAGGTAGCCAAAGGGAATGCGACGGCCTAGGTCTTGCTTGGCGATGACGAGGTATGTGAGGCCAGGTGCGTTGTCAGCGGAAGCTGGAGCAGCATCTGCAATGTAATGGATGTGGTTTGCGCCGTGGGTGTAGGTCAACTTCTGAGCTGACGAGTGGTCAATCTTAGGGAGGATGAGCGATGCCAGTGACGAGGTTGCTGAGGCGGCGGAGGTCGTGTGTTCGGCGAGGATCGTGTTCTTGTAGGCGATACACGAGTAGAGCAAAGGCGTTGCTGTGCTGCTTGAGGATGCCATTTTGGGTGTTGATTGTGATTGTGAAGATGATTCGCAACGGAACAACCAAAGAACTTGGTCGAGACTCGAGGGCCGCCTGTTGCATCATTGCCCTTTGATTGGCGGCCGCCTCGATCACGTGTCTCAGCTCCCCCCACAATTTCTCCGCTTCCTTCCTTTCCCTCTCCAACTCACTTGCACAAAACTGCCTTGAGCAAGCAAAGCTGTATAACTCAATATACAGCAGGCGGTCTGGTATAACCTGCACCTCAATCGACTCTGATGTCGTGACTTCGACCGGATTACAGTCCCGTAGAGCCGCTAGGATGCCATCATCCATATCACGTTTCACCGGCCTCATGCAGCTCGTACCGCAGCTTCGGACAATTTACGAGCGACCCCTCTCAGCCTGAATCCTGCTATTTCTTAGTTTGTTGCCCATCCTTGCAGTAGGTCATTCTTTCCCTTTCGTTTGTTGGCAGCTCCTCCTCAATTCATCACCATGAAAGACCCACCAATCGCCTCATCACCGGAGAACGCTTCAGTGCTTCGTCCAGACTTCTTCTGGGGTTTCGCAACAGCTGCTGCACAGGTTGAAGGAGCATGGGATGCCGATGGGAAGGGTCACTCCATCTGGGATAACTTCTCCCGCATCCCTGGCAAGATCATTGATGGCAGTACCAATGCCGATGCTACTCGCGCTTATGACTTGTACAAAGAAGACGTCCAACTACTTAAGAAGCTCCGTGTCAACTCTTACCGCTTCAGTCTTGCTTGGAGCCGAATCATTCCTCTAGGCGGCAAAGACGATCCTGTCAATGATGCTGGCCTCCAATACTACAGCAAACTCGTTGACGAGCTACTGGCGAACAATATCACCCCCTTTGTCACTCTTTTCCATTGGGACACCCCTCAAGCACTCGAAGATCGCTACGGTGGTATGCTAGATCAAGCTCGCTATACACCAGACTTTGAGAGGTATGCAAGAGTTTGCTTCGCTGCTCTAGGCGACCGCGTCAAGCATTGGATAACGTACAACGAACCAGGCGTCTACACACTCGCAGGCTACGCTGCAGGAGTGCACGCTCCAGGCCGCTCGTCTCTGCCTGAGCGCAATGACCCTGGTGACAGCAGTACCGAGCCATTCATTGTCGCGCATACCGAGCTCGTCAGCCACGCTCACGCGGTCAAGATCTACCGAGAAGAGTTCAAGCCGAAACAGAAAGGCGTCATAGGCATCACCCTTCACGGCAACTATAGCGCACCTTGGGACGAGGACGACCCCGAAGACGTTGAAGCCGCCGAACGTGCGCTCCAATTCGAGATCGCCTGGTTCGCCGACCCCCTCTATGGCTCTGGCGACTACCCACCCTGTATGCGCAAACAGCTAGGCGATCGTCTCCCATACTTCACGGATGAAGAGAAAGCACTCGTCAAAGGTTCCTCAGACTTCTACGGCATGAACAGTTACACAACCTTCTACGTCCGCCATCGTGACGAAGCAGCAGATATCAACGACCACAAGGGCAACATCACCTCCCACGATACCAATAAAGCCGGTATATCTCGTGGTGCAGAGAGTGCTACCCCCTGGCTCCGCAGCAACCCGGGCGGATTCCTCGCACTCCTGCATTGGATATGGAACCGTTACCGAACCCCCATCTACATTACTGAAAACGGCACTACTGCAAAAGGCGAAGATGACTGGGATCCCTCATCAGGTTTCTGGCTCGAGGACACATTCCGTCAAGATTTCTTCGAAGGATACGTGGGCGCTGTAGCCGATGCCGTGAGAAGTGGCGTAGATATCAGAAGTTACTTCGCCTGGACATTCACCGATAATTGGGAGTGGGCTGCTGGCTTTACTGATCGCTTTGGTGGTTCTTGGGTAGACTACAACAGTCCCGACAAGACGAGATATCCGAAGAAATCTGCTTTTGAGCTGGGTAGGATCTTCGATCATCTTATTGAGAAATAAATAGTCCCGATTTTATCGCGGAGGTCATATTGTTGATGTCTCGTTTTTTCTTGGTCTAATCTATATGTTTTTGATGCTTGATATGGTTCCAAGGATGACTTTCGTGAGACAAAACCGATACATAAGCTCTACGATCTTCGACACCCTATTCTTTGTCATTATCCCAGATAAATCCTCTAGCAGCGGATCTGTTGTGGAAAATGATGATATTTACGTTTTGTTCGAGAGAAATCCTCAACAGAAATGTGGACCACAACCTTCAAAATCGACAATTCTACCATCAGGAAACATGACCACACCTTTCCTAACCCATTTTTCACCCTTCATTTCATTTTCCTCTCCGTCATCTTCTCCATAGTCAATCGCATCTCTCACCTCCACTTTTCCATCAACTTTTCCGTTGCTCCATTTGAACCCAACACTCCATCCTCCTCTACATCTGACACCTGTAACCTCCCCCTCCGTCCCGAATTCTTTCGGCCAACAGGGTAATATCCTGATAACTCTCCTCCCATCCCCAGTGATTTCGAAACTCTGCACCGCACACTCGACCACACTAGCCGCAGCTCCGAAATTTCCATCCGCTTGAAAAGGCGGATGACTGCTAAACAGATTCCCTAACGTACTGTGCCCAAACAGCGCTGAAAAATTCTCCGCGATTTTTTCAGGAAGCCGGAAGCGAGAGAAGAGGCAGAGGAGATGGGCGCGGGACCAAGAAGTATGGCCTCCTCCATTTGCGAGTCTGATTTCCAGACTGCGTAGGGCGGCGCGGGAGAGGATGGGAGAGGCGGAAATGTCGATACAGGTGAATGGGTAAACTCCCAGTAAATGACTTAGATGGCGATGACCTGCTTCCTCGTCTGCGAAATTGTGCACGCCCCATTCTTGAAGTCTGCCTGTTTTTGGACATATGCTGGGGGGAGGAAGGGATAGCATTGTCTTGCCTACTTCGCGGAGGAGGTGGGGTTTCAGGTGTAGGGTTTTGCAAACGTTGAGGTAATCTTCAAACAAGCTGGAGATGATTGTCAGATCTGCCGTGCTTCCCCTGCAGAAAACGCCTTTTGCGCCCGTGGCATCGATGAAGGTGTTTTCTGGCGATAAAGAAGGATTGGTGACGCGATAAATTTTGCCATCTGGGAAATTTTCTTCGACTAACCAGTCTAAGCAAAACTCCACAGCTCCTTGAAGGACTGGGAAGTTTTTGCGTAGGGTGGAGAGGGAAGAGGTGAAGAGGTAGTGTTCCCAGATGAATGAGCATAACCATGCTCCTCCTAATGGCCAGAGGGTCGCCGGGGTCCAGCGTTCACAGGGTGCACAATCGGCCCAGAGATCAGTGTTGTTGTGGCAACACCAGCCTCTTGCTCCATACATCTGTTTCGCCACTCTTCCGCCAGTTTCCGGTAATGCGAGACGGTGGAGAAGAGAGAAGAGGGGGTCCATTGTGGAAGACAGGTTCAAAGGAAGAGCTCCCCAATAGTTCATTTGCAGGTTTATGTTCATGGTGAACTTTGAGCCCCAAGCTGGATGAAATGAGGGATTCCAGAGGCCTTGAAGGTTTGCTGGGAGGTCGAGGTGTTGAGTGGTGGGGGTATTGCTTGGTCGACTGCTGGAGAGGAGGAGGTAGCGGGAGTAGTTTGTGTATAGAGCTATCAGTGCTGGCGTGGTGCCATTCTTGATCCTTTGATCTGTCGGTAGTCCATCTTCAGCTCTCGGTGGACCTAGTGTGAGTTGCATTTGATGGTAAGAGGATTGATGGTGATGAATGTGGTAGTCCCAGATCTTGTCTGCACCACGCTCGAGAGCGGCAGAAACGTCTTCCAATGCCAGAGTGTCGAAATTTCCATGGCGGAACGTCGTTCTTGCTGCAACTACAATAAGTGCGTCTTTGGCATTGACGACCAAAGAGCCGCCCTGATTCTCTTTAGTGCCTTCCGAATCTGTATGAATGCCAAGAGCACAGCATGCTCTCACGCTCTGATATCCTCCGGGAGTAACGAGCATAACCATACGATTGTCTGTCGTCTCAACAGAATCCAAATACTCATGACTCTCGTACTCGATCTCTCCAACTCTGGTCAACCTGACCACAAACTCAATTGCTTCCTCGCTCTGAACGCGAATCGCAATGACCTGATCAATAAGACTCGCCAGCATCTCCACCTTGACCATCTTTCCATCGAAAGCATACTCAGTCTTGTAAACAGCAGTATCCAGATCCAGCTCTCTCCTATACTCACTCACGCCTTCCCCATCATGACCGAATTCAATCTTCACAGTCCCCGACGGTTCATAATGCCTCTGCGCCGAAGGTGTAGCACAAAACCTCATATCCACCAATTTCTCAGCTTCAGCATGTTTGCCTTCTCTGACCAATTCCCTCAACTTGGGCAGATGTGCCAAGGCATCTTTGGGCACACGGTCCTGGGGCCCACCGTACCAGACTGAATCTTCGTTCAAGCAGAGGAGTTCAGTACCGGTGCGACCATGGATCATAGCGCCCAATCTGCCATTGCCGATGGGTAAAGCTTCATTCCATTCTGCGGCTGGTTTGTCGTACCATAGCTTCGAGGATTGTGCCATGGTATTTTGAGTTTGATGGGTTCCTGAGTGGGAGGTGAGGTTGGCGAGAGAAACATGGTTCGGGGTACATTGTCGCGTGCGTGAGTGGTGGAAGCTGCACTACTGCAAGAAGTGAGGGGTACAGGAGTGTGTTCGTGGGCTGAGGTGGTGTGGTGTGGTGTGGTTCGTGGGATGTTTGCGGGGTGTGGTACAGCAAAACGCGGGGTCAGGGTCATGATCCTACGGAAGAACTCCGACAAGAAATCGATCCTTTGGACATGCATTGAATGTGCAGCTTTGCACTTACTCAGGAAGGGCATATTATAGTCGTCCGCGGTCCAGGTCCGAGCCCTAAGGGGTATAGCTGTTGAGATATGTCGTTTAGCCTGTTTACACACGATCAGTACATGCATGCCTCGTATCAAACGTCCAATAGAAAGAAGTCGATGGAGCAAATTGCTCACAATTATATGGAAGATCATAATGCCGTTGCATAGACCTGAATTTTGCCTGTTGTGTTCAGGAAGCTTCCAGCAGGAATGGTGTAGTTTTCGCTGTAGATCCTAGTCTAGCCAGTGTCAGATCCCATGGATTCGGTCTTGAGTCTGTATCGCATGACCATAGGTATAGGGCAAAGCGGACCTCAGGGCCGAGGGCTTGGTTCGAAGATGGTGGTGGGCAAAGAAGATAAGATCATGCTTTGCACCACATCAGTGGTCGCTCCTGCCTGATTATAGCAGAATCTTCTCCTTTCTCGACCTACTACACTGCAGCGCAGGGACTCATCATGGGTAACGCAGGCGAAGAAGTCCACGAGCTCGCCGACGTCGACCTCAAGCAAGCAACCCTACACACTGAAGAAGTCGTCATAACACGCCTCACCGAAGAAGACGTCCACCGCCTCTCTCACGACTCCCTCACCATCAAATCCAGAGCTGGATGGCGCCTCGCCATGATTCTGTTTGTCCAAGGCTGTAACCAAGCAGGCTATGGTATAGACTGGGCAGTCATTGGCGGTATAAATGCCTTACCTGCTTTGCACACTTATTTCGGCTTTGGATATAGTGGATCCACTATTGGTGTTATTAATGCTTTGATGACGATTGGCACCGTCTGTGGTGCTCCATTCTTGGGGCTGGCTGATGTGATTGGGCGAAGAGGTGTCAATTTTGCAGGCAACGTGATTGTTATATTCGCTGCGCTGTTGCAAGCTTGGTCGAAGAACACAGAGATGTTTATGGCCGGAAGGTGAGTTCGTTGACGTCGTCGTGATTGACTGATGCTGACCTTGAGACAGGTTCTTCATGGGCTTCGGTACCGCTCTCATGAGTTCCAGTCAGTACATGGCTGAGATATCGCCAATTCATCTGAGAGGTAGACTGGTCGGTATCTTTGGAGCCTGCTTCCAAGTCGGATCTCTGGGTATGACTGGTGCTATGATCGGTCTGACCACACTGGAGGGCAACTACTCCTGGCGCATTCCTTTGCTGCTCCAAGCAGGTCTTGCTCTGGTCGTCTGCTCCACCATCTACTTCTTGACCCCCGAGAGTCCTCGATACCTGGTCAAAGTCGGCAAGAGAGATGCTGCAAAGCATATCATTGCAAAGTACCACACCACCAGCGGTGATATTGACGAGCCATTGGTCAATGTCGTCATCAGTCAAATCGACGAATCTCTAGAGAACGAGAAGGCGCTTGCAGGAGCATGGTGGGACTACCGAGTCTTCTTTACCAAGCGTGTTGGTTTCCGTATGGTTGTCTTGACGTTGTACTCCATCTTCCAGCAGTGGAACGGAGGTGGCATTATCACCTACTACCTGACTCCCGCTCTAATCATGGTCGGCATCAAGAAGCCAATGGAACAGCTTGGCATGTAAGTCCTATTCGGAATCCAGAATCCAGTGGAAACAAGAACTACCACTGACATTGAGTTAGCCAACTCGGTTCAACAGCCATATACTTCGTCTTCACTCTGTTCGGCTCCTACATCATCGATAAATTCCGCCGCCGTACCCTCATCTTCGCCGGCCTGATCAGTATCATCATCCTCCAAACAGCGACAACAATCACCTCCTGGCAATACAGTGTCAACCCCACCCATGCAGCAGCAGGATTGACAATACTTTGGGTTTACAGTTTCCAAGTCTGCTCTGCAACCTTTATCGCCACGATGCACAATTTGTATCCCGTGGAAATCTTGTCGTTGGCATTGAGAGCTAGAGGTATGGGTGTGTATTCCTTCATCCAAGGAGCAGCGGGAAGTGTGCAGAATTATGGCATTGCGGTCGGCATCGACAAGCTCGGCTATAAGATTTGGGCTGTGTATGTGGTGTACAACAGTCTTCAGCTTATCGCATCATATTTCGTATTTCCGGAGACTTATGGCTTGAGCTTGGAGGAGATTGATGTTGTGTTTGAAACTCCAAACGTCAATCCGGTCAAGATCAGTTTGAACATCCAGAAGGCGAAGAAGCAGAGAGCTGTGTTGGAGGAAGAGGTTGGCGGGTTGAGTGAGAAGGTTTGATGACCGATAGAACTCTTTTAGCCATGGTTTAGCCGTCACTTTCGTTGAGCATCGCACCCTGTTCTGGGTATCCTATCTCGACATATTTCAGAACAACCAGCGGTTATACACCTTATGAAAAGGCAAGATAGATTTTGCATTGCTAGCCTCGTCCAAAGAGAACGTACAAATGAAGATCTGAGCGGACAGGGTGACGGTCGAAAAGCAGAGAGCTGTTTAACACAGGAGGTGTGAGCAACGAAATGTATTTTTAGCTAATTTGCAAGCAGAATTGAATGAAGGACCATAAGGATCGAGCAACATTTTAGCATGCAATGACTGCAAAAAGCATAGTGTAATCGCAGAACAATGACGAGCATTGGAACTCACCAGAGAGTAAAACGGCAGAACAGCAGCAATCCTCCGGGAGAAGAAAATCTACTCAGGGCCGTCGGATGCCTCCTCAACGGCAACGGCAACCTCGGCAGGGTGCTCGACGGGCTTGTCGGTAGGCTTGACCGAGAATTTGAGGTTGGCCATGAAGGACTTCTTGCGCTTGATGTAATCCTTCTCCTTGTTCTTAATCTCCTCCTTTGAGCCAAAGCAGATACTCTTGATCTTGAGAACATCCTTGGCAGCACCCTTTCCATGAGCACTGTCAACAGCATCGGCCCACCATTGAATGTCTTCCCAGAACTTGTCTCCACCGTGCATGTGGCGGTTACCGTCGGTCTTGCCAAAGATGATGCGGTCGAGGAGGATAGACTTGATGTTGGTGGCCGAGGTGAGCATCGCAAAGACGTGGTGGAGGTCCTTGGCGGAGATGTTCCAGTCAGCCCAGCCACGAAGAACGATGTGACGCAGCAACATGCGGTTGGTAGGACTGATACGAGCAAGGAACAGTTGCAGAGTGGCGGGGGTGGCGAAGTGGAACTTCTGACCATAGAAGAAGGGGAGAGCCTCATCTCTGAAAGCCTTACAGACGCGCAAAAGGACGGGCTGGAGCGAGGTGCGCTTCTGCTCGTTGGTCTTCTCATGCTTGACAAGAAACTTGTGAGAACTCCAGCGAGTGGGCTTCTTGACCGTGTAACCGCGGAAGAAGTTGCGACCATGGCCTTTGCTGACGTAGGTGAGCTCCCTGGCGGACTCGACGAGGGCTTCCTTGTAGATCATGACGCGGATCTCTGGAGGCAGGTCCATGAAGGGGAAGGGGACATCCTTGATCTTCTTGGCCTTGTTGGCCTTCTTTGCCTTCTTGGCTGCCTTCTTCTTCTTCAGCGCCTTCTCCTGGGCCTTCATCTTTCTCTGTGCAGTCACATGTTAGACGCTGGATTACTGCGCATTCGTTCGGTGCTTACCTTGTCGGTGGTGAACTCATCGGCATCGGGCTCGCCGTCAGAGCTGTCGGAGTCAGAGTCCGGTGACTGGTCGTCGACAGGCTCGGCGGCGGCTTCGACCTCGATAGGGTCATCTTCCACAGCGATGTCGTCGTCAAGCTCGGTAGGCTCGACGTAGTTAACTTGAGCGCGATTGCGCTTAGGGCGAGCGGTCGACATGCCGGGATGGTGAAAGTGGATGTCGGGGCAAGGAATTAGGAAGCGGGTGCGCAAGTAAAAGCGATGTTGCAAAAATTGCGAATAATGAGAGTCAGACATGCCGAGCATCTAACGCCGCTTCTCGGCCTTGTGAGATTGGAAACTCCGTGTTGTTCTCAGAGTTCGAGTGAGGATCTCAAGAGGCAGCTACGTGCAACGACTCATAATTCGACGTGGTCGCCGAGCATTTGGAAAGCGTGGACCGCCTCGGGTTGGCAGCGAGACGCACGACGATCTGGTTACATTGAATATTCGTAGGGAGCTTACAAGACGGCGGTGTCGAATTTATAGCTGCTGACGGAGCTCAAGATATCGCATGACGGACTCGCGTCTGGCGGGATGGCCTATCGTATTCTAGATCAGCATGGCCCAGGATCTGCTAGGATTCTCTTTTTTAGCATGCTGCATTGCTTTGAATGCAATGGGCATGCGATCGAGACATCAGAACGTCGAGGCTCCGATAGCTTTGTCAACAACCTGATATTTTGACCTCCAGGCCAGCTCAGAATTCAGCGTCCCAAAATTCCTGCTTGAAGTTCAAGATTGTAAGCTTCAGTTTGCATTGCAGAGTGTGTTCCTCAGATTGAGACATGGCCAGAGAGGGCTCGCCACAGCACAACGAGACTCTTAATGAACGATTTGGCGCATCTCGGAAGGACTTTGCATGTCGACATTAGCTGGCTATTTCCTGTGGTTAAGATATCGAGACCAGACAATATGGATTAGACCTGGCTGAGTACTCATATGGCAAGAGCAAGAGTATTGATAGCATGGTAAGATCAAGGCTTCTCAATATGGTAGACTGCAACATGGAGAGGACCATCAAGAAGCACTGTGGTTTTCAAGACGAACCTGACTGCTCAATGAGAATGGCGGCTACAGCGGCTCTCACCGGGCGTGCCATAATCTGTCAGAAGCATCTTGCAATTTCATGCGTTAGTTTGAGCAGGTGGTGAAGCTGGTGAGTCAGGAAGGAGCAATCGAGGTGTGGGTTATGTGGCAGTTTGCATTGTTTGCACCTGCATCTCCCCAGCTTTGGCCATCAAGGGACAAGTTTACATTCATCCGCTCACATCCCCCATTTGATCACGCTATTCCTCAATTCACAACCAAATCACCGCCTCGTATTCTACTGCAACCAAGTATTCTCATTTCATCGTATCCAAACAACACGCGACTGCAACCATGGACCCCTACTCATCAGAAGGAGGTACAATAACAGCCCCTCAGCCCTAAACACAGCTCCTGAGCACCCGTCTAACCTTTGATCAGAGCTAGTGAACATGCACACAGCCTTCGTCCAAGGCCAATATCAACAAGTCATCGACTTCGACACGTCAATCTTCAGCGCTCCCAACCAGCCCTCTGCCCAAATCCTCAAATACCGCGCCCAACTCGCCCTGCAAGATTATGATTCCGTATCATCTTCCATCTCATCCTCGGACGCTTCCTCAGACCCTTCTCTCGCTGCCGTAAAGGTCTACGCTTCGTATGCCGCTTCATCTTTCACCTCCGACTCCGCCGTATCGCAAGCCGAATCCCTGTCGCAGAGCAACAGCGACAACCTCTCAGTCCAGCTTCTTTGCGGTGCCGTCCTCGCCCGCGCCGGCAAGACCGACGAAGCCATCGCTCTCCTCTCTCAACACCAGGGCAGTCTTGATGCCGTAGCCATGTCGACCCAAATTCACCTCAGCAACAACCGCGCCGACCTCGCAGCAAAGGAAGCAAAGTCCGCTCGCTCATTCGCACAAGACGCACTGCTTGTCAATTTGGCAGAGAGCTGGATCAGTCTCCGCGAAGGGGGTGACGCAAAGTACCAACAAGCATTCTATGTGTTTGAAGAGTTGGCCCAGGCACCTGGTTCATCCGCTGTCACATCATTGGTCGCACAAGCAGTGTCAGAGTTACATTTGGGCAGATACCCAGAGGCCGAGACTGCGTTGCAACAGGCTCTGGATATCGAGCCTGAGAACACCACCGCATTGGCCAACGCTGTCGTTCTGTTTACCGCCACAGGGGATGTCGAAAGAGCCGCTGAGATGAAGAAGAAACTACAAGATACCAAGGGTGGTGAGGAGACTGAGCTTCTCCAAGGTCTTGCAGCCAAGAAGGAGGCCTTCGATGCAGCTTGCGAGAAGTACCAGCCCAAGTTCGAGCCCTAGTCTGGTTTACCTATACTGTTACAGAAGAGGCTACAGAAAAGCTGCCAGTTCAAGCTAGATATAAAGCGGGTTGGAAAGAATCAGGAGGAATGGCGACAATACGAAAGAGACATGAAGCGTTATGAAGAGTCTCAAGAGAAGCGGCGGAAGCACAACGAGAACACGAGGCAGCGGAAACGGCAGGAGGGAGAGAGGCTGGAGAGGGAAAGGCTGGAGCAGAAAAGGCGTTCGGGCAATATCTTCAAAAGAGGACTTTCCAACACCCAGGAATTCCTGAATTCATTCGAACCAGAAGATTTCTCTTCGATCGGCGAAATTCTACATGAGACCGGTCAAGGTATGAAAGCAGCATGGAAGGATATCATCAGGTAACCCCATAAGTGAGGAAACCCACACACCCAAGCACACAATATTGCTTTTCTTCGTCTCTTCTGCATTTCCTTAACAACAGTCCGTCCTCTTCACAGGGCAAACAAAGATCATTTTGCAGTTTTCCCCCCTCTTTTACCCTTCTGGTGAGTTGAGTATAGTGTTGCTTGCGTTTCCGAAGCACCTGGTTAACGATATGTACGTAAGAAACAGGCTTTCTGTATCCAAACATGCTTTTGAAGAATTTGGTATACTGGACTCAGAAAGAACGATGCTTTGGATGTCACGGCAGATCAACGCAGTAGATTAACGACATCCCCGTCTTGCTCAAAGAACTCTCATCCAGCTTGTTTTTGCTGGGGTTTCTTGCATCACTACTACTATTTTCCCTTTTCAACCCTCGAGCTTTGCAGTCAATCGTTCCTTTTATCTAACACCCAGCCTTTGCTTTCCTGGCTAGATGAGATAACATTCCCCTAACCTATTATTCTATCATCGTCTTCCCTCCTAAACCCTAAACCCCAAACCCCAAGCCCCGACTCCCCCGTTTCTGTTCCTGTTTCTGTTTCTGTTTCTGTTTCTCGCTCGAAGATGCCAGCTATATAGATAGAACAGTTTTCACCTTGGTTATTACAAATCTTTGTAGTCATGGAGTGTAAATGTAAGTGTACAGTAAGTTAATCTTTTCCTCTACTTTCCAGAGTCCTCCTCTTCCCTGACCTTGACCTCCTCAACACATCATCACCATCTCGCCCCCTTGATCTCAAAGAATCCGCCAAAATCACCTCTATTCCAACGCTCGATATCCCCATCACAAAGCCTCCACAATTTCCTCTCCAACGCTTTTTCTTTGACCTCTTTCGGAGACTGAGATTGAGATTTACGGATCTTGTCCTGTAATTGCTCCACCGGCTCCAGAATCACACTGCTGAGGTCTTGATGTTGGGCGACAGAAGAAGGAGCAGCGTGGAAAGAGGAGCTTGCTGGGGAGACAGGGCGTTGAGGTGTAGCTACTGGAGATGGTCTCCTCGAAGCCTTGAGTTGAGGTATCGGAGGTAGATCTTGTCGGGGTGTCATTTTGGGCTTTCGACGAAGTGTGCGTGCTTGTTGTGTAGCCAATCTTTTGTTAGCCGCGACAGCGGACCTGCGTTTTGGCAATTCAAACGACGCTTCGATCTCCGTGTCTGGTTCTGTTTCCGTGCCTAGGTCGAAAGTGACGTTTGGCTCTAGTAGGGAGGATGAGTCCATGATACTAGGGGTGTTTTGAGCTGCTCTGGGTGCGGTGAATTGGAGTTGACGTGCTGCTCCTGCGCGGCTGCTTTCCGCTCTACTCGGTTGAGGGCGTACGGGAGGGGGGAATGAGAAATCCGCTCGTTTCTTCGGACTCTTCTTTGGTGAAGGTGGGTATTCGATGCTGAGGTTGCTAGGGTCGCGAGTTTGCTTTTGAGGACTCTTTTTGGGAGAGGGTGGGTATTCTGCTTCCGAGTCTGTCATTGAGACGTCGACCAGAGGTGCTGGAGGAGGTCCTTGACGTCGTGGTGATAGTCGGGGGATTGGAGCCATGATGGGAGATGTGTCTCGGTCGGCAGGTAGGAGCTCAGATGAGTCGTCTGCCATGATAGGAGTGGCGTTTGGTGCAGGGAGACGGACAGCACCAAAGACATCATCTCTGGCAGATTGACGCACGAAGGGCCGTGAAGGTGCTGATGCTCGAGTAACAGGCGGTGGAGGCGGTGTGTCCGCTCTCGTCGCTTTCCTCCCAGTCTCGACCGGCGTCCCCATCATCTCTCTCGGCAAAGGCGTTCCTCTCCTCCTCGTCCTTCGTGCAGACCCCAAATTCAGCGCCGAGTCTTTACGTTCCAGATCCTCCTTCTCTTCACCCCTACTCTGTGCTTCCGCCACAGCCTCCTTGAGGTGTTTCGGCACAGCAGATTGGAACTTGGTCATCATCCTCGCCCTCTTCTCAAACTGCCCCCAATCCCCTTGCTCCAGAAACATACCCGCCTCGGCATTCAACGCACTACTCGCGTTCGGCTGCACCAACAAACAAGCAATCGTCACCAACACATCCCTCAAAGTCAACTTGACATCCCAATCCCTCTTCAACGTCTCGACACAAACAGCTCCAGTCCTGTCATCCACATTTGGATGGAAAATCTTGTCGCGAAAATATGCTTTTGGCGGTTCCTGAGGATATGTGGTTGGGATCTTGAGATGCAATTTGAAGACGCCGTGTTCGTATGGTGTGGCTTTTGGTCCTGCGAGTAATATGTCTAGGGATGTGAGATCGGATTCTGATGGTGCTGAGGGGTCGAAGAGGTAGTTTGGTGGTAGTGGGTTGTTGTGTAGAGCTGCATGATCGCCGGCTAGACGACGCAATGAACGTGAGTTCTTTTTTCCACATCACAAAAGTCAGCTTGGCATGTACTCCCATGGACCGAACTCGATATGGTGTTTACCATCATTTTAGAAATCTGATCGTCAATGCCCGTCTCTGTCCACACCTAAAAATGTGCTTCTTTCACAAAACCAATGCAATACGCGGGTCCTCAGGATATTCCAGTATCAATTCTCGAAGAATACTTCGGTTCGCAACACAATCTAGGTTTTCGGGTGTTTGATGTCTCTGATAATCCCTGTTGCTGCTTGCTTGTTGCTGATGTTGCGAGATTTGTTGTTTGTTGTGCCTTGTTGGTTCTAGACTTTCCCGCACGCGCGCGCTTGAGGCGGAAGTCGCGGGCTTTCAATTTGCCCCATTTTTGGAACAACGCCAAGAGCCATGTTTTGGGTTTACCGTGATGGTTTTGAAGCAGCGATAGGTAGTATGCTACTAGGTTGACGGATATCCTGTTGGTGTTTCAAGAGGTATGGGCGAGTTGCTGATGGTCGTCAAGCCGGTCGGTCTTCTGACATGTCTGAATTCAGCGTCCTCTCAATCTCAAGTAGTCAAAAGTGTAACTCGATGCTTGTGAAAAAGTGTTCATTATGTCGTGTACAGTAAACATACACTATGGATCAATGTGTCCATCATCGTCCAAAAAGAGGACTTGTAGCCCATAAACCCCAGTATTCAGAAGATACCACTTCCTTTCACTACTCCATCCCAAAAAAACGCCTGTAATAGTTGTAGATAAAAGATTCCCATATCCATGTCGGTTAGTTCCCAGTCCCATTCCTTGCCTTTCCCCGTAGGCCAACCAGAGTGATGCCCTGTATTCCAGAGTCCAAAGAAATCATGATCGAGTTGATTACTCGTCGCTTGACTTGTCAGTCATAGGCTTCAATTCAGCACCTTGACCGCTTTGACCTCGCTTACGACCGCTGCCGAAGTGGAAACCATGGTGACTTGATGTAGGTCTGCTGTCTGGACCATCGTCGTTGCTGTCTGTCAGGCGCGACAAGAAACCACGCTTCTTCGGCTTGGGATCCTCAAGACCGACATCCTCAAAGCCTTCGTCAGCGGTTGGTAGAGGTCTGTTGAGGGCCAGAGAACTGCGTGGAGGCTGGCGGTGGTATGATGAGTCGAGAGATTGACGGGGACGGCCTTCGGGCGGGATGACGGGAGAGCGTGCTGAGATGTCCTGTAAACAGAATTAGCATCTGATGGAATGTGTTTGTGAAGAATGACGACGTACAAAGGAACGTCTGTATGAGTCGAAAGATTCTCTAGAAATGTTGAAAGGCTCATCGCTGAGCATGGCGCGGTGGTTGGTAGAAGAGTTGGTGGAGCTGTTTGACTTGGTCGACCAGAAGTTCTTGCGCTCGGTGGGTGATGGCTGGAAAGGTCGCGTCAGCAATGGAACGGAAGTGTAGGGAGAGATGGTGCATACAGGAAGATAGACGCCGCTGTCGTTGATTTCTACATCACATGTCAGTCCAATGGCCAGATGAAAGATGGTTGTCCGGGCGCATGCTAACCACTCAGCTTGTACTCAGCCGGCTCCTTGATGTCAATTGAGCGCGGGGCAGAGACATTGCGACGAGGCTCGGGTTGCGGCTCGACGGCGCGCGCAGCGTCCTCGGTGCGACGGAAGGGATTCCTGATGATGGGCATGATTGCGGAGATGCGACGGCGGCTTGTTTATTTGTTGAGCAATATAGAGTGGGCTGGGAGATGCGGCGGCCGTGCGGGGTCACTGTTCGATAGTCGATGCTGGCAGATGGATGATGGCGGTATAGTTGGTTGAGAGGATTGGATGTTAGAGATGGTTTGAAGTGGAAAGAAAGATCAAGGTGACCTTGATTCTTGGCTTGGTGTGGCTGCTGCGGAGAAAGGTAACCTCGATTTGGCGCAAAGATGATGCGAATGGGCTGATCTTGTTCCGAGCATTCCACCTTGATTGGCCCAGTCGTGACCACGCCGGCTGCAGGACAAGCCGTTCTCCTTCACGCCCAAGGGCCGCTCACGTTGGTGTCGCATATTGTCCTTATTAGACTTTCCGTTGTCGCTCTCAACTGTTCCCGTCGGAGCCATCAAATCACTGGAATGCCTTTGAGCCTTTTTGCTTCTGCTATTTGAAACATTACATAGGTGGCTAAGTCAATCAAGCATTTCTCAACCTCGCGCTTCTACAGCTTGCCTCTAACAACTTAAACTGATCACAACACAGGAAGTAGCTGCAGAACGCTCTTTGTTCCTTTGTTCTGCCATGCATCGACTTGGAACTTCCATGGCAGTCACGCTGCCCAAGCCTCGGCACACGGCAGCCACAAAGCCCCTTCCAGCCGTTCTCGAATCAAATCTGCCGGCGCACGGGAAAACGTTCTTTTACGCAATCGATTGGCTTTGCTTATATACAAGTGCTTTTGCTAGCTAAAATACATTAAAAATACTACAACGCCGATCGTTTTATCGTATCATCTTCCCTCTCTCCAATTTCATAGACGAGATTAGATGCTGAGGCTACCGGTAAGCTGGATGTCGAGTACACTCTTGCCGACATAGATGGGGTAGTTGCCAGATTGCAGGCGCCATTGTTGGCTGACAACATCCCACTCGCTCAGGTCACGTCTGGTGAGGTCGAAGTGGAAGTTGACGCTCTTGCCGGGTTGGACACCTTGCTTGTTGAATCCACGAAGGACCTTGGCAGGGCCACCAGGGATGTTGATGTACAGCTGAGCGACCTCAGAGGCAGTGACTGAGCCAGTGTTGGTGATGGTGCAGTCAACAGTAGCAATGACATCCCACAGGGAGGCAACACCACCCTGAGCGATGGGGCTGCTAGGAGGGTACTCGGCAGTGCTGACATTGCTGAGAACCTTGCTCTGCAGCGACGAGTAGTTGAAGGTTGTGTAAGTCAAACCATATCCGAACTCGAAGCGAGGAGTAATGTTCTGGGCGATGAAAGCCTTGTAGTCAATGTAGACACCCTCGGTGAAGTTGTCCTGGGTGTAGTAGTTGCTGGTGTTGTCAGGAGTGAGGTGGTGCAGCAGGTTGCCGTAATCAGCAGGCTTCTTGGCGACAGTGTAGGGCATGCGACCACTAGGCGACTGCTTTCCGTAGAGGACCTCGACCAAAGCCTTGCCCGAATCTTGTCCGGGGAGGTGAGAGTAGACGATGGCAGTAACGTTGGGGTTCGAGTACCATGCGTCAATGGTGCGGATACCAGCGTTGTGCAGAATAACCATAGTGTTGTTGCACTGAGCAGCGACATTCAAGACAATGTCGTCTGAGTACTCATCCTCCAGGTAAGGACGATCATAAGATTCAGTGGCGAAAGCGTTGATGAAGACAAGGCAGGCCTCAGATCCTCTCTGGACGACAGGGTTCTGGCTGTGGAAGTCCCATTGGAGCCAAGTGTCATCCTGCATTGCTTGCTCGGTGATGGCATTGAACGGATCGCTGATGTAAGCAGGCTGAGCAGCACCAGAGCCACCGCCGGTGACCATGGTTCCGTTGATGGCGATACCGGGCAGGTTCTCAGAAGGAATGGATGAAGGGCTGACAAACAGCATAAGAAGTTCACTGCTGTTAACACCGCTGACGGGCGAGAATCCGAAGTTGGACAGGGTGAAGGCGGGCGAGTTGTCGGGAGTGTAGCTGGAAGGTGCGATACCATCGTAACCGAAAAGCGAGATGAAACCAGGAGCCTTCAAGGGAAGAGCGTTGTTGACGTTCTTGACAAGAACATGACCCTCAACAGCGGTTTGGAAGGTGCTAGGCTTAGAGGCAGGGTCGCGAGCATTGACGTACTCGTGAGGAAGGGTCAGGTTGACAGGCATGCCGTGGCCAGGGTTTTGCCACTCGGCAAGATGGTACCAAGAAGCGACGATACGAGTGGCCATGTCATCGAGCCTGGTAGAAGCAAGAGATCCGTTGGTAACGGCCTGGCTCAAGTTGCCGTTCATCCAGTAGGCTGAGCTAGGCATAGCCATATCGAGACCAGCATCAGCACTGGCAACACCGGAGTGCTGAGCACCCCAATCAGAGACAACGAAACCCTCAAAGCCAAGCTCTCCCTTGAAGAGACCGTTCATGACCTTGGAGTTCTGGCATCCGTAAGAGTTGTTGGCTCTCTGGTATGAGCACATGGCTGATCCGACTCCAGCGTGGACAGCGTCCTGGAAAGGCCACATGTACATTTCGTGCATGGTCTTGTCGTCGATGTTGGCGGACATCGAGGCGTTGACTCCAGCAGGGTTACGATCGAGCTCCTGCTCGTTTCCAATAAGATGCTTGATGCATGAAACCACATTGTTCTGCATGCCTCTGACAGTCTCAAAAGTCAGACTACCAGCAAGGTAAGGGTCGTTGCTGAAACCTTCCCAGTTTCTGCCACCTTCGGCAACGCGACCAAGAGGACCAACGACGGGTCCGAGGAGGACGTTGACACCCTTAGCCTTGAACTCTGCACCCATGTAGTGGGCTCTCTGGTATGCGAGGTTGCGGTTCCAGGTAGCTCCGACGTGTACACCCGAAGCAAAACCAGTGACACCATCTGTACCACGGAGACCGTTTCCAGCATCGCTGAGACAGAGACCAGGGAAACCAACTCTGGGTACAGAGCCGCTGTTACCACCACAGCCATTTGTCTTCGAGGTGTAACCTATATTTGTTGGTCACTTGGAAAACATTGAATCTTGTGTCATGCCACTCACCATATGTGATGTTGTTCTTCTCGTAGTCGGTCATTGAAGCGACCAAGGTCTTTGCTTTTTCATAAGCAGTGGCCCACTCACCTCTGCCTGCTCCTTGAGCTGCGACTGGTTAGTATGAAGACTCTTTGAACGTCTAGATCAAACGTACGAGTGGGATACACTGGAGGAGATCTTCCATATGACCAGAACTTCTCAAGGTTGGCCAACTCAGCAGTCAATTTAGCCTGAGCAGCTGCAGTAGCATTATATGTTGAGTTCTGAGCAGAGGTAACATCTGCGAGGGCCAGCGCAACGGCCAGCAGCTCTGTGGTGAAACGCATGATGAAGAAGCCTTTGGATCAGACCGGTACAATCTCTTGTCGATATGCAAGGCGTTGGCTGTTGCTGGTGGATTACAAGAGGTGGACATGAAGTACATTTATACTTACGGACTTTTAGTGGCAGAAATTACCTCGAGGGCCCTAAAAGCATAGCCCAGCATCGCAACGACCTCTGCCCTTAGTCATGAACCCAAAGCGGGGTGCTCGCGTGCATACCAAGCCGATGAACTGGAGTGATCAGACCGACCTTGCCGATTTTAGATGGCCATTTCGCGAGACATCAAGGTTCGAGTGCCGGCAATCAGGCCGAAGGTGGTCTGCCGTATGGTGAACGACCCGCAATTCGCACCGATGGGAGGGCAAAATCATCTGCCATAGAGTATTGCCGTTGCGATGGCTTGGATATGTCCGACGTTTAACCCTCTATGATGCCCGTTCTCCGCTCGAGCAAGCCACTTCCATGCCTCGTGACGACGACAAGGTGTCCGTGAGGTTGGTGAAGACAACGGGAAGTGTACTTGGCACCATGCCGAATGCTTAGGGCACTAACGTGAGATATGAAGGGTGTGAAATCAAGGTCGGCTTGTGGGGCATCGATGGAGGGGTTCGGGTCGGGACCACCCCAGCATTTGTTGCTTGACGATAGCGGCTGTCCTTGGGATGACATGTTCGTGCCACTACCGTCACGAAACGCAAGCGACCAACCTCAGGTGCATGTGTGCTGAGATGGGCATTTCCAACACGAGGAAGATTCATGGTATGATCGGCCAGACATGCTGCAAGGCTGTAAGATTGACAAGCTCCTCGTATAGAAGCTTATGAAGGATTTTTTGATGTAAAGTCGATCATCGTGGAGTCGAAGAGCTGGAGACTCCACGAAAAAAGCCCTGTGGTTCTCTCTCCACGTCGACCAATGTGGGGCCGGGAAATGGCTTGAACAGACTTCGCTTCTTCAAGCCCAAACTGTGCACGCTTTGACCTTTGGCATCCAGGCCGCGATTGACGACGATGGGACTTTGATGCGCCGTCAAATCGACGGTACAGAGCCTCAGTGCTGTAATGACTCTTGAATCGTGGCGAGATTCGTGGAAAACTTCATGACTTGCTTCAACGTCTTCGCGATGATGAAGCGTAAGCAGCAGAGCCTTGGTCCTTTCCATCTTCCAGGATGTTTGCGGTCAACAAAATTGAAGCAAATTTCAGGCCGACCCACAACAAAGCTCTTCTAGTTCGCTCGTGCTTTGACAGTCTTTGCTGCGCACGAACACGCTATACATGACTCCACTTTGCCTAACGGTTATACACGCTTTTGACCAACCCGCCTTGTGATCAGACTCTCTCCACCGGGGTCTCCACAGCATGTCTCCACGCCATCGGCTCATACCAAGACATTCTTTTCCCAGAAAGTAGGCGAGATACGGCCCGTGAATCCGATTTCGAGATGCCGAAGATGTAGACGCCTCTAAGAGCAGTCTCATAAACCCTTCAACGATGGCGATCCTTGATCTGGTCACAATGATCGGCAGGAACCTATGGTTCTCAAGGTTCTCCGTGTACAAATCAATCCGAGGGTAGAGTATCGAAGTCTATTGTGACTTGGGAGTCATTTTGGATAAACGTACCCTTGTCGTTCGAGATGTTGGTCTCTAGCACAGTCATGGTTCAATGACTCGCTTGTTTGACCCTGTCGGAGGTAGCGATGGTCAATGCTGGTATTCTAGAAATCCCTTGGGATGCGAGTCTTCTGAACACTGCCAACATATGCCGAATGTTAGACCAATGCTCGCAGGTCATGAGCCGATGAATGCCAAAGTGAACAGTTATTGACCCGCGGAGGCTTTGCGTGTGGAGTTGATTGGTTCAGTGCCCCAAAAATGATTCGTCTGTTGAGAGGGAGTTTCGTTAGTTTCGGGATGGGCTGTCGGCTTGTGGTGAAATCTTCTAACACGCAGAATTTGTAGCCAGCTCTTCCAGTAACAGACAAGATTGTCATCTGATTGAAGCGGACACACCAACAGTGCAGTTGCCAGCATCTACGCCATCATAAATCACATTGGTATGCTTAGATCGATGGCTACCGTCGTCAGAAATCAGGATCAGGGTGGCCCGCTCAGCAAGATCTGTGTTGTACACTGGAATTGTAAGTACATAAACTATCCAAGAGATCTAACTAGTAGCTATACGCGTAATAAAAAGATACAGAATGAATACTCATCCGGCTGCACCTGATCAATTGGTATCTACAAGCATCCAGTCCAGTCGTCGACGCGACAGACGCTTGTGGAACGCGGTGCTGATGACGACACGCGTGATTCTTACCATCTCGACTTCGCGATGTGAGCAACTTCCATGCGAAACCCGTCTGGTCTTCTCTTGTCTCGCCGAAGCTGGCGATTATTCTCACTACTATCGTACCGTGTTGGTACCCGATATCACCGTCTAGGCAATGGTCCCAACCGTAACCAGGAGCTCATGTCGGCTGAACGCATCTGTTCACGCCAAAGTGCTTGACCACGTCAGTGAAATCGAAAGGGTCGGAAGTTCCGGCGCCTGAGAGCCGATATCGAGGATTCCTTTTCGCTGGTGATGTCGCATGGCTAATCCAGGTTTTGCTGACAACCTTACTTAGCTCGATGATCTAAGCTCCTCTACTTTGGCGCCTGTGATAAGACCGAGACGTCGCCCACAAATTCAAAGAGCTATCTTGATGTTCTCATCGCATGTAGGCCACCGCCTACAAACAGGAACATATGTACTTGTCACATGTAGCGGCTCTTCAATCTCGTCAGGCTCATTTGCGGCCTCGAAACTCGCCACGTCAAGAGCAAAGCAGGAATCAGCAGTTCCACGATATCGCCAATTCTGGAGGAACAGGCTGCCTCCTCTCCATAGACTCCCACCATGCTGGTCCAAAAGTGCTCCTGGATGTGTCTTCGAGAAAAAAAAAGAAGGAAATTGCTCTTAGACAATACCTTAGACTGCATTTGGTTCGATGCAAGCAGTCTTCCACGCTCTAACGACAAAATCAGCCTGCCCAAGCTGTCAACTTCAATCTCAGGCTTATCTAGTTGACCACGCTAATCTCCTTCGTCCGCCGACTCTTTGGACGATGCCATTGTCACCGCTCTTTGTGTGCCATGCAAGCTCCTTATATGCACCCTTCCCCCAAGACAGTACTACTTCTTCTGGTATACAGTTGACAGATTATCGCCGAAGAAGTTGCTAGCAAATTGACCGACACCGCAGGCGACCTCACTGGAAGCGCCTAAAACGATGCGACATAAATCTTCTGCCAGAAAAGGTTATGCTACTGTCAGCCCCTTTTCTGACGCGGCCTTTACGAATTGCAGAATTCAAGGTGTCGGGAGGTGTGAGTAAGGCATCTTGGAACAATCCTGTTGACAAAAATTGTTAGATCGGAGACTGTTTACTCTTCTGCCACCTCGTATCGTCATTCTAAACCGCGGCTTGAGAAATGGCATCAAGCACACATTGAATGGATGTCTTTTGCTTTCGACTTACGACCGGCTGATGGGAAAAGAAAAAACCACCAACGTGCAGTCTGCTGGTTCAAGCACGAAACTAGATTTAGGCGTTTATCCTTGATATGCTTTTCATGAGTGGTCAGTAAACTACAATCTGCTGCAATTGTTGGATATGTTCCTCGAGACTCACCTATGTCAAAGTCAGATCTCTTGTTGCCCGAAAATGTTTGCGCGTCTCTGTATGTTCTGGATCTAGTATACGAAGCGTTGCGAACAAGGTTTGGCACCAAAAAGAAAAGTAGCTATTATTAGCCACAAGAGGCAGCAATTATAAAGGATACGACAAGGCTCTTTCTGGCAAATCCGATCACTTCTTGCAATTTGTTTATTTCTTTAAAGCGATCATGTTCGAACGTATGGATTCGCTTGAAGATGGCTATAGACACACGACGAAGAGGAATACAATGAAGCGGATATTCCGAACCTTTCTTGTTGGCACGATTTGTGTCACATCTATCTTGTAAGTATCAAGCGACAAAATTCGCAACAACTCAAACGACCATTCCGCTGACTGTCCAATAAGATGCATCCTCCAATTCTGGTGAATCAACCATGTGATTTCCACAACCTCTCGCAACGCAGAAGACAATTTCATCTTTTCACTCAGCACATGGACAAACATCCACTGGTCCAGCCCCGAAATCTGGGATCCCGTGCGTCAGGAGGAAATTCGTAACGTCATGCCCGTCGCCGTACATCACCACAACGACTACACGCGCAGAATACCTCTTTGGGAAGCCATAGGATCTGGATGCGTCAGTGTGGAGGCGGATGTGCATCTTGACAGGTCTGATTTACTCGTTGGGCATTCTGCGAGGGGCTTGAAGCGGAAGGATTCGATTAAGGCTATGTATCTTGAGCCGCTGGAGCGATTGATCGGGAGTCGTAATGTCGATGTTGCGGAGGGAGGTTGGCGAGGTGTTTTCGACAAAGTGCCTACACAGACACTAGTCCTGCTTGTGGATCTGAAGACGGAAAGCCGACAAACGCTCCAGGAACTCAGCAGACAACTCAAGCCATTGCGGGAGCTGGATTATCTCACCTACTGGAATGGGACGAGCAGAATAATGCGTCCTCTTACGGTCGTCGCATCAGGCAAGGTTGCCTTTGGGGACATCCTGGCGCTGAATCCTACTCACCGCGACATCTTCTTCGATGCACCGCTGGCATCCCTTCACACTCCCAAAGACGATTGGACAACTTCTCCACCGACCCACGCATACAATATCTCAAACTCGTACTACGCATCCAGCGAACTCAAAGATGGTATTATAAGTCTCGCCAGCGATGGCGACAAGACCTCATCACCAGAAGAGCAAGATGCATCTAGCAGTCAGCCAGAGCAAGCCAAATCTCGCGGTCTGGTGTCTAGATATTGGGGGTCTGCGGGTCCTAAATATCAGACTTCTGAGCAAGTCATGTGGAGATATTTCACCGAGGTCATCGGGGTTGGGATCATCAATATGGATGATATGGCTGCGGTGAGGGATAGGTCTAGAGGGATGGGAAAGATGGCGATTCAAGAGAAGAATTGACACTGTCCCACTCACGAATGTGTAGAATATGATAAAATCCTTATTGTGCAAGCGTCAACCTTTTCGGGTGTGCTCAGAAAAATTAGAAGATGTGTTTTGATAATGCCGGGTATATGTACAAAGCCTACCCAGGAAACCGCTTTGCTCCCATCCTAGTAACCCCAGATGCCAAACTCCTGTTCTCGCCGTCCTTATGTCACTCATGCCTGGGAAGGCTGCACGATAACCGCATCCTGAGTCATGACCTGATTGACAACCTCCAAAGCCAACTGCTGCACACTAGCAAAATCCCCACTGACATCCACACTCATCACATCCCTCTCATCAACCGTCGGCGGCTCCAACGCTTCAAACTGACTCTTGACCATACTGTCCTTCATGTAATGACCCACTCTACCATGCACTCTTTGCAACAACAGCTCTTGAGTTGCGGAGAGGTAGATGAAGTGAACGAGCACATTGTTGTCGTTGTACGAAGCCACGCGGATGACGTCACGGTATTTGCGCTTCAGTGCCGAGCAAGTGAGGACGACGCCCGAGGCTCCGGATTCGAGGGCGGCGACCGCTTGGTCGCGGAGGAGGATCAGCCAGTCCCAGCGGTCGGCGTCGGTGAGGGGGATGCTGTTTGCCATTTTCTCGATGTTGGCTTGAGGGTGGAACTGTGGGAGATTGCCGTGTTAGTGAGGTCTCGAGGACTCGAGTGTGCTGGGTTCAAAAACTTACGGCATCGCCTTCTAGGTAGGGCAGTGTAAAGTAGCTGGCGAGATATTCTGCCACCGACGTCTTTCCGCATCCTGCTGGTCCTGTTATGATCCAGATGTGTCGGTGTTGCGGTACGGGGGCACTCGATGCAGGAGCAGTTGTGTTTGCAGAGGTCGCCGGAGCCATTGGAGTCGAAGACGAAGGCGCAATAGGATCAGTCATGATGTGTGTGTTTTTCTCGTAATGGAGCATCGTCGCGGAAGAAGCAGTAGCAGCAGCGAAACAATCGTGTGCTCGTTGTCGTTGTCGTGGGGAAGCCGAGTCAGGTACGAGAAGCTTGTGGAGAGTGACGGCGGGTGTAATGTTATACGAGTGAAGCACAAGTGACAGCGTGATTGGAATGGCAAGTGAAAGGAAGAAAAGGACAAGGCTCCGAGCCCGAGGCATGTGAGGGCATGATATTCTTTCTATCGGCCGGAGATTGTAACCAGAAATCTGGAAAGTCGGGATCTCCACAACTTCGACCACCCGCATTCTCCTTAGCTATACGATCGGCAAATGACGCACCTTTGGGGTCTTCCTTTCTCAAAGGCCGATCGGCTATTGCTTGCTGGGACTTGTTGCTATTTCCAGCTCACCTGTATTTAGTTGTTATGTCTTTGGTGTACTTCAAGTATGCAACTCTGGAGGTAAAGAAGCCTCATATCACCATAGATATGATTCCGAGAGAAATAACTGAAGAATTCACACAATTCAAGGGTCGCTGTTGCCTCACAGGTCGACTGGCTGACTGTCGCCCTGGCGGCTAAGCACGGCCGACTCAATTGCCGGCTCTGTTTCCGCGAAAGCTGGGGAATCACGAGAATCAGCCTAAAAGTTCAACTGCACTTTTCCTTCACCATTTCCCTGAAGCTTGCCACGCATGTCAACTTCGAAGTGTAGAATCATGTTTGAACTAGGGTCATGTCTGAAGAGAGCGTATGGATTGACTACCCTGTGCAAATGCCCATGGTAGCACGAATACCATCTTACATCCTTATGGCGTTCGCGTGATAAACACGCTGAAAAGAAACTCGAGAATCTCTTGGATCATCGAAACGATCACGGATTGGATTACAACAGTAGGTAAACCTAGTAGGTGTGGTATTCCATATATTCATTAGCTCTTCCATGGCTTTTCAAGTACAGTATCGGTATTTGTTGGCAACTCCCATTCGAGTTCCATCTCGGAAAAATCGTTCGCTTCCACCAGCCATCGTTCAAGCCAGACATATAGAATGGAAATTACATAGATCCTCTGTCGCGCTCATGGGCCTTGGAATGCCCGTCAACCGGAGCGGCTCCAGGCTGGTCCCTGACCACTCAATCTTTCAACCAATCTAGCCACAACTCTCTTGACAGCATTACCCCTCGTATGCATCCCAATCTGCATCATCTCCATCGCATTCGAGGCATCTGTCATTGTATAGCGTACCACATGAATCGCATTTTTGTGCAAGGCCTGTACGCGCGCATCATTGACTTGATGATCTTGTGGAAAGGTGGCTTGCATCTGTTGCATTGCCGCTTGGAGTCTGAGATTGTTGCGCTTGATGATCAGATAGTGATGCTCCAATTCCTGGTGAAGGGTGGTTAGTCGAGATATTTTCGCATTGGCTTGGGGGGGGCAGAAGCTTACTCTCATAGATTCGTTGAGTTCTGAGAAGCAGAGGTCGAAGCTGGCTTCGATGGAGGTGAATCTGGGCATCTTCGTGTCTGTGTGCGGCCGTCGAAGAATTTGAGTTGGTAAGTCGAATCCCCAGTGGGTGTGAGAAAGAAGAAGTCATAGTCGAACATTCTCAACCATATATAAACAGAAGGAAGGGGGTGATCGAACTTGCAAAACATGCTTCCAGAACAAGGAACAACACAGGCGTTTCTGAGCTGGCGACAACATGACAGACTCAGTCGGAAAAGCAGGTTGTCAAATTGCAGGAAAGAACGACCATGACATGAAAGTCATGCGCAAGGTGCGTTTTCCTTCGTCCAGGCAGTCCATGGCATTCCATATCTCTTTCCGCTGTGGCAATTCGTCAGAAAAGGTCACAACCCCAAACCCTCAGCGGCATCGTTGTGCAGACCAATGACACGCTCAATCATTGTTCCAAGAACGCTTTGTGTGGCTGGCATACCCTCAACTCGCACACCAGGACCGAATTCTCTTGACCACATAGCTCTGACATAATGTTGTCCAGCCTCAACGCAATGATCATACAGCTCATCCCGATGATTCGCCAGTCTCGCATACGACGCATTAGCTTCAGCTCTAGTGAGCTCATCCCTCAAGACCTGCCCATCCATCTCATTGCGTCGAAGCTCCATGAGGGCTTCCCAAGCTTGAATGCCGTCGTCTAGAACACACACCATTTGATACAAGACCCAAATTCTTCTGTATGCATACATGACGCTGGTCTTGTGATAGTTGTGTTGAGTCAGCATGTTGAACTCTTCCAGGAGGATTCGGTGCTGGAGACTGGCGCTTTGAAGGCGGAGGAGGATGGCTTCGCGTTGAAGGTTGCGGAGCTGTTGGTCGTCTGCATCGGAGTCGAGGTGGAGTTCTGAGACGTCGGAGTCAGAGTCTGTTGATATGGGTGGGCTTTCCATGTCATGATCTTCTGCGTCAGGGGTCGAGATGATGGAGGTAAGCTCTCTCACTCTGCGATGTGCTTCCTCGACTGCTTGGATCTCGTGGGCGGAGATTTCGGCGTCGATGGTCCTTATCGCGCTCATGAGAGTATCGTGGTCGTTGAGGCCGGGTCCATCGGGGAAGGATTGGTCCTCATGGGTCTCTTGAGCGCCCTGATTGATTTCCTGATCCGCCTGATCGGGCACCTGAGCTTCATCTCTTCTGCTGCGGAACTGATCGAGGATGCGTTGGTATTCCTCTGGTGGCTGATAATTCTCCGGTGAGTGATGTTCGTCTGGTGGTTGGTAAAAAGGATCAGGAGATCTAAGTGTACGGGTCCGTTGACGATCGGGTCCCGGTCGGTTGAAGCGAACAAAATTTCTACGCATGTTGAGAAGAAAGAGAGAGCAGAAGTATATAGGAGTTTCGAGAGTGAGTAGTCCTGTGGTCCCGGAAGTCTGATTGAGAAAGTGTCCTGGGTGAAATAGCTCAACATCGAAGGAATATATAGATTATGAGAGCGCAGTATCACACAACGACAGACAACGCAAAAGCACGTGAAACGGTCTTGAACAAAGGAATGACAGATACATGTGTTATCAGATTATCATGTGAAGCATCGTTCTGCTTCGCTCGAGCAGTCGTGACGTTTCACGTGCTATGGTTCCTGTGTGCGTTCACATGAAGCGCCAGATCAGAAGGAAAACACACCTCCATAGGTGTATGAGGTCGCCGCATAAGGCACGCAGCAGCTGGACAGAGGCGTCCAATGTGCTAGGACCGAGTACTGTTTCCTGATGTGTAGATCTCTCAGGATTGAAGTCAACTGTGCCAATGTCGTCCAGGTGTTCCCAAGTCATCCTCACGAACTCTCCAAGCATTTCCGACCAATCCCGCTTAGCTTGGATATAAAGACCTCGAATCCTGTTCGCATGGCTTTCATGTCTGTAACGCTCTTCTGCAGCATCCTGAACATCCAAGTCGCCCCAGAAGACCTCGACATGCATTTCAACATCACGAAGATCCATATAGACGTTCCAGTTGTCCAATAGTTGGTCAAGATCTGACAATAGCTGACGTCGAAGACGTAGAACTCTTGTGATGTGTCTGAGTGGCGGTGCGAGATCAGGGCGTGCTCCTGCTTCTTCGAGGGCTTCAATCTCTGCTGTGATGGTGAGTAGTCTGGTGCTGATCTGTTGACCTTCTTCATCGTTCCTGTCGAACGCCCCCTCGAGATCCTGAAGATTGTTGATATTGAGGCCCTCAATTACAGGTAAGAAACCTCCATCATCGTAGGAGTGAGGCATTCTGTTTGATCTTCTTGGGTATGTACGAATGGAAGCAGTTGGAGAGAGGTGGTTTGGTGGTGAATGTAGCAGAAAGCAAAGACGCACTGCCATTATATAATCAGACTTGTACCTTGAATAGGCCACCAGCAAGTAGTAATGATATAGAAATGTGATACTAGCTCAAAGAAAACGATACAAACACGTCGTGTCTGCATTTTAGTGCAAGTTTCACAATGTTCTTTGGACCACTGGTGTCGTAAGTCTCGTTGCCGCTGTTTCCAGGGCAAGCTGGATTCGTGTGCGTTGACGAGCATAGTAATGTTGGCCATGTGTCTTTGGTCGGGAGTAGATTTGGCGTTGGCTTCTCTGTGAGTTTCGCGAGCCTTGCAAGCACTAACCAGGTGTCCTAGCGAGAATTTCTTGTAAAGATGTCAGAATTTCTTGACGTTGTTTCGGACAGCCTCCAATTTTGCGAGACTCAAGCGCTTCGTAGACAAGAAACACAGTTCGAAGCATCCAAGTTGGAGATGCATGTAGACCGACGAGAGCTGGTGCGAGATGTTCCTTGTACCAAGCCACGACCCAACGATTTGTATTTTGTAGGCCAACGGCACAGTAGCCAAACGAGGAAATGAATCTCAAGATCATGAGTTCCGAGGTAGCGATTCATGACCCATAAGACGTGTCCGCTTGTGAATTCAAGGGCCTCCGGTAAGCAAAATACATGTTGATCATGAAAGTTCAAGTATGAAAAAACGTGATGAAAGAGACATCTTCATGCGAAACCGTACGAGAGGTCCACTGCGGGCATGGCATTTTTCTGAGTTGAGACAGTGGACGAGAAAATAAGAAAGTGAGAAGGTTTATTTCAAAGCAGCAAGCATGAAGCAAACCATGCCACGAAATGTGGGCTCTAGGCAACAATGAATAGTCCTGGCAGCATGGCCGGCCACTCAGAATGGTCAAACTTTTGTGATTGCTTTTCGACGTGGGACGAATATCTGAGACCTCTGGCGTAGTGTCATAGCTACATCATATATGGAACTGTTAGCTGAGGCTCAGTCTTCGAGAGAAAAGGCGTCGAACCACGGACCATGACTTGATAATTTAGCTGTGAGACTTGGTATCGGCATTGACAAATCTTGTCTGTACAAGAATCTTGAGAGGCTTGTAGCAAGAAGAGCATTTTTCGTCGACCTGGACGTTGGCGCAGATATCTCCATTGCGACAGGCTTGTTGTATCAAAGCAGCTCTTGAACAATGGCTGGAAAAGACTGTCTTGGTGTGTCCACATTGATATGTATGAGCGTAGAAGCGACACATTTCCAGTCTGTGATGTAAACTCGGATCTGTGGAGACGGCTTGTTCTGAGAGTTTGGACAGAGTTCGAGGGGAAGGGCAACGTTGACAATGATGCTCTTCTTTCTCCCATGACAACTGTACTTATATCTTCCTCGGATTTTGACGTATCCATCATTCATGCTAAAGCTCCAGCATTGGAGGCTCCACTCCAAAGATTGGCATGCTTTCTCTTCACGCGCAGAGGGTGTGAGCTACTGCAAGTGACTTGTGCGTCCGACTTCTCTCGGCCGATCTCAGGTATCGTAATGGCCAATCTGATCTACTTCCGGACGTTGGAAGTAATATGCCGGCGAAGCCAAGGAAGCCACAATAGGCTTGAGTTGATCAGATCAAACAAAATTTTGGTCTTTGCACACACCAAAGATCAGGCTTGGAAGGTGTGTGTTACTCAAACGACAAGCATATCTTGCAGGTGGTCCTCAGGTACTACGTGCTCCGCACTGCGCAGCAAATAAGTGGATCAGAGCCGGCCGCGTGGAAGCATGTCGTGCATACAAGGCGACCAACCGCCTTGTTTTCTGATACCGGAAACCAACGCCGACCAAGAAAATATGTAGGCAAGCAGGATATGCGAAGATCGACTGCAGATTATGAGCATAAGCATGCATTCATGTTTCGGATACGCTGGACTGGTTCCTGGGAAAAACGATTGTATCGCATACTCTCGAGACCATTCTCAAATTGTCCTGAGTGAGTGCGCCGAAGGAATGACAGCCGGAACCAAAAGCGGGACAACTGAAGTTTGCGGAACGTCATACCACAGTTGCATGCTTGCTCGATAGTACGATATTTGCATTTCGCGTGACGATACTAAGTAGCCACGAGAGGTGAGTAGGCGTCTATTGATCGCCCCAAGAATTGAATCGTCTTTAGCAGAAATCTGGCTTGATCTGGCTGTTCCTAGCGGGTAGAGAAAAGATAGAAGAAGGGAAGCCGTATGATCATCTAGTCATCAGTTCCGTCGCATCTGCTCATCATCTTCCAAGAAGGTCTCGAAGATGACTGCTCGTGCTGGTCGTACTTGCCAGATGCAGGCTTCGGTGTCACAGGGGAGGTTGTTGCGTTGTGTGACAGTTTATTGTTGCACGCCGCTTGGCAGAAAGATTTGCTCAAATACATGTTAACCCCTGATTGTATCTTCTGTTTGTATCAAGAACTTGGAGTCTGCTGGCGGGGATGCTCAGGTGTTTGTCTTCAGGATGTCGGCAGACGTTGGGCCACTCACAAGTGGATCTGCCTGACCCCGCCCACCAATCACATCTTCAGCGTCCCTTCTTGACCGCCTTTTTCAAAGCACGCTATTACACCACACAGCGCACATTCTAGACAGCCATACGGATAAGGCCGCATTGGCGCTCGCTGGATCTCCTGTCAGACCATGGGTTTGCTGTCGGTTCCTGCAGTACTGTTAACTGTCATGCGAACTATGCTCTCAATATGGGGTTGAAGGTAGGCTAGAGCTCGAAGCCTCGATTGCCAGCAAATACCAACAAGTTGGGTATCTCATCTTCCTTCCAGATGTCATACATGACGATATATGAGGAGCGGATCTTGGTTGCTACCCCGAAAGGAACATCCTTGCCAACAAGCGAGGCCGACACGTAGCACCAATGCAATGCTTGCATGCAGGCTGCGCGATCCCGGCGCTCACCGTGCCACTGCCCAACTTCTCTTTCATGCTTTTCGTATCTCTTTCTTCATGTTTCGCATTTCCTTGACTTCTTTTGGTGGTTTCTTTCGCATTTCGTGCTGTTGTTTTCGTTTCTGCCGTTTTACTGCCGGTCAATCCTGACATTGATAACATATCCATTCATAATCGAGCGGAGGGTGTTGTCGAGTCGAAGAGAATCAGGGTAGCGTGGACGACTTCCCAGTGTCAGCGTGGTTTTTGTTGAGGCATTGAGAGGGCTTAGGAAGGGCCTCGGTTCTAGAGACGCCTGTCTAGAAGAGGCATTAGTCTTTATGTTCAGTAAGTGCTCCTCTACACATGGTACTGTTTGAGTAAGTACACTGGCGGATCATGCATCTTGCTTGTCCATCTGTAAAGACTGCGAATCGAAGCGTTGTGTTTGCATAGCTTCAGCTTGACGTTGCGCTCAGTACTCCGGGTTTCAGCTCCAGATTCCGGCCAATGAGGTCGTCGACGGCAGGCTTGGTGGTCGAAAAGGACGTCGACGGTAGCGTTAGTGGTCGGAATGGACGTCGACTGACAGCTGATAGGCTATCATATCAATAATAACATCTCCCGAATGCTTCACCTCGTGTCCATAACACATCGAGCAAGCCTGTCCCCCTCCCATCGTCTTCAATCTGTTCGCAGTCTGTCATCCAACCCTGAGCGAGCATCGCTCTCCAGTCTACTATCCTCGAGTAGACTACCCTTGAGCTAATCGCTTACCGCTGCGTTCTTGCGCTTTGTCCTCCTGCGGCTTGCAACATCTGCCGAAGCCTCATCCTCGAGCATCGAAGCCGCGCAGCCATCCTATCAACGTCAGCTCTTATAGAGTCTACAAGCTATAGCATCCACCATCCCGGACATCCCAGGCAATCACTGGTTTGCCTAGTCAAAGGTCTAACACAAGTAGCCGCCAGCCTTGCACGATCTCAAAAACCTCTTCGGCTTTAACGATCTTACAACCCAGGACCTACCTCTACGCACACACATCCGTAGGTACTTGATCGTCTCCAAGCGCAGTCGGTTTCCGCAGATGAGACCAGAGCAGCCACTAACCTTGCATATCTAGGCGCGTGACGATCTCACGCCTGCTGCAAAGTCCCAATACCCTTGAAGGACCTAGCATCGTACATCATCCGACCAACGACAATACTGGGATCAGATCATCATCAAAGTCGACGATCTTACCATCAAGATCACAAAAAGTCCTCGAGATGTCGAGCGCCGAAATTGACCGAATGGTCCTGGCTCATTGGGCAACTCAGGCTCGCAAATTCAACATGATCCTCTCCCAGGGCATCTGTAAGGTCCTCGCTATCTCCTGCCAGCTCACAGATGTGCTCAGTCGTGCCTATGGGCAACGCACAATCGACATGTCCAAGGAGACAAGATCGGTGGCGCTGTATCAGCACATCATCTTCCTTGCCAAAGAGGGATTGGCTCATACTGAGATCTACATCCTGCCATTCTGCGGCCGAGATGCCCATGCCGAGCTTCAGATCATGGCTGTGAAGATGCAGGCAACCTTCCACTACATCTTTTGCATGTACCACAATACACCTACCGTCCGTCAACTCCAAGCTCGTCAGAGAAGCGTGGGAGACCCCAACAGCCTTGGAGCCAAGTACATGGCCGCTAGAGAGGATTGGGTTGGACTGTCTGGCTCTCCTGCCCCGTCTTTGCAGTCCTACATAACCAACCCTTACGCCGCCGAGGTCAAGGCAGCTCCGGTAAAGCTGAAGGCTCATGCTGTTCAGTCTCCAGTTTCAACCGCCGTCCCTCCCACTCTTGCTCTCCTCCCTCGCACGACCCCAGCACGCCCTCCTGGTCTGGGCATGGACAGGGTCATCGACTACGACCCACCTGTGTGTGCAAGCGCTTTTCTCATGCCAATTATGGACTACACTCCTAACACCAAGCTATATTTCGAGAGTGCATCCAGACGTGCAAAGAGACTCATGCCTCCCTCGCACGTCATCAGCCTTTCAGTGGCACATGCGCATTCCGAGTTCCTCTACGAATGTCTCGGAGACTACTATGGCGCCATGAACGTGATCAAGGACGCCATCCGTGCAGCTATCGAGGATGATCCCGGAGTCTATCGTCGTGTCGGGGTGGTGGATGGTGAAGTCGTCTATGACTCGAGCGATCAATACACCCTCATCCGTGAGATGTCTACTCTCGCGCAGGAGATTGAGAAGGTCTCAGACATCGAGCCTGTTCAAAGCCGTCACCAGCAAGTGATGTCGCCACCTCTTCACCCGCCTCCAGACCGCGAACTACCTAGCCCTCCCGGTCAGTACAAGGGCTCTGCCGTCGCCAAGGCCTCACATCAGCGCAATGAGTCCGACAACATCAACTTGTCCCCTGCTGGTGGTGTCTCGTTGGGCAGCCCGTACAGAAAGGTTCAGGGCCTTGATCCCTGTCTTGAGGCCGCCGCCATGAACTCACCCACAGCTCACAAGGGCCACAACGGTACCACCAGCAGAAACGATACCCTTGTCGGATCGCCTCCTCCTGTCATGGACCTCGACACTCAGATCCAGTTAATCAACAAGCAGATTCAGAAGGACGCTGACGACGACCTCGAGGCCTTCAACGCTATGAAGGCCGCTGAGACCCGCAAGAAGGATGAGTCAGATGACACCCGTGGTGACAGCTCTAAGGGCAATGAAGGACGCATGGAGGGAGCTGGTACCGAGAAGCAGCGCAAGAGACGTGTCCTTGAAAGAGCCGAGGACAGATTGGAGAGACAGCGCAAGGCTGCCATCACCAAGGCCTCCCTTGATGATCCCTACTCCTTCGTGTAACAATATGCAGGAAAAGAAAGAGCAAAAACAGAGACCATGGGTCTCTAGAGGGGAAAAGATGGAAGAAGATGATGGGTAGCTTTCGCCTTTTGCTTTGACGACTAGGAAGACTTGTTGCTTCCGGTACTTACAGATGATAGCTGGCGCACCCAGTTGCTAAATTTGCGTGTATAATAGTTTGCTTTATGGAAAAAAAAGGTGTTTCACCAATAATGATTTTGACTCTCAAGTGTGCGAAGTGGTATATTGAGGTCCGTGCGGGTCAAGTGACAGCGTGCCGGATGCAACGCGGTCCATGGCCGATGATTGACCATCAAGACACCACAATTTCTAGAACAGCAGGAAACAAGAGGTAGAACGCGTCTTCTCACATCTGACGTATTGAGACATTGATTGACACTGCAGGAAATAGCTCCGTTGCGCAGACTACTAGCAACAACCTTCAATCTTATCACCCTTGTTACCCACCTACGCGCCTTCGAGACATGCGATAGAGCCATGGACGAAGATAGACTCTTTCACGGTGTTAGCTTCACCATCCTACCCGGAACCACGATAACGCCAGAACGAGAGGAATGGGTATGAACAAGAGCGGCATCACAAGACACACAATTCCAGTTGCTGACGGCTTGCCAACAGTACGTCCACCTCTTGACCAAAGACGGCGCCACCTTTATTCCCAGACGAGAAGATGGTTCGATCAATAACATTGCCGGCCACACGCACATCATCACCGACGACATCGACTTTCCCGAGTACGGCAGAGCTCTAGAATACAACATTCATGTTGTGCGACCATCTTGGGTTCAATCTAGTCATGAGAAGGGAAGACAGACACAACCGCGCCAACACAGCCCAGACCCGTCTATGTTCTTTAGAGAAGTCATAGTCTCTTGCGCTGACTTGCCGGAAGGAGACAAGGATGCAATTATCGCCGGCACATTGGCTCTGGGAGGCCTGTACAGTGCGCCATTGACCAAGCTGGTTACGCATGTTGTGTCTATGGATATGCACAACGACAAGTGCCGCACTGTCGAGGCGAAGCAGCTGGCCTGCAAGATCGTTCTTCCACACTGGTATGGAATTAGACATTGCCAATCTTTCATACGCGGCTGACAAGACCATCACAGGTTTGACGACTGCTTGAAACTTGGCAAGCTGATCAACGAAGGCCCCTACCTCTTGCCAGACCCTGAGATTCTCCGCGCGACTTCGGATGAACCTGTCCGAGCGAGATCGACACCAGGACTTGATGGTGCTCTTTCGGCTGTGGCAGGAGCCCCACCAGCATACAATCCCCCCATCTCACCTTCGGACTCTCGCAAGCAGCTCGCAGTTTTCAAGGACAAGAAAGTGCTATTCTCGAAAGACCTGAACATCAATGACCACCTGGCAAAGACGTTGCGACACCTTGTAAGCCAAGCTGGAGGCGCTCTCACCACCGACGTCGAGGAATGCAATGTATACATCGGCCACTACCGCGACGGCATGGACTACGTAGCAGCTTCTCGCGCCGAGAAGACTGTCGGAAACCTATCGTGGTTCTACAACGTCATCAATCGTAACAAATGGACAAATCCTTTGGGCAAGCTTCTACACTACCCAGTCCCAAGAAATGGTATTCCTGGATTTGAAAACACGAGGATCAGTCTGTCAAATTACAGCGGTGAAGCTCGCATCTACCTGGAGAACCTCTGCAAGGAAGCAGGAGCCGAGTTTACGAAAACCATGAAGCAAGACAACACCCATCTCATCACAGCCCACACCCACTCGGAGAAATGCGATGCAGCCCAGGAATGGAACATTAACATTGTCAATCACCTCTGGCTGGAAGAAAGTTACGCAAAATGTGCAATTCAGTCGCTAACAAACAAGCGCTACACACACTTCCCTCCGCGAACAAACCTCAGCGAGATAGTAGGTCAAACGACCATCGACTTTAAGAAAGTCCAGAAACTCTATTTTGCGAGCAATGAGAAGACGATCAAGGATGCAGAGCCAGGAGCAAAGACACCGCATCCCTTCCGCGGAGCAGTGAAGGCACCTGACACATCACCCAGCAAAGGCGTGCCACAATCCGGCGCTGCGACATCAAAGGCAAGGTCGTTCGCAGATGCCCCGGAGCCTATGGATGTGGATGATCAAGAAGACACGAGTGAATTCATGCCCGCACCTCAGACGGCAAAGAAGAGAAAGACAAGGGTTGGTTCGGACGCAGCAATGGCCACACCTTTTATGCTCAGACACAAGGAAGGAGAAAGCACTCCACCCACCACCGGTCGCGCGTCAAAAGAAAAGGCACTGACCAGTCTGCACGCATTGAAAGATGACGTGCTCCTCTACGACCGCGAGAGAAAGCGAAAAGGCGGCGTCGTTCATGGCGGCAGAAGAACAGCAGAACCTGAAGAAGCGCCCGTCATGAAACCCACAGTCAAAGGACGCAATAAGCGCAAAAGTGACGATACGGCCGACGACCATGCTGAAATCAGCGAGACCGAAATCGCTGGTGTCAAGAGTAAAGCTAAGAAGGCAAAGACTGGCACCAATGAACCTGAAGTCTTGTTCACGATGATGGTTACAGGAGATGAGCGATGGCTGGGCAACATGAAGAAGGAGAGTGCTGAAACTGTGAGTATTATTCCCATCTGTTTCTTAAGAGCATCAAAAACTGACTTGTCTATAGGCAAAACTACGAGCATTGGGTATAAAACTCACAGCCGAACCAGCAGAATGCACACTTCTTTGCGCACCACGCATCCTTCGCACCAAGAAATTCATCGCCGCACTCGCAAACAGTCCTTCCGTTGTCGACATTGGCTTCCTCGACGAAGCACTTTCAACAAACATACTACCAGATGTCGACGAACACCTTCTCTCCGATGACGAAGCAGAAGAGCGTCTAGGTTTCCGCATGGACGCGGCTCTGGAGAGAGGCGAAGTCAACGCCAACCGCCTCCTCCACGGCTGGACAATCTTCGTGACCGAAAAAGTAAGCGGGAAATTCGACACGTACAAAGAAATCATCTCCATCAACGGCGGCACCGCACTCTTGTACAAAGGCCGCACGAATGTCATCACCGGCCCCCGCGTCCCAGCCTCTGAAGATCCAGAAGCAGGACCAGAGACGGAGAACAACGGCAAAGAAGAGGAATTGGATAAAGTATATCTCATCTCCGGGACCGCGAATGAGGAAGTCAAGTTGTGGGAGAAGTTTAGACAAGAGGCGAGGAAGAAGGGGTGTCATGGTAGGGTTGTCAAGACCGATTGGCTTATCAATCTTGCCATGAGTCAGAAGGTTGAGTGGGATGAGAAGTGGGAGTTGAAAGAAGAGACGGTCCCGGGATGGGAAGAAGGTCGTGGAAAGTAGATGGTCCCTGCAGGTTGAGAGGAGATGTGTATATCCAGTATCCGAATCCAGAGGAAGGCTCTTTGCATGTGCTTAAGTCGCACATAAACCTCGCCGCCTCAATCGTCCAGCCTTGGTCCGTCACTGATGCGGGATTATGATAGACATTGCGTCTGCCGAGTCCACATTCCGTATACATCCGTGGCGAAGCGTTTCCTCATGGACCAGACAGTGCCCGACACGTGCAGCATTTGCATGCCCAGAATTTCTCAAACTCTGCACCCGAAATGCCCCTTCCGCATCTCCCCTCCCCCTCCCAATGAGCATACCGGAACAAGTCGTAGATACGGAGCAACAAGACCTCTCAAAAGAACTTGACACCACTCCCATCCACCTGCCCGAAAACCTGACACCTCCCCTTCTTGACCAAAACATCCAAAACCTTCCTCAACATATCCTCATCCATCCCCACCCATTCCTGCCCTTGAACCGCATCCGACTCCCTCAACTCATAAATGGTCAACACGACTCCCTTTTGACCCGTTTCCTCCACCCAAGAGTGTATTTTATCCGCCCATTCGGAGGGCGTGCGCCACCATATCCACGCGACGGTCTTGTCTGAAGAAGTGTAGGAGGCTGTGGGGGGTGTGCAGGTGGCCATGAAGTCGAGGATTTGGCGGATGGCGAGGGGGTCTAGGGAGCGGTTGAGTTTGGCGTTGGAGAAGAGAGGGAGGGTGGGGGCGGAAGAGAGGGGAAGTTTGAAGGTGCGGTGGTGGGAGAAGTGGGAGCGGATTAGAGAGGACCAGAGGGAGAGTTGGCGGGTTAGGGTTGCTTGGTTTGGTTGGAGGGTGTAGAAGGGTGGGAAGGAGTGGTGGGGTGGGTAGGTGAAGGAGTCGGTTGTGGGCATTGTGTCGGTTGGTGGGAGTGGTGATGTTGACATTATTGCGAATCGAACGAGTTGGTCGTGGTTTTGGTATAGCAGGATTGTGAGGAAGGAAAGGTGGTTTGGACTTTCATGTGATTGTCCCTCTAGCTGCCGTCATTGCTTGACTCGAGAGTTCTGGGGGAGTGAACGATAAATGACTCGTAGCTACAGACTTCAAGCTTATGACGACGCTGCATCAACAGGCCAACTTTCTCCAGACAAGCAGAAACACAGCATCTTGTTCGCAACATACACATACAATATCATACACAATGGCGACGACGACAATGGCAGAAAACATCACGGTGGATCTGGATCAGCTGCTTGGAAAGTTGTCGAATACACTGCTCTCGCCGACAGCAGATGACACGCATCTCCGCACCACTCTCTACGAACGCAATCGCATCAGTGCTGTACGTCGCATCACCTCTTGCTTCCTCTCCGTCCCTTCTCACGACCATTCTTCTCTTCCTTCCTCAATATACTCTCGTACAATCTCCTCTGACAATCACACCGCATGAACAGAATGTCGAATACGCACGAACCCTCCTCCTCCGCCTCGAACACAACACCGCAGACATCAAAACCCAATCCCGAAAATCCACCATCCAAGCCGACCTCCAAACCAAACGCGACCTGATCAAAAAACTAAACACGCGACTGATCGAGTTGAATCAACTGGCTTCCCTCCAAGAAGACTCGGACAGCTCATCCGACGAAGAAGAAGAAGATGAAGAATCACAAGGCCAAAAAGTCAGGGAATTCGCCCCGGCAGTGTCTACAAGCGATACCCTAGATACAGATCCCAGCCTCACATCCCCGCAACAAGCAGCGCAAGATCTAGCGAATAACCTACGCTCGAGGAAACCGAACGCCACGAACAGCAACGCCCCAGCCGATTCCGCCACTACCTCCGCCCTCTTCAACAACCGCAGCACAGCTCACCCCACCACCGCCGCCGGCGAAAAACTTTCTACCGAACAAGTCCTCGACTCGGCGAACCGCGACCAAGATATCCTAACCACCTCCCTAGTCGCTCTGGCGCAATCACTAAAACAATCTTCCCTGTCCTTCGCTTCCTCGCTAGATGCGGAAAAAGAAGTTCTTCGCAGAGCGGAAGGAGGCTTGGATAAAAATTCTATGGGTATGGAAGCCGCGGGGAATAGAATGGGTGCGTTGAGAAGGATGACGGAAGGGAAAGGGTGGTGGGGGAGGATCAGATTGTATGCTATAATCGCTGCATTATGGGTTGCTGCATTTTTGCTGGTGTTCGTGGGACCGAAGTTGAGGTTTTAGGGAGGGAGGAAGGAGGAAGCGTCATTAGCAAAGAGTATGGAACGAAGCAGTGAATAGAGAGAGACAGTAAGTCTCTACCACAATCCTGCTATATGGAGAATAGTATCAGCGGGTTCCCTAAGGAGTGTTTATCGATGAACCCATCATGAACCTCTCTAGTATACGCCGATCTCGTTTCTGGGATCTTGGTCTTCGGTCTCCCTGGTATGGAAGCAGCTTTATGCTTTCCATATATCATGGTACTTCTCGTCATCTCTTCATCTGCCCCCCCTCCCAATACCTGTATCAAAAGTATCCAAACCATATGTACATATCAGATAACCACTTGAAACTCGCTGACCCGCCCGCCGTCTTCACAAGCTAGCCTAGTTTCAAAGACACCCAGATATCTGCCACATCCACTCCCCAAAAAATCCTTAATCTCCTCATTCTCACCATCTTTATTCCCATCTTCTTTCCCATCCTCATACATCATACATCATACAACTACCATCCCGCATTTCCAATCCTCATGAAATCACGGCGCAACCCCCATCCATCTCAATCCGCACAAATTCCTAAAGCAAAAGCTCCAGATAAAAGCTCTAGATAAAGTAAATTTCCAACTCCAGGATATTTTTAGAGTCAAAAATCTCTTCCTCTGATTTGAGGTGTGGATAGTCATTTTCCCTCATTTCTTCCAAGTGAGAGGAGATACGGATGTATGCTAGGTAACCTTGATATATGGAGAGTGGATAGTAGTCACGGAATGGAATGAAAATAGCTTGCAGCGGATGTGAGTTGTCACGGCATAGAATGTAGTGGACGTAGGATGTGTGGACGTGGGATGTGTAGATGGATATGGGCTCGTAGGATTGACGGTGTAGATGGCTGGTGATGGGGGGGTGTAGATGGACGGTAACAAAGGCCATACCATTACCATCTCATACACAATCTATACTCATACACAAGTCATCCACATCCGAACGCACCTCTCCAAAAGCTTGCCTTAGCCCTAAAACCCACATGCAAGGAAGAGAGCAGTATAGCAGCAAAGCAATCAAGTAATCACGTAATCACAAAACCCCAAATAATACAAAAAATGTACAAAAAGCTCAAAAACACATTCGAATATTTCGGGGTATGACAGCGGGAAAAAAAACCAATACTATTGCTGCGAAGGAAAGCAGGGAGACGAAATCAATACTTCGAAAACCCCCAAAATGTTACGAATCAAAAGATTAAGTACAATGCAAGAAGAAGAAGAAAACAATCCTTGAATCTCTATCATCTACAACATCCACTCATGCTAAAAACGCAAAAACGCACTTTCTTTTGTTATACCCAAAAGAGGAGAAAAAAAGAACAAAGAGAAAAAGAAGACATGAAGAAGTAGCAGAAAAGAAACGAAAAGAAATATCACTACTACAAGGACAGCCGGCCATCACCACGATATTCCTGGATCAGATGAACCTCCTAGTTCTGTCCAATGTCCACCCAACTGATATCACTGGCCTGTGTCTTTCTAGCACCAGCTCCTTGCCTATCCAATCTTTCCTTCTCCATCCTCTCGGCCTCGAGTCGTTGTCTAAACGCCTCTTCGCGATCCCTTTGCGTCATGGCGCCGGTGGCAGAGGGCCAGATGGTGGCGCTGGAATCTCTGTTCTCGTCGGGATTGTGGATGCCGAGGCCGGATTGAGCGACAGGAGGCTGGGGTGCCGCGCGCTCGGGGGTGAAGCGGAGAGCGGCGAGGGTACCCGGGTGGAGAGCGCCGATCTTGCGGGCGGAGCCGGCGAGACCTGGGTTAGGGGCAGGGCGATCGTGCATGGCGCGTGTGCCGCTGCCAGGGAAGAAACCACCACCACTGTTACCGCGAGCAGCGGGGCCAGGGATAGCGACGGCGGCAGGTGGGCTGAGGGCGCGGCCGAGAGCGTTGGGAGCCTCGAACCCAGTCATGCGGCTATCACGGTCTGGATCTGAAGTGTAGGCGCTGGATGGAGGGCGAGGGAAAGCAGATGCTGAAACGGCAGGCGACGGTGGGATGTGGACTTCCTTTACTGCGGGTGAGTTTGGTGCTTTTCTGTTGACGCCTTGCGCTGTGTTGGTTGCGTGGGCGGTTGCGATTGTTGCGTCACCGTTGACGGGAGTCCATTCATCATGATGCGAGAAGAATTGTGATGATGCTACGCTGCTCGAAGAGTGACGTCTGGACGAAGCAAACGACTCGCGAGCATCGCCGAGGTAGCCTTGGCTTTCCAAACTTTGACCAGTGTGGAAGTCAGCACGCTGACCTTCAACCATATCGAAGCTCTGGCCTCTAGCGGAGAAATCCTCGACACTGTGACTAAAGCTGGGTCTGCCCATACCAACGACCGACAGGCGGTGCTGGTGTGCATCAGCAGGATGCAAGTGCCCCTTAGGCTCCACATCGAGCGGTGCCACCATAGCTGAAGGGTTGCGTACGAGTTGTGAAGGGCCACGTGATGGTGTGTAGTCCGAAACACTGAGGTTAGGTGATGCAGTGAGGTTGGGTGAGTGTTGTGCAGCGGGGTCGTAAGCACCACCGTCGCTCTGGTTGGCAAAGTATCTTGACCAGCCTGAGCTGCGTTTTGTCTGCATGTCATCTTCCTTATTCTGGTTGGGAACGGCTCTCAAGGTTGGCATAGGAGGTGCAGGCCCACGAGCCGACTGCAGGCGAGGTGTCTGACTGTTCATAGACTCCATCTCCATGTGATCATCAAAGCTCTGCGGGCTGGTGGGTGATCGCACAAGCTTGGTAGTACTCTCGAAACTTCCCTTCTCACCATTGTTTCTGTTGTGGTTCTTACCATACTTGCCAGAGATGATGGCCAAGGAGCTTGAAGAATCGTTGGCTTGGTGACCGTATGCCGTCTTGGGAGGTTGCAGATCGGCGTACGGGTTGGTGCTGCTATTAACGGGTGTCTTTTCAGACGCACCGTATTTGCTGAAACGCTGACTGAAACGATCAGCTCCAAGTTTACCAGCAAGGATAGCAAAAGAGCTGCGAGGATCGTATGAACCAATGGTGGGTTTGGGCAATTGCGGAGGAGCCTCGCTCACTCCGCCACCGCCACCTGCCTCTTTCATGAAAGAAGCACCCCTGTCTTGGAAGCTCATTCTATCAGCCTTGTCATCGTTGAACTTGGTCTTCTTTTGCTGTTGCTTGCGACGTCTAACGAGAAGGAGGGCAATGATGAGTACTGCAGCAAGACCGAACAGAAGACCCAAAGTGATTCCCAAGACCTTGCGAGTGTGGGCTCCACCATCACCGCTGTTTTTCGGTTTTGCGGCGGCGGATGATGTGGCGGAGGCTTGTGCTGAGGTAGATGTAGGAAGTGCGGATGAAGTTGATGCAGAAGTTGTCGTCAAAGGAATTTGGCTATCTCCAAATAGCACTTCATTGCTGACCCATGAGTTGCTAGTCTGGTTGAAAACATTGACAGGAGTGTCGTCGTTGCCGCCACTAATAACGGCAAGAGTACCTTGGTCGTTCTGTGCAACAGAGTAGTCCGATCGCTTTACTGAAGGGGCTGAGCTACTGTTGTACGTAGGCCAGCTGTCCAGTGTCAAGTCACGCTTGCGTTTCCTTGAGGATGATTGGCTTGTGGAATCGCCAACAGTCTGACCATTGCTAGCAGGCTGACCGTCAGCATCCAACAAGACAAGCTGAGTAACGTCGTTAGGAGAAGCAGTGGCATCATAAACCGTCAAGACTTTACTGCCGTCGTCACCAGTGACCAATGCGCCCTTTGCACCCTCTGGCAATGCTGATATGAGGTTAGTTTCCAGCCTGGTCCAACTGCTACTCTTGCTGAAAGCCCAGATACCAGTGTTACTCTTAGAACCTCCCAACATGACAGCGGAACTATCGTCCCATGGCAATAAAATAGGGTTAGAAACGGCAGGCGCCTCGGATGTGAATGATTCGATATTGAAGGGCTTCTCGGTCGAGATGACGAAAGTTTGCGATGACAATTGATCGTCAGTTCGCGAACCGGCATAGACAAGAATGGAAGAAGAGTCGTTCAAGTATGCGGCGCCGTGATTCGTACGTCCCTTCATATCCTCGGTCGGCAGATCGAGAGTCTCCCAAGACTTGTTTGAGAAAATATAACGTTGTAGTCCTCCGTATGATGAGTCGTCTGATGTGCCGCCTACCACGTATAGTGCGGCTTGTGAATCATCTCCATTCGGTACAGCGCGAAGACATGTCGGACCAGTCACTGCTTTTCCCATATCCATCGAAGTCCATGTAGCATTCTCCACGAGCGGCAGGGCCTGGAATGAGTCCGGCGACAGGACATATAGAGTGTTGTTGTCGATGACAGAGCAGTGGCCAGCGAGGGCCTTCTTTGGTAGCGGAGCAGCCATGTCGAAAAGTCGAATGGTATTATGATATTAATGCAAAGGTGTATTATTTCTGGGGTCGTGTGTTGCGAAAGAGGGTGGGTGATGCGCTGGAAAATGCTGGTCAATTCAATGAAGCATCATACGGCGTGAAACGAATGTGGTGTATGGTCTGTCGTATCCGGATAACGAGTGTGAGGAATTGCGAGAGTGAGAAAAGAGCGACGTGTCGAAGTGAGCGGGTTCCAGGGATAGGGGAAATCCAGAACAACAGCGACGTGTGGTGGTCAAAGCGATCGAATCAACGACTACGAGAGCAGAAAGCAAGAGTCGTCAAGACTTCAATCCAGGTACCAGGGATTCGACAACACAAACAAGAGTTGGGCGAGAGTTGCGTGTGAGTAGGAAAGAAAGAGGTTGTGATGTTTCCGTCTTGTCAAAACACGACAGGGGCGCTTGAGGCTGATGATAGATGGAACGGTCCGCGGGAGATGTCGTTGCGAAGAAACGGTCGCCGATAGAAGCAGCGAACGGGAGGGAGATATGATGCCGAGTCGTAGTGAAAGAGAGTGGGTTGTGGTGATGAGACAGCGAGGGTGCAAGTGCTGACGAGTCGCAATAGTGTACGGCAACAAGACACTCGGAGACGGAAAGAAGGAAAGAACCAATGGCTAGACCAGACACGAGAAAGAGAGACAGGCACACTACGGCAGCCAAAGGAAGGGGAGGGAGTGCTTGTGTGGCCGTTGGTTGGCCGTTTGTCGCGCGAAAGCAGGACGTAGGAGAGAGACAGGAGGTGTCCAAGAGTCAGACAATCAAAGCTCATGCCGCGACCTCGAGCCATCTCTCGTCAACTCGCGCCACGGAATATATTTGCCATTGATTGCGCCGCCCCCATCCAGTTTTCGACATCTGCACCGACCACCCAGATATCATTATCACCCATAATGGATGCTTCTATTTTCCGCCCAGCTCCCATAAGAAGACGTGAGCCGGCTGACAAGACTTTACTTTGCCCAACTCCACTTCGAAACCCCCGACTCGCACATGGCCCAGAACTCTAAAAACCAGTACACTATTCGCACCACCTTCACTTCCACCACAACCGCAGCTCTGTTCTTCCCAGACAACAAGATTTGCCTTCTTCCTCCATGTCAGCTCTGCCCTGAATGACCTGCTGTCCTCGACAGTCATGCACAGGGCCGCAGAAATGGCCACAGGAAAGTATTGGCAGGGTCGGATGCATCGTAGATCACTTGGGGGTGTTCGCTTCTGCCAGAACACTCTAGGCTCGTGCTTTTCTGCGCACCCCTTACGCCGTACGGGCACCTTTCCTGATCCGGCTGCTGAAACGCGCCGAGTCGTGGACGGACCCTGTGCCTTTGCAAGCTCCGACGGTCGACCTTTCCCTTTCTTTGCTCGCTCGACTCGCAAGTGGTGGCTTGATATTTCTCATCACAATCACATGTTCTTGTGCCTTGCTGTATCGATTCCTTCCTTCCAGTCATCCTGGTTACATAAACGCTTGCATCTGCTGCTACAAACCTGATCACGATTTCGGCATCAGATCACCGTTTCGGCTACGTGCCCTGTCCATATACGAAGTCGTTTCAGCATACGAAAACTCACACTTCGAAGACGAGGAAGTGCTTTCTGTGGTACACCAGTATACAATCGCGTCCCATATTCGTCTCGAGTCGTGGGCTGGATATAGCTCCAAGTCTGTGCGTAGGGTAGAGAAAATGAGATCGACTGGTAAGCCGCAAGCGTGATGGGTGAATGGGAAAGCCGGCGGTCGTGCACGATAACTACTAGCTACCACGAAGATCTCTTCTATCATGTATTTCTCTGTCAGGTCAAAGTAAATTGAGTCAAGTAGAAGAGAAAGTAGTACTCGAGTCGAGTAGGAAGGGTAGATCTTATCTCACGTCATCTGATGTACAAGTCACGTAGAGAATGCGGACAAATGTTTTCGCAGAAATGGATGTCGGGTAGACGGTTGGATGGAGAAACATTCGCCTTTGAGCAAGAAAGTGTCGGATATACAAGAATTGTATGCAAGCGAGTCCATCTGTCCGCGACAAGATACACATGCTTGTTCTGCCCTTCTCGACAGCATCGGTTGCAAGCATGCCACAGAAACCCCAGGATGCATCGCTTCTGCAGATATATTGATCACGGTATCCTGATGCCCTACTTGACGCCTCCGAAATCGAAACATCATGCATCTCTGCCCTAGTATCCTCCTCAACCACTCGCTTGCTCTTTCTTCCAAGCTTGTGCCATTTGCAACAGTTTCGACATCTTTGCTGCGCTCTCGTCGTCGGCGGGGAATACATAATCCATGTATTCTTCCCACTCGTCTTCGGACAACTTTCTTCTCTTCTTGACGCGGCGGGGCATTTGTTTCTCGACCTTTTCGAGGTCGGAGCTGGAGCCGTGTGTTGTTTCGAACGATTTCCATGCATTGAGAAGGGCCACACGCTGGAATATGTAAGTACGGGTAATCGTCAAAGTGGATCCGCGTGATAAACTTACCTCTTCCTTGAGATCCTTCTGCTTCATATCCTCGTATGCTCGTTGGAAGACCTTGCGTGCACGTAGCTTGGCGTTTTCTGAGATAGGCTTTTCTTCCTCCTCGTCTTCGTCCGCCTCTTCTTCGTCTGGATCTGGCACATTGATTTCGAAATGTGCGTAACTGATCCATACCTTGACGTGACCGGTCTTTTCCAACAATCTCTCGTACAAGTCTCTTGTCCTATCCCACTCGCCCTCTTCTTCCTCAAAATCGATGTATGCTTTCCATAACAATTCAGGCATATCAAGAGATGGTTGGTCGACAGCGAGCTCAAAGATTGCGCGCGTACGTTCCAAGTCTTCCAGTCCTCGTTCCAGTTCTGCAAATTTGATCCATGCTTGACAATTTGCCGGATTCCATTCGATGTGCTTTTCGTAGAGAGTCCGGCAGCGCATGAACTCGAAGAGCTTGAGTTCGAGATCGATGTAGCCACGGAACAGTTTGTCCTTCGGGCACATACCAATAGCAATACCTAGCGACTTGCGTGCTGCTTGTAGTTGCATCTGTCTGATCTCGAACTGTGCCTTCAACAGCCAGAACTTGGCGAATGTGAACTTCTTGTGAGGAATAAGCTTTTGACACTCAGCATAGACCTGTCTGGCACGCTCAACGTCCTTGTTCTCCATCTCTTCCCAGAGTGCGTAGAAGATCCAGATGTAGATGTATCGTCGCCAGTGTCTTTTCTCTTGTGTCGGCGGTACTTGTGCAATGGCGCGTTCGTATACGTCTCTTGTGCGCTCAGCGTCACCAAGAGACTCCTCTAATCTTGCATAGTCGATCCAAGCATCGTAGTTCTTGGAGTTCTCCCTGACCTGCTCTTCATATTGTACTCGTCGCTTGGACAAGACAACATCTTCGACACCTTCCTGGTCTCCGTATTGTTTCTCGAAGGTTGTGTAATGCTTGTGAAGAATGGCGGATTGTGATCTGGGCATGCGATCGAGGGCGTATTTGTAGATAGCTCTTGCACGCTCATACTCCTTCAGCTTGGCTTCGTAGCGAGCATATGCGATGAAGAGCTTCTCATCCATGAAATCTTCACCCATTGTCTCGATAGCCATACCGAAGACCTCTCTAACATGGTCACTTGTTCCACTCTCTTCCTCGAACCGGGCCCATTTTATCCAGTTCTTGGACTCGGGGTGAACGATGGTGAATCTTTCGAAAATTGAGCGAGCACGGTCGAACTCTCCGTATCTCTTTTCCATCTTGATGTATGCACCCCAAGCGTCCTCACTAGGCTCCCAGCTCATCCACCTCTCAAAGACCTGACGGGTTCCGGGAATGTTGCCGAGAGTCTCCTCCATGTAGACGTACTTGTACCATAGCTTGTCGATTCTTGGTAGAATGGTAACAGCTCTGTCAAGTAAGTTACGGGCGTGGTTGATGTTTCTCGTCTTCATCTCGGCCTCGATGTAGCGCAGCCATAAGGGGACGTTCGTAGGCTCGACATCGAGAGCGCGCTCGAAGACACTTCTTGCACGGCGGTACTCTTTCTGTTCAAGTTCCCAGGCGGCATAGCGCATCCAGTTGCCCATGTTGAGGCGGTTTCGGCGGACATAATCTTCAAACTCCTTGCGCTTGCGGCCCTGGTGTTCGTGTAATTCTTCCAAGTCGGCAAAGCGCTGAGTAGGGGCCTGGAGACCTGGTTCCTGGCGGTCGACGGCCTCGCGCAGAAGTTGTTCGGCGCTGATCTGGATGGGCGCGGCGGCCTTGTTCTTGACCCTCGGAGGGCCACGCGATGACTCCATGATGGCGGATGGAGAGAGGATATACGATTTGAGGCGGGTGTATTGGTGTGTAACAGTCGTGAAGGCCCGACAGGTCGGCCTGTGGTGGTTGACGAAGAGGTGGAGGACAAGTGCTGGTTAAAGTTGTTGGAAGCTTTGGATGATGATGGAATTTGCCGGCGCGTCACTTCGCATGTGAAGCAACAGCAGCAGCCTAGACTTTCTTCCACAGAGACCAATCAATTCAATCACAACCACACTTGATTTCTTCAAAGACTGCACGATAGGAAGGCGCAACCTCAACAAGTAGCTATCCTCCACATCTTCAACGCGCGACATCCCGGACGAGCAGTACAACCAGCAAGCCCTCAAGATGGCGACCATCGCCGACGAGCTCTTGAACGACTTTGAGTCAGACGCCGAGGATGAGAACCAGGAGTCACTTGAAGGCGACATAATGACACACTCGATATTGCGCCCATCAGACCCCAGCGATGCACATGGAGAGGGCGGCATGGAACTGGATGGCGATGAGGAAGAGCCTGACGATGAAGAGGGAGATGATGCAGCACCGAATGGCAAGATTCAAGAGACCGAGACTGAGGAAGAAGCAAGAGCCAGAGTTGAGAAGATGGACCTTGGTGCCGTGGGAGATGTGCGCAGTGTCGCAAACTTGATGAAGACACTACAACCAGTCCTCGAGGTAAGCAATCACCCTGACCCCAAGTCTAAACGTAAACATGATTCACATCCTTCGAACATAGCCCTGACCACCGCCTCTTGCTTGCAGAAAATCGCCCACTATCAAAACCTGCCCTCGGATCAACAGACCAAGAACATTGGCTCTATCGAAGACAATCCCGAGTACAAGCTTTTGACCGAGTCCAACACACTCTCTACCTCTATCGATGGTGAAGTCATCCTGGTTCACAAATTCATCCGCGATCATTACTCGACACGCTTCCCCGAGCTTGAAAGACTGGTCCAAAACCCTCTCGACTATGCAAAGACTGTCGCAATCATTGGAAATGGCCCCATGGAGGATGTCAAGAGCCTGTCAAATTCAACAGAGAACCCTGTCGGCCAGTCGCTTCGCCAAGTACTGGATGGCCCTACAATGATGGTCGTCACTGTCGAAGCAACAACCACAAGAGGTGTCCCTCTCTCAGACTCTGAGCTCGCCAACATCCGCCGCGCCTGCGACATGATTCTCCAGCTCGACAAGGCCAAACGAACACTGACCGACTACGTGCAATCTCGCATGAATGTCTTTGCGCCCAATCTCACAGTCCTGATTGGATCCTTGACAGCGGCTCAACTCATCAACTTCGCGGGTGGTATTGCAGGACTTGCAAAGACTCCCTCTTGCAACATCCCTCCACTTGGATCAAAGAAGCAGACTCAAACCGGTTTCGCGACAAACGTCGGAGTCCGCCACCAAGGTTTCCTCTACAACTCCCCTCTCGTCCGCGAAGTCCCCAGTGACCTGAAGAAGCAAGCCATGCGCATCGTTTCCGCAAAGGTCGTCCTCGCTGCACGTATGGATCGCGTCCACGCCTCGCCCAACGGCGCGGATGGCGAGCTCCTCAAAGAACAATGCATAAACCGCCTCGACAAACTAGTAGAACCAGCACCCAACCGAGGAGCCCGCGCTCTGCCCGCCCCCGACGACAAACCCAGTCGCAAACGCGGTGGCCGCAGAGCCAGAAAGGCAAAGGAAGCAACCGCCATGACCGACCTCCGCAAAGCACAAAACCGCATGGCTTTCGGCAAGGAAGAAGCGGAAATCGGCTACGGCACTGGCGATGGCACGACAGGTCTAGGAATGATAGGAGCAGCACAAACCGGATCCATCCGCACACAACAGATCGACCAACGCACACGCGCGAAACTGTCAAAGAAGAATCCAGGTTGGGGTGGCGCTACACCCGCACCCTCTGGTCTTGCATCTACTTTCCACGGCGGTTTTGGCTCGGGCACAGCGTCAGTGCTCAGGAACTCTGGCCTCAGGACTTCTGGCGTGGGTATGGGATCGGGTACATCTAGTATCGCATTCACACCTGTGCAAGGCTTGGAATTGGTGGATCCGAAGGTCAGAGATGAGATGAACAGGAAAAGAAAAGCAGACGAGGATAGATGGTTCAAAGGCGGCACTTTTACACAAATCGGTGGAAGTGCTTCTTCGGCACCGGGAGCTGGAGCTGGAGCTAGTAATGGAGGATTCAAAGTTCCTGCTCTGCCTCCGCCGGGAAAGAAGAGGGATACTGGTGCTACCAAGTGAGGAAAGAGTTTTGCCGGACTCTCAATATCCTTCGTTTCAGCTGGAGCAAATCAATGGTATTGAATATGCTCGCCAACAGAATCATTATCAGAGTAACTTGCATCTCACCTATACCTTCAACTCCATCCTTCGCGCAGTGTTTCAATCTCAAGCATTTTGATACTGGAACACTGGACTTGCTTCCAATGAAGCAATCAAATAATAGAACTCGCAGACCGTCTGTTTGCAAAACGAGGCTTTTAGGTATTCATCATCGTAACGAACAGCCGAAGCACTCAATAAAATGCATGATGGTTTCTGCAATATGATCTACTTTGACACATGTGTTCACTCGTGCACCCGCATCACCAGCACTTTTCATCGCTGTCTAGCCTTGTCGTGTGTTGAATCGATTTTTGGAGATTACGAGAAAATCTCGTGTTTATTTTCTACTATGCTATTGATGCTATCATACTTTTAGGGATTCATGTAGAGTAATTTTGCGTGTTCTATTCTTTCTATCAGCGATAATATTGATATGTGCAGTGGGCGATTAAGTCGTGATTGTCAGAGATAAGTTTTGTGGTCAGGGTGTTAGACTCAACCGACTCGCGAAGGAGAAGGAGAAAAAAGGAGGAAAAAGGAGGAAAAAGAGGAAAAAGGAGGAAAAAGAGAAAAAGCAGTATGCAGTACTCGAGAAAATCTGAAGGAAATGGTTATAGTGTACTTTTCTTCTCGTCGAGGGGAATCAGCAAAGCAGGGATATTTAACCTGAGGTGCAAGTATGTTGGAAAAGATGCTTCGATCTGGTCTGAATCGTGCGACGATGATTCCCGATGAAGTGGAGTAGTTATTTAATCAAACGCTTATACATGGCTTGTGATAGGGAGTTAATGACCGTACACCAAGAGAATCGACTATTCCATTATATCCCTTCGTTTCCTTGCTCCCTTGCTCCCCTTACTCCATCGGAAAACTCTCCTCCGTAAGATAAACCTAACCGAAATGTGGTATGTAGCGTGTAAAGACCGGAGTGGTGAAGGCGGAGTCGGGAAGATATGCCACTTCGATGAAGCATTCGACGACGAGGTAGACTCTTGCGAAAAGGTAAAAGAGTAAGTAGCTTACACCAAAGAACTGGTTGATTTTCCCGACGATGTGCATGCTAAAACTCAGGAACTGGCTAAATTTTAATTGGTGTCTCGTTCTCGGAGAGTTCCAGTGCCTGGTGTGCCAGAGACTGATATGGCGAAAAGGCTCGTGTGTAACAGAAAGCAATCCCGCATAAGCGATTGACATTGGACCAATACTTGCTACAGAGATGCCCGAGATCTTCCATAGTGTTTCTTCAACCCTAGTATGGAATGGAGCGTTCCAGGCGAGGAGATGCAAACCACCGTACACAAGCGCCACAATGACCAAAGTGATGGAGCTAAGCGGCTCCTTGAAATCTCTAGCATCACGGACGGAGTCAAATGAGAGGGACCAGTTTCTATTCCGGGGACTGGGAGGTTTGAGTCCAAAGATCGTTCGGTAGCCCAATTCGTAGCGCGATTCTGATGTCCGCTCTAGACGTTCTGCCATTGCTGGCTCCAAGTCAAAGTCAAAGACAGCTCGAGGGACGTCATGAGCGCTCTCTACGGCGGTTTGTTGTCCTGTATCAGTCGGATACAAGTAATACCTGATCCAGATGTTGGTATACAATCGCAGAGTCAGATGATAACACGATCCAGAGGCCACGAGACCACAGCGTTCTGCAGTTCTGATGCTTTGTCAGCTAGAAAGATCAAAATTTCAGAATCTTCATTGACAAACATCGCGGATCGTAGCAGATCACCAAAACAAACATCTGTCGTGATATTTTCCAGCGACTGTGGATCATGGGGCATGCGCGCAAGATAAGAATCGACGTCAATGTCTACTAAGGCTTGCCTTTTTGACCCCATCCCAGGAATTGTGGGAAATGTCGGGAGAGCGCCGGGTCGACCACTGCACAGATAGACCACGTCCGCGTACTCCCTCAAACCGTCGGAGACCGACAAGCTTGTAGGTCGGCTGACATCAAAGGGCTTTTTCCACCATAAGGCGTAAGTCGCAAAGGCGCATAAACAGTGACCTAGAACATTAAGTTCGAGGAAACTGATAGAGGCACCTTGTGATAATCTGGCAATACATTGAATGCAAAACCAAAGTGCTTGTAGGCATACGACAATTTTGGTGAGTGTGCTGGCCTTGCTCTTGTCAAGTATTTCTGACTCTGGGATGTTGGGAATCGACTCAGGCATGGTTTCTGCTAGGAAATTTATGCCTCGTTCGCTGAGCATGAAAGCTCCCGTCCCATAACTTGGGCCAAGGTCTCTTGCTTGAATCACGAAACCCCCCATGACAGCATAGAAACCATGTGTTAAGGTCCAAGGATGGCGGTGTGCCGATGGGTCGGGATTCAATGAGCTAAGAGGTATTTGAGAGTCAAGACACTACGTGGCTCGTCAGAGTTGTGGATTTCGATTATCCCGTTTCCCGAGTGTTTACCTCCCGTGTGTCAACACCTGTTGAGAACCAGCGTCATGGTGCCCTTTTGCAAGATGCCCAGAAAAGTTTGTACCATGGCGACGTCAGTGCCGGTGGATATGCCTTATGGACGACTTGAGTGATTCTTGAGGCCGTCCGGTACTGTTCCCAAGCATTCCAAGCAACAATTTCTGGGGCAAGCAGGCCTAAGACCACCCACCCAATCTTGCGAAAGTACTGTTGACGCTCTTTGCCATGTTCAGGAATATTGAGGTGGATAGTTGTGTATACACAGAGGACCAAAGTCGTAATGCAAGATGAGAGAAGTCCGAAGGTCCCTCGGCCGCGCGGTTCGGGGTGCCACGTCGCTGTCTGATTGGCGGTCTGGTTTCCGAAAGGGGCGAACATCTGGACAAAAACCGCTGGAATGATGCTGGAGCATGCAGCGGCGTGGCGAAGTTCGAGGTAGATAAAAGATCACTTTTCTGAAGGATGCTCAATCAAGGAGGCACAGCGAGAAGTTCAGCCTTGGGGCCGACTTGCTTGATCCTTCATGCACGAAAAGCCACCATCGGGCGCCAAAAACATATCACGCGCCAATCAATTCCATCTTGTCGTATTGTTTTTTCAAGTCGGAATCCAAATCACTGGAACACTGCCCGGTCTAAAGATGGATGAGGCCAAGCGCTCGATCAAGAAACGACACCAAATTTGTTCTCATTGCATATTCGGCTGGGATGCTGCAGACCCCAATATTTCTCTGAGCAGTAGCAGTTCAAATGAATCAAGAGGTTTCATTGACATCGAGGAAGCCGAATTATGGTTGTGTAGGAAGTTGTGTTTGGATTCTTGTGTTTAGTACGGGCTCTTCATTACTTGTTGGTGCTCCGCCGGTCGCTCTTCATGCCGCGGACTGGCATATGCTATCAGTGGCAAGGGTTATTGACGCATACACCTAAGGCGCCGGAGAAAAAGTTATTGAAGGATGTGGTCGCATAGTAAGAGCCAAGAAGTGGCGATGTATGAACCCAGACGTGAACATGTCGAGGCTTGGAAACCTACAGGTTCCAATTCCTCACTGTTCACCGCCGATCTCGTTGGTAACCTTGACGAATGCTTCCCACTGCTCTTTCGCAGCGCCGCTGGCAATACACCAACGGGCACGTCTGACACCCTCCTTCCAGCGCAGACCACCAGGGCCACGCTCTGTGATGACATTACCGTCGTCTCCGGGGCCCATGTCGCTAGTGTCTGAGTCACAAATACCTGAGCACACCAAAAGAGCAGCTGTGTTTATCAGGACGAAAGTAAGGACGGGATCATTGGGATCAATCGTGCCGTCAAGGATGCTCTGCAGGATGACAGCGTTCTCTTGAGGAGACTTACCACCTGCGACAAGGCTAAGCGGTACAGGCTTCAAGCCAAAGTCTTCGGGCGCGACAGTGAAAGGTACGATATCGACTTGAGAGTCGGCAGCATCGGAATGCGGTTTTAGCGTCCAGCAGTATGAAGGTCCGGCACAACTCAACTCATCCAAGTCTTCGGCACCGCATACGATCAAGGCCTTTCTTGCACCGGCCAAGCGCATAGACTCGGCGAATACAGGGCCCATGTCGCGCTTGGCGACACCGAGAATGCGAGCCTCAATCAGATTACTGTTCTGTACCGGGTTGGCCAGAGGACCGAGCAGGTTGAAGATTGTACGGAAAGGTAGCTCTTTACGGATAGCAGCAGCGTGCTTCATGCCAGGATGCCATTCGCGAGCGTAGAGGAAGGCATAGTTTGTGCGAGAGTAGATTTCGGGCAGTGTCTTCTCGGTGGTAGCGGCGATTACGGGACAAGGTGAAGCAGCGAGTAGGAGGTCGGCTGAACCGGACTTTGAGGTCGAAGCGTTGTTACCGTGTTTGGCCATCATGAGCAGGGCTGAGGCGAGGATACTCGAGGTTGTGCTGACATTGTATGTGTTGTGGCTGTCACCGCCAGTACCGACTATGTCGCACTGTTGATAGATTAGTCGCGGAGTAGCAGAGAAGAGTCGCTGGGGCATACCATACCAGACCTCCATGGTATTGACCCTCCTTGCGACCACGTTGAGTCACAGCTTTCTTCAAAGCATCCTCATCGACTTGAGCAGCGGCATATCTCATAGAACTGGCGCATGCTGCAAGGATGTCTGGACGACGATCCAACTGAGTTGTGTGAAGACCGTATAGAAGGCAACCAGTTTGTACGGGAGAGATGCTGTTTGCGAAAATGTGCGAGACAGCAGCAGCAACTTCCTGGGCAGTGACGCTGTACAAAGTCGTAGTGGGGTCAGCCAGCCGGAGGAGCAGCGGTGATATCGAGATTGCTGCTTTGGCTTCGCTCATTGCTACGGTCTCTGTGGTTCTGAGAAGGATGTTGGAAGACGCGAATCGCACACAATATAAAGAAGGAGCGATTGATAGCAAAGAAACGAATGAGCGAGTGCTATTGAAGCCTGGAATAGTATGACTGGAATGCGGCCTTGATACTCGGGTGTTGCCGAATAGAGAAAGGGCGACTCCAAATGCGTCCGTGCGCGAGATTTCCTGAAGATGCGGAAGTTGCGCTGAACGGCAAGAGCAGAGCATCCACCCTGTCACTACTTGTACATATCACATGTACGTCAACATCTGAGTCGCATTGCTAGCCGTACCTTCCCACTGACCATCTCAGCCAACATCATAATGCCGCCGAGGTTACGACTCCACGCCAGCAAGCGCTTGCGCCTTTCCACACCCAGCGCCGCATACCCTTCATGTCAATGCCGGTACGCTTCTCTGGCCACTGCCACCACTCCGGCCGCTTCAATCGAGTCGACAATCCATGCCTCATCTCCCATCGCTCGCCATCCTCCTACTCAACCTCCGCCATACAAGCCTGCCGAGTTCCGCAAGACACAACTCCACCGTCTCTACACATCACTGATCCGCTCGTCACCTTTGATGCTGGTCTTCCAACACAACAACCTCAAAGCTTCTGAGTTCTCAGGAATTAGAAGACAGCTGAATTTTGCTCTGCAGAAGGTCGACGCCGAGTTGGGCACTGAGGCCTCGCCTTCAGTTGTAGGCAAATACACCGAGCTTCAGATTGTCCAAACCGGCATCTTCGCCTCTGCCGTCAAGGTCGCAGAATCATTCAACCCAGAACTTTTCCCCGACACTCCCAGGACGCATCACCCCCAAGATCCCGCCACAAACACTTCCACCACTCTCAATACCAAGCCTGCTAGCCCTCAATTCACCCACAGCTTGTCAAAGTCAGCATGGAAGACTGCTAGAAGTGCGAAGGTCCAGACTGGTCTTGAACCTTTGTTGTCCGGCCCTCTGGTCGTCCTCACATTCCCCCTGGTCTCGCCCCAGCACTTGAAGGCTGCCATGACCATTCTCTCGCCTTCAGAGGCTTTCCCTGCTCCCAAGAGAAAGGCAAACCCTGGCCTCTACGAGCCTGGAATTCAGAGCGGTCTCCAAAAGCTTATGCTGCTTGGTGCTCGTGTTGAGGGCAAGGTCTTCGATCTTGACGGCACCAAATGGGTCGGTGGCATCTCTGGCGGTCTCGACGGCCTCAGAGCCCAGCTCGTCTACATGCTCCAATCCCTACCTGCAACTCTCACAAACACTCTCGAGGGTGCAGCAAAGAGCTTGTATGTCACTGTCGAGAGCAGACGCCTGGATATGGAGCCCAAGGACGAGAAGTCGGAATCCGCCGAGGCCGAGAAGAAGGAGGAATAGACGAAGGTCTGTCCTGTTTGTACTACCACCAGCAAATTTGTACAGCAATTTTGTGTTCCTCCAAAATGATATCCAATCGATGTTCTACCATCTGCTTGTTGTCTTCGGAAGAACGTTCTTCATCGTCATTCTTCACTTCAGGAATTTCTATCTTTCGTTTTCACTTCTACCGTGAAGCCAGTCCAAGCACAATAGACTACTAGATTTCAACGTTTCTTTTCCATACACACTTCCTTCTCTTCCAAGATCTTTGACATTCTTCAACATCATCTCCTCAACAAAGCATCATGGTTCTCGACTCTGTTATGCACGCCATTTGCACCAAGCGCCCTAAGCTGGCAACTCCTGAATTGGAAAGCTCGCCTTCCAGCTCTACCCTCTCGAAAGTCTCTATCTTAACCAAGTCCATCAGACACAACGATCTTTTGACCTTCAAGAAACACAAACTCCACGACCCTCGCACTCCGTTCCCAGCTGGCTCTAGCAATGTCGCCTGGAACGGCCCCCAGTAAGTCTACTGACGATATATAAACTGCAACAAACGCTGACAATTGTGGCTCAGGCTTCGCGGCAGTGTCATTTCGTTTGATCTGAACGCCCCCTCGACTCCCGTCAAGAAACGTTCCTCGACTCCTGATCTTGCCCTCACCCAAAGCAACACCAAGGGACCGGGCAAAAAGGAGAAAGACAAGGATGCCAATTTCTCTTACGTCCACGCCGAGCTTGTCCGCCCTGCATCGATCATCTTTGCCAGATATCTTTCCACCGGCCGCCTCATCATCCCAATCCCTGGTCAAGATTGCGATGTCATTCAGCTGTTCGTTCGCTTCCTCTACTCTGGCAACATCAACAGCAATGTCGCCGATGCCTGTACCGTAAAGGCAGGTTGCAAGACTCTCAACTTCAAGCTGAGCGACGACTCCTTCGCCCAACTCATGACTCCCGACGATGAAGAGAGACTTCTCGTCAAGGCTTACCTGTTCGGCTATTCCTACAGCTGCTGGACATTCTGCGATGCCATTATCGACACTCTCATCTGCAAGATCATCGGCCAAAAGAGAGCCCCTGTCCTACACCAGCTCGTCGATCTCAGCACCAATTGCGGCTCCTTCTACCCGCTCAAGATCTTCATCGCCCATCTCGCCGTCTACACCTGGTCCGACAACCAGCTCTGCGGGTTTGCTATGGCCCACAAGTTTGACAGAATCGATCATGTCAGATTCTGGGCTGATGTTGGAGACTATCACGCCATGCACAAGACTGCCACTTACGGTCTTCCCAAGGCTCCTTGGCGCAAGTCGATCTGTCACTACCATGTTCACAACTCTTACCCCAAGTTGAAGTACACTTGCTACGCTCAAGGACAAGGACGTCAAGGTTGATAACATTACGACTCTCACAGGTTCTGGAGATCACTGTCCATAATTTGCGATCTGAATCACTGGAACAGATATACCCGAGAGAAGCGGTGGAAGATGTCTTCTGTAAATATCTTCACTCTGACCCTAGATCGACCATCGATGTGCTGTATATCTCCTTTCCAAGAAACGAATATCAATCACCTTCACTACACTCGTTCTCATCTACTCGCTCTTCGGCTGGTTTCTTCACTTTCTGCTTTCCAACCCACTTGACCAACTGATCCGCTATTGGATGCCCAGGACTTTCTCCTTACAGCGTCTTCTCACCACATCTCTCACATCTCGTCACTCAGTCATCCCCATGATCCTTTTCTTCAAAAGTTCTCTCCAACGTCTCCAAGAGTTTGTCTCGAAATTTACCATGTCACAGCCATTGTCGCTAGAGTCATCCATGAGTCCAGAGTACGACACTACATGGAAGCCTCCAACCTTTGCAGTGCTCAAGAGATCGTACGATATGGCAATTGCGGAAGAAGTCGAGGCTACAAACAAGCGCCGCAAGATCGAAGCGCAGAAACACTGTCAAGATGACAGTCAACGTCGTGCTGAAGACAATCTTGCCGTCGGGTAAGAGTCACTGCTCTGCTTTCACTTTCCAGTCAATGACTGACGATCTGTAGTCCAGATGTGGTCATCATCAAGAAGTCGAGCCGTATTGTGGCCCATGTGCCTCTCGTAAACCTCAAGACATTCGCCCCACACATCTATTCAGAGATCATGATTGACGCCGTCTACGAAGGTCATCAGGTCCCCTTGTTCATACCCAGAGCGTACACCTCAGCCACGGGCCTGAGACGTTGGGCACTCTGGCTAGAAACCCACCATATCGGTCATGCCATGGGAGGACCTTCCGCCCCATTCGCCACAATCCTCGACACTTTCGGAACAGCCAATTCTCTGGGCCACGAAGACTTCAAAGATGCTATCATGGATTACCTCATGGTGCGCATATTCCACGGCTCTCAAGGATCAGACTGGGTCGATCACGCCTCTGCCGGCTGTGTGAGAGACAACCTACGCCAACTTGGAAAATGCTTGGGCAATGCGACGTCCAACAGTATGCTTGAGAAACTGGTCAAAACTCTGGTTCTGCACTATGATACTGAAGGAGCATTGGACCAAGATATCTATCCGAAGTTTGTCAAGAATGCGGTCACGGCTTATGTCCTTGGTCCGTGGCGTTACAAGGACGGTTCTGGGGTTCCGGCAAAGGTGTCGACGGAGACGCCGACGGAGGAGTGGTGTGAGCGGTTTCATCTACATGGACGCAGGGGCTTGCCTTGTTGGTACAGCAGAGTTTTGCCTGGCGATGAGGAGTGATTGTGCTGTCCTGGAGAGTAGGAGATCTTCGTCATCTTCTTGAGCGTCTGTGGCTGCACATCGCATGTTTGCAAAGTTGGTCAAGATTGGAGCTTCGGAATTTCACCGCCGACATCACAAACCACACTGCTTCTTTTGAAAGCTCTGTGTTTCTTGATCTGCACAGGTTTTTGAGATTGGCTTTTGGGACAGCAATGTGCCATTCATAGAGCTGTAGATATTTTACATGCCCAAATTAATTTCCACATTTCACTTTTGTTTCATTTCTGATGTTCTTGTGATGCGAGGGTGTTTTGATATGTAGCAGAGCGTCTCGTTCTCGAAGTCGGAGGTCAAGATGAACTATTAGAATGCTTGACCAGTTCGCTTTCGGAGGACTAGTAGGAAAGAGGGAAAGTTTTGGTGCACGGAGAGGTAGCTTCTCCGCGAAGTCGGAGATATATTGGACTATTTGAGTGAAAGAGGTTTTCTGCTTTTGGGAGAATGTTCAGAGAGAGGACGGGATGGTCCGCGAAGAGGTATAGTCCATAGATGGCCATACTTCACTGAGGGACTTTGGTCCACGAAGAGGTATAGTTTACGAAGAGGCACAGTCCACGAAGAGGCATAGTCCACTGGAGGTATAGTCCACTGGAGGTATAGTCCACAAGAAGGCATAGTCCGCAGAAAAGAATACCGTATCTCCTCATCCAGTCGGGAGCCAGTTCCGACTGTCAAAATGCAGGAAGCTTTTTGCTTTTGGAGAGATGTCCAGAGAGAGGGAGGCTTAGTCCACAGATAATCAAGTCCACAGAAAGCTGGTGATTCACTTCGTCTTCACCCTCACTCTGCTGTGCGCTTGACTTGCCGCTTGCCTGCGCCTTTCCCTGCGACTACTTAAACCGCCTCCTCTACCAGACTACCACCGAACCCTTCCTTGCTCATCAACATTCACAACTGGATCGTCAACCAACCTTGACAATCTTTCTTGGCTTTTGATCTTTTGCCTCCAACAACAAGCGCGACTCAATCCAAACTCCCAAAATCTTGTGCAGCACTCGGTCACTACGAAATACACATTACCCACACCTTCAGGAAGCGCCAAGCTCACACCCGACAAGAAGCAACCAACAATGTGTTCTTCATCAATCAAGAGATTCTCGGACGGTGATGACTCGGCAGAGAAGCGTCAGAAAGGCGATGAGCAGAAAAAACAGCATCCAGTCTACGAGTGAGTCCAACAATTTCTTCCTTCGCGGCGGTCAAGTATAGTGGAAGTCCCGAATCATGAAAAGGCGCTGACACAAGGTCTACAGTTTGCAAGTGGTCGTCTTCAAGACCAGACTCGGAGAGGTGGTAACACATGTTCCTCTCCTCATTGTCAAGGCCTACGCGCCTTGGATTCTGGAAAGCCTCGTGAAGGAGATCTCGGAAACTTCTCAGCTCCAAATATATACCCACACATTCAAATGTTGCACTATATATGCACATCACATCCGGGACTGGGTATCGTGGCTCATGGAGAGGAAAATCCGCTTGTGTAATAGGGCTATAGGTCATGGGCTCATGTTCGCATGCATGGCTGGCGATCTCGACTATGTCGATGCATTGATGGACACATATCTGGCATATGTGAAGGCCAACAGAATCAGCGGGATGGCTTGGGGGGACTTGCTCCGAGACAAACACCTCAAGGATCGTTTGCAGTTACAACCTCTGTTACAAGCTCTAGTCCTGCACCACGATACTATGGCTACCGGAGGACGGAAAGATTCTTACGACGGGAAAATCATAGAAGCTGTTGGTCAGTACGCCCTCAGAGCCTTTATCGGGGACCCTGACGTGCCCAAAGACCCTCTCAGCCTGAGCGAGGACGAGGTCTGCAAGATCTATCATCAACATCACAACAAGAGCCTACCCTGCTACAAGACCAGGAAGCTGCCCACCACTTCTGAATAGCTGCTGTATCGTTTCGAGTTCACAGCTCGACATCTGCAGCATTGAGGTACATTGCTCTTGCTTCTCCGTATAATCAGCTGCTGATCATACCAGACCCTTCTCTCACAGCACTATCATTCGAGGGTCAAACGACCATGCTTGACATCCCAGCATCCCTCTCCTGTCTTGTTTTCCAGTAACAGAAACACGCCGAAAACATATCTTCGGCCTTTTTTTCATTTTCTGCCGAGAGCATCTCATCTCTGCACCCTTCATTTCCAAGCTTTCCGTATCATTCACAGACATGTTCTGCAGCGTTGCACATAGCAGATAGTCACTTTCCAATACAAAACATGCCTTTTCCCATCTTGCCTCCTTCCTGATTTGATGTTCAAGTGTCGTGCGTGCGGTTGCGATTTGGCGACTTTCTAGAGTTCTCACCGGTCATCTTGACTGGATCAAGAAAAATCAGGCATTGCGACAGATATAACAAAGTCTGAATCGATATGAGAGGATTTCAATATCCTGTCAAGACATGCTTGATGAACTTGTCACCTGGTGTTTTGTCCGAGCGTTTGAGATCGGCGGCTTTGACCTCACCTCCTGCCCTTTGTGATTTTCTGCTTTGTTTCTTTGTGTACCAACATCTTCCATCATGAAGGATCATGGCGACGTATGTTTGCCCTTCGAATGACACACAAACACAAGTATTGCCAGCCGAGAGACTTTGGTCCCCCTTCCACCGATAGCTTTTCCATCCCTTTCCAGACTCCGCCGCTTTCTTACGCTGGAAGATGATTTGTGACGGCGTCCATGGAACCAGTAAAACAAGAATGGAGTATCAAGAGAAACTGTCGACCTCTGTGGCACAGTTTGGATGAACAAGGACAATGCCCGGTCTGTTTAAGTGAGAAAGGAGAATCCAGATGACTCCGGAACATCACGCCAAGGAGTGACCTTCTTATAATGTCCTCAGCAACGTGCTTTTCCTGTCGAAACAACGCTGATTCTGCACAAACACAGCTCGTCAGGTCGTCTTGCTGGCTCCAGATCATCGATGTCACTCATCATGTCAGAGGAAGTCGTCGAAGGCATGACGACCAAGGCTAGGCCTCTTGTCAATCCACCTCTGTCAACAGCAGTCGATCAACACGAAAACAACAGTCGCCATGGTGCTTCGGACGAAGCGTGTGCCTACAAGTAAGTTTCCAGAGATCTTACAACGTACTCATACGCTAATCACCCTCCTTTGAAAGACCGAACATGATCCTTCTCAGGGCAAAAGGAACGCCCATCGCCCAAGTCCTCCCATCCGACCTCGAACTGATCTACAAGTATCCCGATAGTGGTAGCAACAACGGAGTCACTCTAAAGATCGAAAACACTGCGCCGCTCAAAATTCAATCCTACGACTTTGAATTCGAAGAAGAGGTTGTACGTTTCATGGCCATCTGGACTTGGACCAGAGACACCAGACAAAGCATCGATCATGTCGTACGACTAAGCGGAGATGAATGGCAGGAGACATTCTTCAGAATCTATGCTAGCCTGGTCGGCGAAGGCAATTTCTCTTCTCTGATCACCAGCTCACTCAAGAGTTGCATCATCGAATGGCTAAGGCAAGAGATGGCACAAAGTCCCAACCCTCGAGAACTCCTCGACACCGTCTACACGTTCTACAGATACCATCCAAGACCTGACTCCCGCAACGAACTAGATATGGTCTTTGCTACCATATACATACATCGCGAGACAGATCATAATGAATGGGAGGAGAGCGAACTCATCAGTCGTATGACAGACATCTTCACCACCCGACTCTTGCGCGATGCTTGGATCAGAGGAGACTGGAGCAGGATTCCCAAGGATCCACTTACTCTCCCGTTGAAACAGTGCTGCGGTCGTTTTCATTTCGACCGCCAACCTGAGGAATGTCGTAGGAGAAGGGACTTGATCAGGACAGTGATTCCTGAAAAGTTCTTCTATTTCCGACTTTCGTGAGGGAAGAACGAACCACAGGTTACCAGACTCCCGTGGGGCGGGTTACGGCACCGGTCGGAAAGCAGAAGAAGTGAAGTAGATATAGGGACACAAGAATTGCACCAGAACCGAGCTCTCAGCCTAGCAAAGGCTCCTTACAACATAGCAGTCAAAAGGCACAATGGATTTTGGTTTTTGATATAGGCTCAAAGAGATCGAGGTGCAGTATCGCTCTCAATGGACATGTACCTGGCCATCAAAAGCATCCTGCCTTTTTGCAGCTAAGGTTGCAAGGCCTTACAGGCGAGAGGGAGTTCGGTGCAGGGTCAATCTTTTGCGGCTACGTCTACGTTGACGTAGATAGTGAAGCAATAGCACTGAAAGTACACTACAGTCGGTGTTAGCGCTATGAATGCCGTTTCACACTCTCGCTCCCACAGAATCGGCTTGATGCGTCTTCGTCACATTACCTCGAGTCTCACTAGCAATCGCAACTTTCACACTCTATGTTACCAGACCTATAAATCTTCTCAACGTTGATCTAATCCTTCTTTTAATCTACACACAACAACTCTTTCGGCGTCTTATTCAACTCAGTAATCATCTCCTGCCACGGAAGCCGGTCGTTCCTTTGGTCAAGACTTTCCTCATCAGTGCTGTCCCAGCTCCATACATATCTTGCACGTCACTTTATCCACCTGCGACGTCTTATCCATTGCGTCCTTGCGAGCCAAGTACCATTCACTGATCTCGACCACCTCAACACGATCTCACAACTTACCCAACCATCGTCCAAGATCCTTACCATCGCGACAACTCCAATCATCGACACAGCACAAGACCTTCAACAGCAAAGAAACCCCAGCAAACATCGCCATGTCTTCGAGCTCTACTATGACCGTCCACGATGGTTCTGGAGAGCCGCCTGCTAAACGACAGAAGACTTTTGACTACGGGTATGCTAGAAAGTGGAACTTTGTTTGTGCGAATACTGATGTCTATCATCAGACCCAATGTCGTCTTCCTCCGAGCTGGTCACAGAAGCCGTGGTTTTCGTGTAGTTGCTCATGTGCCCGAATCCAAGCTCGCAGAGTTCCACCACACAAACGAACTGGAGCATTGGGGAGAGTCTGGAATGACACTTGAGCCGGACGTCAGCATCAGGCAGATCGATTTCGAACGAGACGAAGCTATCGTGAAGTTTTACGCCCACTGGATCAACGAACGCTGTGTATCGACTGCTCTCGAATCATGCCATCCTCCAGGTTCCGCGTCGCAGATCTCCTTTTGGGACGCCTTTGACTTTTGGCATCGCGAGTCTGGAGGTGCTGATCTACACGATGCCATCGTTGATCACATGATCGCACGCATGAGACAGGCAGTGAAATCTGGTCTGACGCCTTATAGGGTCGTCCAAAAAACCTTCGTGGATGCGCAGTCATTCGACACCGACACCTTCATTCTCTCAGAAGGTAGATTCATGGAAAATTTGTTCTCTACCCTTTGTCTTCATCACATGGAAAGGGATCTCATGGCTCGCCGTGATGAAGCTGAAGTGGAGATCTTGTACCTATTCAACAACGCTGGTACGAGGGCTTTGAACTACCTGTTCGAAGCAAAAGCCCAAAGACACTTTGATGATATGCCCCAGGACCCCTTGGACCAGGACTTCGATGAGCATTGCCGCTACCACATCCACGGTTTTCTCCCTTGCTACAGGCTCAAGTCTATGCCTTGATGCAACTCACGATATCTCTACCGCTAGATTTTATCACCACCAAGGGATTAGAAGAAAAGCCACTCTCCCCAAAAGAAGTGCTCAAAGACTTTCAATCATGCATCCCGACAGCTGATGTTTCTTTCTTTCTGACTCGGGAGAACATGGAGGAAGATCAAGAAGAAACAGGCGTACATCAGAACGAGAAGAGAGAAAGAAAGCAAGAAGAAAGAAGAAAAAAGGGGCACATCTGCCAGCGCGAAAAGAAGAAAAAGAAGAATAATGGAGAAAAAAGGGGCAACTCATGAACGAGGAAGACGAACAAACTTTTTCAAACGAACAGTCCAGCACAGGATAACAGGAAAGGGCACAGAAAATCATACAAGAGGCTGCTTGGAAGACCAGATGCTACACTTGTCGCATTTGTCTTCGAGATGCGACACTTTTACAATCTCGAGGGTGGTCGATAAGTTGCATATTCTGCCAGAGAAAGCAAGAAAAATCAACTTTCACCTATAACGTTCAACCAAAGATCTCTGTTGCTTGACTGATTTCACCGTGACTAACTGTTCTCATTCTCCTTGCATTCGTGACAGACCACTTATCTTGCAGCTCAAGGTGAGGTGACGAATTTGCAGATTTGTTTACCGTGTCAAATCCTACAACGGTGACAGGATATGAAAGTGTAATGTATGTACCGCTATGCAAAACACCATGCGATTATGGCAAAACGGCTTTCCCCGTTGTGTTCTTAGGACGAAGAAAGTCCAATTGTTAGAGATTGTCGAGAAGAGATCAAAATGAACAAGACAAAAGAGAAAAGTGTTTTGGAGCGAAGGTAGTAGTATTCAGATTTGGTAACAAGACTATCTTGGGGAGCATGCTTATAGGCTTGAAGAACGACAGCAATGATAGGCAGTCAAAGTATGGAATGAGGCAAGCGATATACGTCGTCTTTGGTGCGTCCATCCATCTCTTGTGGATAGAGGCGCGTCGATGTTGGGCTAGATCTTTTCCTTCGCGGATCTGTCTCTTGTATCTGCTTACAATTGAATGTGGTACAGCCAGTATTGATTGAACGTCTGCCCTAGTGAGTCTTGAGGCAACGCATTGAAGTTGCCTCGTCTATGAAGCCCGAGCAAGATTGCCAATGCCTCATCTCTGATGTCGGAGAACAAATCAAGTTTCTGGTAACCCTCTCCTGCATAGCGTTTTCGCGGCATGAGGGTGTCTCTGGAGTGGTGTAGATAGAGTACTGCCAGTAAGAAGTGTATCCTTGATCTAGTGGTCAAGTTCTTGGACCCGAGATCTTTGTCGGCAAGGTCGGCTGCGTCAAAGACGGCTTGGATCAGTCTCTGTATCTCCTGGCCCTTTGGCTTCTGCTCCCTCATCCAACTTATGAGACAGTCTATCATCGAGTCATGAAGGTTTTATGGTAAATTGTGTTTCTTGACTGACGCCCTTGAAGATCAGGAAGAAGTGGCCGATCCAAGTAGTATGATTGGGTCGAGTCTTGTCAACAGCAGCTCTCGCGTCTCGTTCCTGAGCATAGTGGGCGATGAACTTGACAAAGCTCTCTCCGTGTGGGAATTTGACTTGCGTGATGGAGAGATGAGTATGTCCAGACACGCCTTTTGATGATTCTCTGGATGATTGAAGGCTCAGGAGAGGGAGAAACCTTACTGCATGTGCACAGGCGATCCAGCTGGTGTTGTCGTCTATCTCAGTAGGCCCAGAAAGCCCGAGTATGACGAGATCAGGTCTAAATGACAGTCAGTGTGTTGTCACATCTACAACCCTCGTACCACTCACTTATAAGGAAACACCCCATCGATGTCTGTTTTCTGACGTTTAGGTGGAGGCTCCTCAGAGCTGCTGGCAGTGGTGGTAGTAGAATCATAAGACATGGCGATATGTTGTGACTCGATTCGACGTAATGTGGTAATTTTGTTCAATGAAAGTTTGATGAAGGTTAATGCAGTTTTCAGAAGGTTGTGTGTTGGAGTAAAGGTCAAAGTCCAAATTGAAAGGTGCCAAAACTCTCAAGCGTTTGCGCTGTCAGCTCCTTCCGCATCTCGAGAGATCACGGAGTGAGCGTTGGCTGCGCTGGGCATGGTTACAGCTTCTATGACTGGCGCTGTAAAGAACACTGCTTTTTACTTGGTAGGTTCTGAAAGTGTTCATAGATTGATGAGACAGAGTGACGCCGGACACATCGACTTATGAAATGAGAGAGGGGTCTCGTGCTATGCTTGCTTGCAGCGACTGTGCGAATGTTAGAACTCTCGCGCCTCTTGATGGCTTTGTTGGTCCAAGTCTCGGAGAGCTGAGATGTTTGGACATCATTATCCGCACGAGATGTGAAAATCCAAGGTGCAAGCACATGTCAACGTGACTATATGCTGTCCTAGCTATCCTGAATGTCGTTGGAAGTAGTCATTGAAAGACACAATGATGTCCCTATCGACCTCTTTGTCCAAAGAGAGCACGTAGCAGGAGGGAAGAGCACAGCTCACAATTACAGATCAACGATACACAAAGAAGGATATCGTGGAATACCTCAGGTAACGAGAAGGTGAAGGATCGGACTGCGGAGCTAGAACGCCAAGAGTCAATGAAGGTATATAGGTAGTCTCAATTCAAGATCCTTCAATTCTGGATGACGGAATGCTGGCCTGGCCAACCAGTATCCTGACGGGAGTTTAGTGTGATGGGAGAGTATCCCGCATGCAGAACTCTTTTGCCCTTTGTATATCCACCATTCGATTCCCAGCGTTGGCAACCTTTTTCTTTTCGCACTTTTTTTGGCCAGAGAGGCCGATCAAACTATCTGTCAAAAGGCAAGGTGGTTTTCAGATCTGTGTGATTGTCCAGAGAGAGGGGTCAACATCGCCTGCTCTCTGTGGACAGCTACTCGTTCTAGGAAAACTTCTTGCTTTTCGACAGGCATATTCGAAGACCTATAGGGGAGAGGAGAGAGAGACCACGTGTAGTCTTCTGCCATAGCACCGATCTCTATATCTTAACCGGGTGCTGGTTACACTGGCACACACATTGGTCACTCTAGGAAGATGGGAAAGATCATGGCAGGGTTGGAGATTTTTGATTGCGATCACTATCATGCAATCTCAGACTTACTGAGCTCTGCTCGGCGCTGTTACCAATCCTTGCAGTATGTTTGTCTCCAAACTGGGACGACAGATGGTGTGTGGGATATTTTGGGGAACGTGGAAGACTGGAAGTGAAGAATCGGACTCAGGGGCTAGAACGCCAAGCGTCGGTGGCGGTATATAGGTAATCTTACTTCAGACTCCTTCAATTCTGGATGACGGAACGCTGGCCTGATCAACCAGCATCTTGACGGGAGTTTAGTGGGAGGGGAGAAAATCGCCATCACAGAACTCTTTTGCTCGGGCGGTTCTGGGTTCGACCCCGGAGCGCATCTTCTCTTTTTGCATATTGGGCCAGATGAGGTTGTTTTAGAAGATCTTGTGTTTGTCGTGCAGCTTCGGGCTCTCGGCACCGCTCTTTTGTCTTTGTCGTTGGGACAAGAGAAAAAGAAGTGTGAAGGTAGAAACAACGAGGAGAGGACTAACAATCTTCAAGGCGCAGATCGTCAGGACAACATACAAGTGAAGTGCGAGTGTCACTTCACAGGCGACTTTCACTCGCGCCGGGAAATTCACACCACGCCTCTCGATGTGCCTTCTTCTTTTCCTGACCTTCCTCCAACTTCTCTCAAGAACAAACAACATGTCGGAGTCATTCCCCGACTTCGAAGACGTGGACGACAACGACGACTACGACGCCGAGCAGTACTTCGATAGCAGCGCCGATGATGACCTTGGAGTCGAGACACTGGACAGCATCTTCGCGGCCCCTCCTCAGAACCCTCAGTACGGTCTGAAGCGCGCAAGACCCAGTCCTCCTCCATCCGGACGCAAGCGTGCAAAGCCTGACAACCAAAGCACTTACAGATTCGGGCAAGTCAATCCGCGAGATATCCACAGAGCCTTTCACTGACGACAATCAGTATTGAGCTCGTCATTCTGCTGGCCAAGGGCAATCCAGTGGCCCATGTCTCCAAGATCGAGTTCGAAACCGTAGCAAAGCCTACCGGCGTCCTGTACAACGAGGTCGAACTCTGCAAGGGCGCCCAATTCAGACAGTACAACTACGATGTCGACGCCTCTGTCCTTCACTTCCTGGCCCACTGGATCTGTTACCGCAGCCCGAGCATCGCTATCAAGTATGCTTTTGGCGACAAGGTCTCAAATGACAACGACAACGCTCACGACGACGACTCGCTCGACGAAAACCAGCGTCTCTTCCTTGTCGAACTCATCAACTTCTTCGCCAACGAGGATGCGTTCCAGCCCGTCATCAAGGACTCCCTGGTCTCTTGTTTCGCCAAATGTCTCAAAGCCCAGGACCGGAAGGGAAAGATCGTGCTGGCCGAGGTTCTCAAGAATACTTGTGCAGACAACATCTTCAAGCACATTGCCACTGACATCCTCGTCGCTCTTTCGAACTGAGCGCCTTTGGAAACTGAAAGAAAAACTGTTTGCGGCTTCGCTGGAAAGAAAGAAGTCTGAAAGCGTCCTGCCGTTTGCTACACCTTGAACCTTCGTACGCAGTCATTGACAATCGAACTTACTCTGCCTCTCTCTCATCTTCTTGTGACTTGTCTCTCTTACCATCGATCGACCTTCATTCTCATACACATCAAGAAGAACTATAATTTTTGAAACCGTTAGTCTCTCCAGTGAGGTCAGCTGCATACTGTGTCTCCATGCAGCACAACTCTAATTCGCAATCAGACCATGCATGAGTGTTGTGACCTTTTAGATTGCCCGTCCCGAGGCAATCACTGGGCATCGAGCTATTCATCACAAGCTTCTTGTTTCTTTGCAGAGGAGTTTGTATATTGTAGTCAAGACATCAGACGAACGGAGAGCAAGCTTGCAGCATATTCTGTCTTTCCAACCCATGGAGCTGCTTGGTGATTTTGTGGTGTCAAGAGCCGTAGACATCAGAATGCATGAAAAGTTTCGACTTTGTGGCGTTTTTTGATGAGAGAGGTAATGGCGGCGGCTCTCGAGTCTCAACCAACCTTCCCAAGGTCCGAATATGTTTGCGACAGTAGCTCCACGGACGTGCTTGCCATTTGGGACTGCATTGAGGTTGTTTTGTAATATCTGGTGCTTGTCGCCCAGCTTCGGGCCCTCGCTCTTCCAAGTTTCCTCCACTTCTTGACTCATATTTCTACTTCGACACACCCACACTTCTCTCCATCGATCCTGCCTCAAGATCACTTGTCGAATTCAGGTTGATGGTTCCTGTCTTGCGGGGAAAAATACTCGAGATCGAGATCAGAGGATCAGGGAGAGACTTTAGCAACCAAGCACCTTTCCAACGGAACGCGTAAATACTTTGAAGGTCAGCAGAATCGAAGAGACATGATGTCTTACTACACTCCCAACAGATCAAACCTACCATCACCATACGCCCCTGCTGACGACGCTTTCTTTCCTGTGCTTGGCCAGCCTCGTGAGATGTAGGGGTAACGAACTCAAAATGAACTCATGAGCCGTAACTCAACCACGGATCGCACAGATTGGAAACATCACACCACGAGTCCGGGCCATCACTAGATCAATCATAATAAAACGTCCGTTCAATCTGTTTCCGACCCTCTTCTTTGTCTCAAGCCTGGACTTCTACGTACCCTGTCGAATCAATCGATCATCAACCACCCAGTATGATGATACCGAACACAGCTAGCCTCCTGTTGGCTCCCATGGTCTTCTTCACCACTGTCTCAGCCCTTGCAATCTCTTCTACTCGAACACCCCATCCTCAAATCTACAGCAAGAAACTTCACAGCGCGAGAATCTATGAAGCTCTCACCACGAAGAAGAACTTGCGTACCCTCACCAAAACCGTAGATGCCGCTGCCACGCCGGGACTTGCTGAGGGTCACCCTGATTTGGTGCATCACGCGCTCGTCCTGGATGCCTTCGCCACCAAAAAGCCCTGGAATACCATGACCATTGAACAAGACGAGGTCGTCTATGTCACCACTACCAGGAAGGCGGCCCCAGCTGCAGTCGAGACTGGAGATGTAGATTTGGCTGCTGTAGTTCCTCCCGGAACCTCTTACGTCGAGATCAATACTGCTGATGCTCATTCTACTCCATCACTCCACGCCCGCGACCAAGCTTCAACCGTTACCCACGCGACCGAAAACGAGGTCAAGACAATCAAAATCAAACACACTACTACCACTCCTGTGCACTCAACGGAAATCAAGACACTCAACATTAAACACACTACTACCACTCCCGTGCACTCAACGGAAATCAAGACACTCAAAATCATGCACACCACGACTACGCCTGTTCACTCGACGGTCATCGAGACCAATATGCTCATGCACACGAAGACTACTGTTGTCCATGAGACCAAGATGAAGACAAAGACCGTCGGTGCAAAGAGAGATGTTGCAGAAACTCAACCCGCACAATCTATTGAATGGCAAGCTACATGGTCAGAACTGGTTGGTCTTGCTCCTGCTCTTTCTGCCGATATCCACGCCAGAGATGCAGAACATGATAATGGCGGCGATCCAGAGTTTGTGGTGGAGATCGTTGTGCCAGATGTTGTGTCAGATGTTGTGGTGAAGGTCGGCGCCGTTACTTCCGCCACATCTTCTGCAATGGCTTCCTCGTCTACCGACGGCTTACTCTACTGGAGATATAATTGTGGGATCACGGGTTGTATTCCCCCACTCGCGGCTCTCTCTGATGCTATCGCATTTTCCAAATACATCCCTACTGGTATTGATCTCGCCCATACCCCGCTTCCAACTGTGGCTTGAGGGTTGAAGGCTAGGAAGAGTGCGTGAAGGAGAAATCTGATTGTTCAAGGTTTGATTGATGGTAGACTCATCGTGTCAAAGAAGGGAAAAGAAGGAAAACAAGAAAAGAATGTGGGGTGCTCATGTAGTCGTGGTGGTTTGAGCAGACGAGCTTGAAAATATGAGAACTCCTTACCCCTGATCCAAGCTATGTCGTGTCCCATGTGTCCTGTGGCCTACACAACAAGCATGTCAAAATGCATAGTGATTTTCGAGATTGAGTGAATTTCCGAAGAGCTCCGTCATCCATTATAGGGGGGTCTTGTGGTGCGATGATGTCGCGAGCGTTCATTGATGGAATGTTTAGAAGTGGGCTGTACGTCCAGTCCAGATCACGAGAAACGATTGTAACAAGTGCCAAGATCTAGTCTTGTCATGCCAATGAATGCAACAAACAACGTGTCCAGTCTATGGCTTGGGCATGCGTAAAACAAGAGAAGTAGCGAGGTGGAGAGAGGGTGTTGTCCTACAAATACCAAGCAGCTAACCGAGATCGGCAGTCGAAAGTGTGGGGAAGCAGATGCGGCTCGGCCACGATTAGCACCTATGACGTACATGTTCCTGGCAATCATTGTGATGGGAAGTTGCTTTTTGGTTTCTGACACATCCACCCGCGTCCCTGCCGCAGAGCTCGCGTGTCTTGATAACGATCCATGTCTGCAGCCTGATTGACCTGTGATCCTGCTTCTCTTCCCCTCTTTACCAGTTTTCCGGGATTACGATCTGGAGTACTACATCATGTCTGGTATCAAGGAGAACTTTGTGATTCCGTTTACGGGAGCTTTGCAGGCTTCTTTGGCAGTGCTGCTGACAATCTTCTACGGTGTCATTGCTGCTCAATTCAATCTGTTGAATGAGAAGTCGGCGAAGGATATTTCCAAAGCTTGTGTCAGGTTATTCTTACCTGCTTTGTTGATCGTTAATGTCGGACAACAACTGAGTCTTGAATCGGTGAGTGTGCAAGAGGAGAGAGAAGAGGAGACAAGGCAGCTAATCAATTGGCAGGGAACCAAGTATCTAGCTGTGCTGATCTGGGCTATTGTTTACAATGTGCTTAGCATGGTATTTGGACTTGCTGTGTAAGTGTTTCAGCAAAAGCTGTTTACCATTCTCGAACTCTGTTGTAAAAAGAGTTTCCGCGGAAGTTTGGTGACAGGTCTTGAGCCTCATCTTGGTTCCTTACAGTACTTCTCTACGACATATGCTGATGACTTGTCAAACAGGACCAAGTTCTTGAACTTGCCTCAATGGGTCACTCCTGCTCTCGCCTTTAACAATACCACCTCGTTACCTCTGCTTCTCGTCCAATCTCTACAGTCGACCGGCATCCTCGACTCACTCGATGCATCCAGCGACGCCGTCGACCGTGCCAAATCGTATTTTCTCGTCAACGCCATGGTCTCAAACTCCCTGACCTTCGCCCTCGGTCCTCGTCTTCTCAACGGACAAGAAGAAGATTCTCCAGATGAAGAACCAGAAAAAGACGAACAAGATGAGGAGCAAGCCGAACGTGCTTCCATTCACGAACATCAAGAGGAAAACGAAGAAACCTCTCTTCTCCCCAATCGTGCGGTCCGTCCCGCTGTCAAGGGTATCTACAAAACACACAAGAAGCTGGCCAACTTTTACGCTTCACTCTCACCTCGCACTCAAGCTACCTTGGACTTCCTATACCAATTCTGCAACCCACCTTTGATCGGTGCAGTACTTGGTGGCATCGTGGGCTTGGTTCCTGCCCTACACACCCTCTTCTTCTCCTCCCCAAACGAAGGCGGCTACCTCAACGCCTGGCTCACCTCCTCCATCAAGAACATCGGCGACCTCTTCGCTTCCCTCCAAGTCGTCGTCGTCGGCGTTAAACTCTCCCAAGCCATGCTCCGCTACAAAAAAGGCGAACAATCCGGCTCCGTACCCTGGACCCCATTCACCATAATCACCATTGTCAGATTCATAATCTGGCCACTCATCTCCATCCCCTTGATTTGGATCTTGGCTTCAAAGACCTCTGTGCTTTCTGATGATCCTATTCTGTGGTTTGCTATGATGTTGATGCCGACGGGACCGCCGGCTATGAAGTTGACAGCATTGGCCGATGTCAGTGGTGCGGGCGACGAGGAGAAAATGAGTATTGCTAAGTTTTTGACCATTTCTTATGCTATTTCTCCTCTGATTTGTTTTTCGGTGGTGGGGAGTTTGAAGGCTAGTCAGGCTATCGCTAGCAAGTAGATGGAAGACGGGTCTTTTTGGGGGGTTGTTGTAGATTGCAGTATCATTGTTATCAAATCCACATGCTGTTTGTTCCATGTTGTGTTGAGTGTTGTTTCTTCAAAAGCTTATGCTCTTCTTGTTCGCTACCTAGAGTATGCTTTGCTCCTGGTATTACCAATGATAAGTACGCAGTATCACACTCAGTGAACAACCATTCCAAAATCGAAATGCATCTTGCCCCTTTTACAACCAAGTTTTCGAAGACCTGCTCAATCGTATAAAGAGCAAGAAACCCCATCAGAGCTCAACCAGAAATAGGAAAAACATCCCAGCCACTTCTCTTGAGTATTAGAAAGGTCTAGGTTTTGGTAAGAATGTGATATCCCTATTTTTGCCATCTGGAGTGGAGGATTGTACGGATTTATCACTTATAACCGAAGAAGGGATGTATAATAGTTTGCAAAGGGCATCTGGAGTAGAAGGATCGCAAGGGGATTTAATTTGGGCTGGCCGCCTGTAAAAGAAAGGTCTTTTGGATAATAGGTAGAGGATTGTAGAAAGCAACTTACTCGATACCTTTTTTTCCTATATTTTCTTAGCCCTTCTTGCCAACCATAAATTTCTTGCTACATTTGTTTCTTGCCACCGATAAAACTCCCCCTTTTCGCATATACAGAACATATCATGCATGCTACAATATACCCTTTTCAGTTATTTTCCCACAAGTGTTCAGCTACCTAGCTTAAAGCAATATAGGATATTTCTGGGTTTAGAGGTGTAGATGTCTATAGAGAGGAAAGGAAAGAGAGAAAGCTAGTTTTAGATGAGCCTCTATTCTATTTTACACCCATCATTCGTACATCTTTAATAATCATGCGTAATAAGATCTTTGTAGATAAAAAGTAGGAAGTTAGAGGCAGGAAGTAGGAAGCCAAAAGATTAAAAAGATTAGAAAGAGAGAGAGAATGGAGTTACGGCATTCCAAACATTCTAAACATTCCTCTCGCATTTAGCATCCTTCGTGACTTTCAATGGTATCAGAGAAAAAAATCCTTACATCTGTCATCCGACTTATCCCTTGTCATCCCTTCTTCCCAATTTTCCTCTACCCTATTCTCCATACCAATCCCTGCATACCAATCCCCAATCTCTAATCACCAGTCCTTCCCCCACGTCTTCCTCCTCCCAATTTCCAACTTATTACACAGCAGCAGGTGCAGCAGGTGCAGCAACAATCTTACTTTTCCTCCTAGCAGCCCACTCCCTACTAGCCAATCTCCCCTTCTCCGCCGCCTCAACTCTAGCCTTCTTGGCCGCATCCTCTTTATCCTTTTTCTCTTTGTCTTCTTTTTCCTTCTTCTCCGCCGCTCGGCTGAATACTTCTTTACCTTTACTGACGAACGGTGCTGCGGTGCTCTGTCGTTTTTGGAAAGAAGTTGATGCGCGAGGGGGAAGAGTCGTTGTCGAAGATGTAGAATCGGAGGGTTGAAAGGACGATTGGCGTTTAGCTGCTGTGGAAGTGGGTTCGCGGACGCTGGTTGCTCTCTTCAATCCACCTGTGCTGGTCTCGTTGGATGGCAATCTAGCTCTACTGGCAGCGGTCTGTCTAACCAATGCCGGTTCCTTGATCTTCGGCGCAGGTCTGGCTTTAAACCCTTGTTTCCTCTGTGCTGCCACTTTTTCCTCTTCTTCTTGTGCTCTTTTTGCACGTTCTTCCTTTTGTGCTTTCATCTTGGCAGCAAATGCGTCAGAGGAAAGCTGGAACGTTGCTTTTGTGACGGGTTTTGTCGATTTTTGCGTCACGGGAGGCACGAATGTCGATTTCTTCGCGGGGCCTTCTGATTCGAGTCGTTTTTGACGTTCTTCCTTGTCTGCTTTCAGTTTCGCGGCTATGGCTTCACCGGGGAGTTGGAAGGTTGGGCGGGTAGGTGCTTTGGTGGACTTTGGTGGAGGTGGAGGCTTGTAAGTGGTCTTTGCTGCAGTACCCTCGGCTTGTCGTTTCAGTCGTTCTTCCTTCTCGGCCTTGAGGCGAGCGGCTACGGCTTCACCGCCGAGTTGGAAGGTGGCTTGTGTGGGTGCCTTGGAAGACTTGGGAGGGGGTGGAGGAGTGGGGAAGGACATGGACATAGGGCGAGGTTTGGAATGAGGGATCGGTGCGGGTGGACCTCTCTCGGCGGACTGAGAGGATCCTGCTCGGGGGGCTATGCTGGGTCTGACCGAGGAGCGCTTGACTGAAGTTGTACGCTTGATGGCTGTGTTGGTTGAGGGTTCGGGACGAGGAGCCATTGATTTGCGGACCACAGAGGATTGGCGAGTGACTGTTGATTGGCGAACTGAAGGCTTACGTGCGAGCTTTGTCGTGTCAGACTGGGAGGTTTGAGGAGCTACCTGCTTTGCTACGGGTGAAGTGGAGTTGGCCTGCTTGTCTTTGGGTTGAAGCTTTTGACCGACATTGGGCTTCTTTTCGGCGTTAGGTGCCTCCTTCTTGATATCTTTGGGGGCTTCCTGCTGTGCTTGATCGGTAGCTCCGTTGGTCTTGATGGTCTCTTCGGCCTTATGTGGTTGCTCAGGAACTGACTGCTCGGCACCGGATTGAGTCTCAGACTCAGCTTCCGGATCCACAAACTTCTGAGCCTTCTTGGGCGAGACGTGAAGAGCCTCGAAATGGCCAATTAGGCTGTCATCTTGTGCCTCATCTGTCTGTGTGCTCTCTGGCTCGGCGTTTGTTGTCTCTTGATGGTTGTGATTCTCCATCTCATTGCCGTTCTCGTGTCCATCCTGTGGTTGATGACTGTGCTGTGCGTCGGTGGGTGTCTGTGGTTGGTCTTGCTCAGAACCCAGATACTCAACATGTGTCTGCAGTCTATCCACAGGACCGGCAACCACAGGCGGGTCTGGCACCATGTTCTCCTTGTTGGACGTCGATCTCATGTGTGCGAATTCGTTCTTCATAACCTTCTTGGCTGGTGTGCGTTGAGGGGTGATGTTCAGGAGTGGTAGCTCGGTGGTGGGCGATCCGGCGTCGAGATTCGTAACAGGAAGCTTCAAGGAGTCGTCCTGGTGGATTGGAATGTTGTTTGGCTTCTCTGGTGAAGCTGAGGCTGCAGGTGTAGAAGTGGATGCTGCGTCGATGTTAGTGATGCGGTTGAAGTGGTGGCTGAGAGTCGCGTACCTTTTTCCACCTTTGCGCCAGCCTCCTCGTCTTCAATTTCGTCCACATCCTTCTCCACTTGGTCATGTCCGAGATCTCTCGACTCTGCTACCTCATCCGTGATGTCTTGTTCCTCGTCTTGGACAGTCGATTGATCCGCCTCACCATCAAGGTTTGGAGTCAACTCGCCCAAGACTTCACGCCCCTTGGTCGGAAGCTCGTCTGTCGGTGTCGTAGATGCATTGCGATCGTTGTTGTTGTCGTCATCGTCAGCATCAGCAGCTGCTGCCATGGCGGCTGCCTGGGCTCTGGTCATTCGCATCTCGATTGATGAAGCTGTTGTATCAATGTTGGGAAGGTGAACGTCGCGCGCGCTTGGGGGAGAGGATGGAACAAGACGATTGGCCGCACTGTGTTGAGGTTGTACAAAGGAGAGGGCTTGTTTCAGAATGCGACAAAGCTGTTTCCGTGCCGCAACTCGCAATGTTTTGTTGATGTTTCCCCGCACCCCACGCCCTTCACCAAAATGATCAACATGTGATAGACAAAAATGACTCGTGGGTTGGAAGTCTTGGACCTTTTCCAGCATACTCTTTGCAATGTCTTGTGATTTGAGAAGACTAGACCAAAGGCTATCTCTATCTAGACCATCATGCTGCGTCTGCGTGCTCCGCTACGGTCTACTCGTGCTGATCTCGGTGCTTTTCGCACCGTCTCTTGCACTTCTGCCTCAGCCTTCTCCTCCGCTTCTTCCACTTCACTCTGCACGTCTGTACCAGTGCTGGTCCTTTGCCTACTCAGGTCGCTCTCGCTGCTGTCTGTAACCGAAGAGTGCCGCCTGCTTCCTCGCTTTTTGCTTTGCAGACTCTCCTCTACATCAGAAGAGTCCTTCAGCTCATATACTCCAATATCTTCGCTTGCTTCCTTTTCGTGATTTTTGGATCCTGCCATCAGAGCTGAAATCGTCCTGCTGGATGCCGATGACATTTTGCCGCTATCAAATGTTCGCTCGTGCTCTCTGTCCATTTTCTGTCCTAGAGGACTTGGTGCTTCTGAGCCCATATCTCGTGCCAATGATCCCGTCATGTCTGTGTTGATAATGACTGTTCTCATTGCTTTTTTCTCTGAAGCAGTCGTGCTACTGCTGATTCGTCGTCCATTGGCGTCTACTGCATTCGCCATGTTTGCTGATGGTCGGCGCATCTTGCTCACCAGGTTCGGTTCTGCATAGTTGACTGCTGCTCTGGCTCGTCGCGAAGGCCTACTAGCGCCATTCAGAGCAGCCGGTCCTGAGCTCATCGACTTCAATCCTGATGGGGGTGGCGTATCTCTTCCTTCGTCTCTTGCTGCTGAAGGTTCCGAGGGTGTGGGCGAGAAGAATTCCGGAAGTGGTGTTTTTGGCGCCATGTCCTCTGCATCCGATGCAGACTCCGCGGGGAGTGCAATCTCAATAGTTCGCATAATCGTCTCCGGCTCGCTCGTTGAGATTGTGACAGATTTTGCCGAGGGGTTTCTCGACTTCCTGCGGTCCGTCGTTCTTGTAGCTGGTTTGAGTGGTGGATCGTCTTTCTTCAGATCTCCCTTTCCTTTTGTTGATCTGGAGAGTTTCCGAGGAGAAACATTGACACTTTTGTTACCTAAGACCTTGCGCTCAGGCAAAAGACTTGGAGTCTCGGTTTCTTCCAGAGTGCTTGTTGGTGTTGTAGTGGATTCGGTGATCCTAAAGTCGGCCGCGATAGAGGACCTCCTGCTGAACTTGAAATCGTCCTTCACAACACCATTCGCGCTCTCGTCCTCAACATCTCTCACGCTGAGCTTTCTCTTAGCACTCGTCCGTGTGAGTTGTGGTTGGTCGTCCTCATCCAGATCAAGTGGTAGGAGCGAGCTCCTGCGCATTTGCACTTTAGAGTCCTTGCGTTTCCTTCTTGTTTCGAGGTTGACAGATAAATTGCTTGGTAGTGATTCGTTATCAGAGGTAGGTTGTTCTTGTTGTTCGTGATCATGGGGCTGGTCGGCTTCGGCGGACAAGGCATCGAACTTTATAGGATCCTCATTATCGAAATGAACGACTGGAGGCGGACCGATGTCAGGAGAGGCGTTGCTGTGATCGGATAGGCGGGTTATATTGGCGCGACCGGTCCTGCTATTGTCAGCTCCCTGGAGAAGAGCTTGAGGAGAGGAGTAAACATGCTGCAGAGAGCCACCAGGAGAGCACATCTCCTCGGCGATGCCATCCATCCTCGGGGCCTGGCCAGACAGAATAGCGACAGGGACGTCAGGACGCCATGACGAGGGATCGGAAAATTTGGGTTGCTGAGCAGAGGGGTGGCTGTTTTGGATCTGGCCAAGTTCCGAGACGAGGGCTCCAAACTCGAGTAGCTTCGCCTGGAGCTGGTCCTTGACAGACACGAGAGCGGTGTTGTCGATTTGCGTGCGAGGTTCCGAGAGCTGTGCTTGGAGGTGGACAATGTCTTCACGAAGGTCGAGGTTCTCGGCGAGAAGACGCGAGACTTCGCATTCGAGAGCGCGGATACGCAAACATTGCGCCGAGTTGTTTCTGAGGGAGAAAGAGTCAGAATGGCACACCCGAGGAAGGTCCAAGTCATGGGCGCATACTTAGCGAGCTCACGGTTCTGGCGTACGAAGCGGCGCTTTACTGCTGCATGTTAGGAAGATGATCAGCAGGGTTAATTGAGAGAAACGTACGAGCATCAACGCTCTCTGTTGGCAGAGGGGCCTCGTTGAGTCTGGCCATGAGGCGGACGACGGATTAAATGGGTTGCGGTGTCCGGTAGAGATGTTTCTTAGATGGCTTGACAGTCGAAAATGACGATTTCTGTGTTTGTTTCGAATGTACACAGGCAGCCGTTGCCGTGAGCAACTGCCAAGCAACCCCACAATCCGGGCATCAGGTCGGCCGAGAGGCGTCAATTCATGAATGGCAACCTTGACTTCTTTCTATTGTTCACAAACCTCCTTCGTCCCGCAATCATGTATCGCCCTACGAGTAACCTGCCGTCGCATTTGCGCCAATCTTCGCTATCAACATCCAATTCGCAAACATCAGCCCTCCAGCAACGCATCAACGAGAAACGCGCCGAACTGGAGAACCTTAAACAACTACGGGAACTTAGTGCTGGCCTTGCTGGTCAGATGGAACAGCTAGAGGAGAAATTGTCCACCCTTTCGGATGGTACTCAGGGTGTGTTTCTTCAGAACCGCCTCACCAACTACCAATGTTGACTCTTGCAGCCATTGCGACCGTTCTTTCCAACTGGCACACGGTGCTCAGAGCCATTCACATGGCATCCGGTATGAAATGCTGCCCTGCCCTGCATTCTCTGCATATGCTGATCCTTTTCCCAGCACACATTGCAAAGCCTGCCCAAGAAAGCGAATCTGAAGCCGAAGCTCAGCTCCCTCTGCCCCAAACGCTTGTCAGAATCCCAATGCAGCACGTCGACCAGTCCGAACCTGCCCAATCCGAGAACGGCGACGACTCAACCGTCAAATGAGAAGAGAAGACATAATTTTCTCATCTATACTTACGACGCCTTACATGCGACCTGGCAAGACGATCGCATAGCTTCCCGCACCGAACACAAGGACCTGCCTAGAGTCTTCGACAAAGATGACTTTGTCCCCAAACAATCGGAACACTGATGACTGCGGCCAAGCTCGAACCAATACACGAGAGTGGATATGGATGAAAGGAATAACTCTGCTCCCTTCATGTTTCATTCCTTCTTGGGGGTCTTTTTCTTGGGAATTCTCTCATAGGCATTCGGGCTGGGCTTTCGCGCCTTTTGCTTGCCTTTGCCAGAAGTGTGCGAGTGTGAAGGGTCTGCGTGGTCGTGATCGCAGTCGCGCTCAGGGTGATGGTGCTGGTTGCGATGGCGGTTGGCAGGTTGAGCTCTGCTGGTGTCGGGTTCGCTGTCCGAGTCCGAGGAAGACGACGAGGATTCTTCGTCAGAAGATTCACCAGCCTCACGTGGCTTGTGGTAGATGCAGCATACTTTTGGAGCGTGTTAGTTAGGAGACACCTTGTCAGCATGAATAGAAAGTCGCAAACCTTTTGAGCTCTTCTTGCCCATGCCTTCATTATCAATCACATCCTCAGCCCATTGGATGCGACGGCGCTCTGAAGGTTCGGCCTCGGCCTCGGCCCTGAGACGGAGAGTGGTAGGCCCCGCTTGCGAGGCGGTGAGGGTCAAGCTGCCGCGGTTTTGCGACGACAGGTTGGATTGGTGGGACGACATGATTCTGGATGCACGATCAAGGCGGCGATATGGATGATTGATGGTGTTGTTGGCTCGTAGCAAGCGTCTCAGAAAGCAAGCGAGTTGAATGTTTAGGTGAATAAGCAGAGAGGCTTTGGCTGTGACGTGCAGGGCGAATACAATGGAAGGCCGGAAAGAGCATCCCCAAAGAGTTTAGCCGCTGCTTTGTCAGGACTAGCATGGATTTTCTAGAAACAAGAGGCAAGAGCAAACAAGCGCCAAGGCCAAGCCAGCCGCAGTTGAGCAGAGCGTTAGGCAAGCCAGAGGCACAAGGCAGTTGAAGCATCGAAAGCTCTCGTCCGTCCTGCAACTCGTCTCCAGCAGACTCTGTCAATTCCACTCGCACCAACAAACACAACCCGACTGTACAGCTGTGCGCTTACTCAACCTTCCTCTCCAACACACCCAACCCCGACTCTCCCCTCAGACGCGTCTTCTGCCTCCGACCAGAGCGTCTTCTCTTCACACGCGCCGCCCCACCTTGTCCGTCCTTCATCAAAGCCAGCATCAACCAACTCTCCGAGCAAACGCATGCTAGAGTAGACAATCAGTCCTTCTCTCCAGGCAACGCGCCATAACTTTCACCAACTACACTCACCGCCCTTCCCTATCGAACACCACACCCCGCTATGGCATCTTCAATACAGGAGCTGGACGCCACTGTCCAGGCCTTCTACAGCAGCGGTCCAGGCGAGCAGGTACGCTTCATTCTCTCTCCTGTATAGCAGCAGGCATGCTTACAAACTTCTCAACAGCAAAAACAGGCTCAAGCTACACTGAACCAGGTAAGTCGCAAGCTCTGAAACAGCTTCAGTCCTCTATCCCGCCGACCCGTGCTAACCACCTCTTGCAGTTCAAGGAGAACCCCGACGCATGGCTCATGGTTGACAAGATTCTCCAAGATGCCCAATACCCTCAGACCAAGTGTATGCCGTCTCCTCCTCTCTTTCACCATCCGCCGCCTTTTGCTAACCTCTACTTCAACAGTCCTCGGCCTCCAAGTCCTTGACAATGTGATCATGACGCGGTGGAAGGTGTTGCCTCGCGAGCAGTGTCAGGGTATCCGTAACTTCGTCGTCCAGTTCATCATCCAAATGTCGAGCTCGGACGAGAGCTTGCGCAAGGAAAGAGCTCTGATCAACAAGCTCAACCTGGTCCTCGTCTCCATCCTCAAGCAGGAGTGGCCTCACAATTGGCCCACCTTCATCAACGAGATCATCTCATCCTGTCACAGCAGTCTACCCATTTGTGAAAACAACATGGCCATTCTGCGTCTTCTGTCCGAAGAAGTTTTCGACTTCTCCGCCGAGCAAATGACTTCGACCAAGACCCGCCAACTCAAGCAGAGCATGTGTGACGAGTTCACCTCCATCTACAACCTGTGTAGCGAGATTCTCCGTACTGCCACACAACCCTCGCTGATCAAGGCCACTCTTGAGACCCTGCTGCGCTTCCTCAACTGGATCCCTCTCGGCTTCATCTTCGAGACACCACCTACCGGTATCAGCTTGCTCGAGACTCTTCGCAGTCGCTTCCTTGAAGTTCCCGAGTTCCGCAATGTCACTCTCAAGTGCTTGACAGAAGTCGGTGGTCTTCAGACTGAGCAGCAGTACAACGAGAAGCTCATTGCCATGTTCACCGACACCATGACGACCATCTCTACTGTTATCCCCCTCTCGCTCGACCTCAAGGCAACTTACGCTTCCAGCAACAGTCGCGATCAAGAATTCGTCCAGAACCTTGCTCTCTTCCTCACAAACTTCTTCTCTAACCACCTTAGCATTATTGAGAACCTACCCAACCCCGACTTCCTGGTCCATGGTCACTTCTACCTCATCCGCATCAGCCAAATTGACGACCGTGAAATCTTCAAGATTTGTCTCGAATATTGGACCAAGCTAGTGTGCGACCTCTACGATGAGATGCAGCAACTCCCCATCACCGACCTCAACCCTCTTGTCAACATGAACACCATGAGTGGTCTCTCGAATGGTGGCGCTGCTCACCCGTCACAAATGGCTGGCTACCCGCTTCGTAAGAACAAATATGGTGAAGTCTTGACCAACTTGCGCCAGGTCATGATTGAGAAGATGGTTCGTCCTGAAGAAGTCTTGATTGTCGAGAACGATGAGGGTGAGATTGTACGTGAGTTCGTCAAGGAGAGCGACACCATTCAGCTCTACAAGACCACCAGAGAGTGCTTGGTTTTCCTGACTCACCTGGATGTTGTTGATACCGAGACTATCATGTCCGACAAGCTCTCCAAGCAGGTCGACGGCTCTGAGTGGTCATGGGCCAATTGCAACACTCTCTGCTGGGCCATCGGTTCCATCTCCGGTGCCATGAACGAAGAGACCGAGAAGCGCTTCCTGGTTACCGTCATTAAGGATCTTCTCGGCCTGACCGAGCAGAAGCGTGGCAAGGACAACAAGGCTGTGGTCGCCTCCAACATCATGTACATTGTCGGCCAATACCCTCGTTTCCTCAAGGCTCACTGGAAGTTCCTCAAGACTGTTGTCAACAAGTTGTTCGAGTTCATGCACGAGACCCATGAGGGTGTCCAGGATATGGCTTGCGATACGTTCATCAAGATTGCCAACAAGTGCAAGCGTCACTTCGTCTTGACTCAACCCGGCGAGTCGGAACCTTTCATCGACGAGATTGTGCGTAACATGCGCAAGATCACCTGTGATTTGTCCCCTCAGCAGGTACACACTTTCTACGAGGCTTGCGGTTACATGATCAGTGCTCAGGGCCAGAAGACCTTGCAAGAACGTTTGATTGGCGACCTCATGGGTCTTCCCAACCAGGCCTGGGACGCCATTATTCAGTCCGCTCACCAAGATCCCAACATCCTCCAAGACTCCGAGACTATCAAGGTCGTCGGCAACATCATGAAGACCAATGTTTCTGCTTGCTCTTCGGTTGGAAGCTACTTCTACCCTCAGATCGGCAAGATCTACCTCGACATGCTTACCATGTACCGCGCCAGCAGTCAGCTCATTGACGAGGCTGTGCAGAGAGATGGTATGTTCTTCCCTTTATCATTGTCAAACCATGGCTAACAATCGCAGGTAACATCGCCACCAAGATGCCCAAGGTCCGCGGTCTCAGGACCATCAAGAAGGAGATCCTCAAGTTGATCAGCACCTACGTTGACAAGGCTGACGACCTCGAAATGGTTCACGAGCGTCTTGTGCCTGACTTGTTGCAAGCCGTCCTCCTCGACTACCAGAACAACGTCCCTGATGCACGAGAGGCCGAGGTCCTGAACGTTATGACTACCATCATCAAGAAGCTTCAAGTACGTTGGACCCCTAATCGTAGCAGATACTCGGTTGGCTTGATCGCCATCCTGCCTTTCACGCATCATGCTAACATATCAACAGGGCCTGATGACCAAGGATGTTCCCGGCATTCTCGGTGCCGTTTTCGAGTGCACTCTCGACATGATCAACAAGGACTTCTCCGAATACCCCGAGCATCGTGTCGAGTTCTTCAAGCTTCTCCGCGAGATCAATCTGCGCTGTTTCCCCGCCCTTCTCCAGCTCGATCAACGCCAATTCAAGTTTGTCATTGACTCTTGCATGTGGGCCAGCAAGCACGACAACCGCTTAGTTGAGGGTGAAGGTTTGAACATGTGCCACGAGCTTGTCAGCAACATGTCAGAAACGGATGCCGAGATTAGTGGTCCCTTCTTCCAGAACTTCTACACCACCATCCTCCAGGACGTCTTCTTCGTTCTGACCGATTCGGACCACAAGGCCGGATTCAAGTACCAGTCAGTCCTCCTGGCCCAGATGTTCTACTTCGTTGGTTCTGGCAAGTTGAACAACTCGCCCATCTACACTTCCGACATGGCACCTGCCGGCACATCGAACAAGGAGTTCTTACAAAACTTTGTTGGCAACCTCCTCGTCAACGCCTTCCCCAACCTCACTCCCGCACAGATCCAGAAGTTCATCTCCGACTTATTCGACCAAGCCAACGACATCAACCGCTTCAAGCTCACCCTTCGTGACTTCTTGATCCAGTTGAAGGAGTTCGCAGGAGACAACGCCGAGTTGTTCATCGAGGATCGTGAGAACGCTGCCAAGGAGGCCAAGGTTCAGGAAAGAGAGCGTGCCATGAAGGTTGGCGGTCTTCTCAAGCCCAGTGAGATCGATGATGACGAGCTTTGACTTGACCACGAGTTAGGCACCAGAACAGCCCATGATCCAAGAGACATTGACGTATCCGCAAAACCCAATGTGGTTGGAGATGATGGTTTGGACGGTTGGCAAGTTTACGGCCTGTAGAGCTCCACGCCGCCGCCCTGCCAACTCCACGGACGACACCTCTTTGGGCATCAGAACAAGAAAAAACGGAAAGAAAAAGGGTCCAAACTATGGAAAAAATCTGACACTTTGTGCGATAGCCTGAAAGCAAACAGCAGCGCACTGGCGCACAGGGGGGTTATGCTGAGGACACAGCTGGGCCATAGCGAGCAATGAAACTCGCCATCTTGTTGTATACACAAGACAATGGCGACCGGGCAGGAGTCGGGAATCTTTTACAATTGCGTTCTTCCGTTTTTTTCTCGTCTTTTCTACTCGCTCTCCTCTCTGATACAAACCAGATGGCTGTCCTACTGTTTAGTTTTCTCACGGTCTACTTTTTTAGCGGGTAAAGCATTAGATATCCTCCTTTTCAAAAATCAAACATTGTGGATTTTCTCTCATGATTTTCAACATGAGCTTTTTCTCTCCTGTGAAATTTTCATGCTCTCACTGAACAATCTTTTCGATCCAAATAACTTCTTGTAATATATCAATATACTAACACCCAGACACACATGAAGCGCAATCAAACCTTGTTTCTTCAACACACATGGTATATATTAACAACCCAAGAAGATTCCAAGATCCAAGACTTCTTAGGCCCCCACTTTTGGGGTCGTTGCGGAGGTTGGCAGGGCCCCGCACCGCTTCGCCCGCTCTCCGCAAATTTGTCGATGCACAAGCATGATCGATATATCTTCGGTCTTGTTTTTACTGGGCGGATGGTTTTGAGTATCGTCATGGGTTTGTTGAGGTAGTGTCATTTCGCTGGGTAGTGGTGACATCTTGCGATTGACATGGCAGAAGATGATACTCATCTAGAGAGATGGTGACAGGGAGAGGATAGGTGTTGTCGTGCTCTCAGGAAACGGCATTGCGGCAAGAAGTGCGTTTATACTTTTCGGCATGTCTTGTTTGTTCACGAACCGTTTCATGACCCGGGTGGAGGAAGTCGGTCGGCGTCGGTCAGGACCTCGGGAACCCGTGTTTCTTACTGACACTGCCTTCTTTTGCCCTCAGTCCCCACCACCAAAAACATACAAGACTCGACGCGCAGAGATCACGCAACGGTAAATGCTTCATGGGGTTGTGACGGGGTGGCACAGTGGTAGTTCGTGTTTAGGCTATACCAAGCGATGCGACTGTGGTAACATGATCCACTTGGACCGCATTCGAAGGTAGGGTGCGATCTGTATAAAGGTGAGCACTTGCCGTGTCATGAAGGTGTACCCCTCATCTCCTTCCCCTCCTTCAATCCCTCCCAAACATGCGTTCGTCAATCTTTGCTGGGTTGGTTGGTGTGTCTGCTGTCGGTGCTGTTAAGCCCTTGGTAGATGTGAGCTACTCGAAATACCAAGGTGTCTCGCTCGAAAATGGAATCACTCAATGGTTGGGTGTACGATTTGCTGCTCCTCCTGTTGGTAACTTGAGATTCGCGGCGCCTCAGGATCCCGTCAAGAACAAGACTACGATTGTCGCTGATACTGTGAGTACTGTACCGGGTTGTTGTGAAAGTCTTCGCTGACGACCAAATGCACAGTTCGGAAACACTTGTCTGGGAACTGGCTCCGCTGCCAGCAACACTTCATCCGAGGACTGTCTTTTCATGAACATCTACGCTCCATCGAACGCCACAACCGGTCACCCATTGCCTGTATACTTCTTCATTCAGGGTGGAGGATTCAACACAAATTCGAACCCCAACTACAACGGTACCGGCTTGATCGAGGCCAGCAACCACAACATCGTTGTAGTGAATTTCAACTACCGCGTCGGCCCTTATGGTTTCCTTGCCTCGGAGGAGATCACCAAAGGAGGCAGCACTAACAATGGTCTCAAGGATCAGATCAAGGCTCTTCAATGGGTGCAAAAGAACATTCGCAAGTTTGGTGGTGATCCCGATCATGTTGTGCTTGGAGGAGCATCTGCAGGCGCTGCTTCCATCACCCTCTTGCTCACCGCACACAACGGCCGCAATGACGGTCTCTTCCACGCCACAGCTGCTGAGTCCCAATCTTTCGCCGCCGTCCGCAGTATCAACGAATCTCAATACATGTACGACAATCTCGTCATCCGCACTGGTTGCGTAGACTCCAAGGACACATTGGCCTGCCTTCGCGGTTTGAACGCAACATACCTCCAATCCAAAAACATCAACACTCCTTTCCCCGGCGCTCAGAACCCTCCCCTCTACATGTACGGACCCACTCTCGACAACGACGTCGTAAGTGACCTCACCATGTCCGCCTACCGCAAAGGCAACTTCATCAAACTCCCCGCCATCTACGGCGACGACACAAACGAAGGCACCGTCTTCGTCCCCGCAAACACCAGCAGCATCGGCGAAAGCAACACTTTCCTCAAAGACCAATTCCCTCTGCTCACAACTCCTCAACTCAAGCAAATCAACGCTTTGTATCCTAACAATGCATCCAATGTATTCCCTAACTCGGGGGCGTGGTGGAGACAAGCTTCTGATGCGTATGGCGAGCTCAGATACAATTGCCCTGGCATCAACGTCTCTGATATCTACGCTGCCACCTTTTCCCGCAAGGATATTTGGAATTACCACTGGGATGTCATTGATCCCGTCGCTGCAGCCGCCGGTCGCGGAGTCACTCACACCGTCGAAATCAACGCCATCTGGGGTCCTGAAAACACCAGAGGCAATGCACCTGTTTCTTACTCCACCACGAACGCGGCGATCGTGCCTGTCACGCAGGCATATTGGACGAGTTTTATCAGAAGTTTCGACCCAAATACTTATAGGTTGAAGGGAAGTCCGATGTGGGAGGCTTGGACGCAGGGGCAGAAGCAAAGATTGCATTTCGTCACCAATGCTACTGCCATGGAAAATGTGGATGCGGGCCAGAAGGCTAGGTGTGAATACCTCAGCAGTATTGCTTTGGATATCAAGCAGTAGAATTTTTTTTTTCTCGACTTTTTCTTTTCTTCTTCGCTCTATTAGGGGGTATGAATCAACAATGAGAAATTAATTCTTGTACTTTTCCACTTCTTGGAGCATTTGAGATTGTAAACGAACCTTGGGGCTCGATATTCCCCTCTACCCACTCACGGGTTATTGTCTTTGATTTGAATAAAGCATTTGATATGATTCTGTTCGGGTAGTGCTCACGTGCACTCGAATGTTGTGGTCGACCACACTGAGCAAATTCATGGAACCAAGGAATATCGGCTAAGCTATCATCACCATAGACGATGCCATTTGACCTTCCAGATAGAGTAAGCGAACTTTCTCATATCGACCACTAACCAAAATCAAACCTATACTATCGTCGTTGGCGATTCTACGCATGCTCGATGGAGGGACCACCCTGTCCAAAACAAATAACACAGCAGCATCTTTTGACCTTTTTCACCTTTGTTTCCCGAAATACCTGTTTGGGTATTTACAATGGGGATCACAGAAACCCTACGATATTGGTTCATAGGGATCTTTGGTCAGCAAGGTAGTGAATTTGCAAGCCTTTTTCCCTTGATAAGACATTTGTATAAGAGATGCAAAGATCGGACTTTCGCATACATGATGAACATGTGGTTGATTTGGCATCGCACAACGACGAATAAGTACAGATTGCTTACACCGAAATCCGAGGAATTCTGCTGGGATATGGATGGATCGAAGAATTTCCAAACAATGAACAGAAACACGCAAAAGGTACAAGGATCGAGGGTGGAAGCAAGTGCAAGATGTCAGTTAGAAGAGGCAACGACGGGTTACGCAGATGAATGACCAAAATTGGCATCACTGCTGCTTCTGCGTTGTTCTGGTTTGAATGTCATCGGTAAAAGTATTCTGTGTGATAGTGTAGCTAGAGAAAGAATCATCGGGGTTGAAACATTAAGGGTATGTGGAATTTTGACCTCGTTGGTTTGTGATCATCGCTCAACGCTTGTGCTGTCCTTCGGGAACGCAATAGGGGGATGTTGAAGAGGATGTGAGTACATCTGATAGACAAAGCGGACGCACGTCTTGTGCATACACTCCTGCTTGTGTACCAAAGCTCGATCGCTGAGCACACAAATCCGACTGCTTGCGACGTCAAGCGAACCTGGCGATCGAGGATGGTGTCCAGCTACGATTGCGAGGCTTTCTGTACTTCACTGTTCATTCTAGATTATCGTCGAAGAAAACCCCGATGTTCGCGCGAAACGATATTGGAGTGTATGCATGTATACCGCTCCGGCGGAGTGTTCTCTCGAAGCGATGCCAGATATGTCTGGTTGCCTTGGTTGGACAGCCAGCCTATCCAGCCACGTCGTTCGTGGACCTATTCGTCTTTCCATCCAGACCTACTGTTGGAGAAACATCGTTGTTCGTACGACTGCACATTTAATCTGAAGCCAGCGCCAACAGAGTCGGTCCAGAAGTGCCACACGATAAAGAGCCTCATATAGGTACTCGACTACTTGCGAAGCCACATCGGATCTCGACAATGCCAGCCTCTCGAAAGTTCGCAATGCCGTTGTGGAAACTCTCCTTCTCAAAACAGACAAATCCCCGAGCATCAGAAGAAAAGCCACAGATTGAATGTTGCCCTCGAGTCGTGATTCGTCGATGGCGACACTGGTTGTCGAGACCTTTTGTGGCTTGTTCAAAGGCCGTTATGCGACGGCAGACGGCGAGAGCGGCAAGCGTAGTGGGAAAAGGTGAGGAGAAGGTTGTCCTCGGAGACCCCCTTGGATAGCCCTGCCGTTCGCGTAAACCTACATTTTCTACCGTTCCAAGATCTGTCTCTGCCCAACGGGTGTGGGTTTGGTTGTGCAAAGTGTTCCTGCATTGCGATGTGCTTATCGTGTCTGGTAGGGAAGAGGGATGATCTGGAACCTCTTTGACCCTGAAAGAAAGATCTGAAGCTGAACCAAGCCTTTGTGCTGCGAACGTTGAGACGAGAAGATCCAGGGTTGTGATTAAATGAGATCTTCTCCATCGGACTCTTTATCGGTGCTCACCGCCAGTCGCGGAATGAGTCGACGAAAGTAACTGTACCAAGGCAAGTATGCGTTTCAAAAAACAGTAATGAGGCTCGTGACTTGTGATTCGCAATAGCAGACGCTCTTTCTACGATGCTGGCGAAAAGCAACTTGACGTAGTTGTTTGCCCGCACGACCGAGCCGCGCGCGTCTTGAGATTAGGAGGGGCTGCTGTCAAAGGTCCCTAATCGTTTCGATAGCCTTCTTCTCTGTTACTTCTCTCAAAATTCAAAGCTGTCAGAATGTCTCTGGTTCGAGATCTCAAGTGAGACAAGCAGAAGATTGCCAATCTTTTGGCGTCCATCGATCGCGGACATCTTTGTCGCCCGCTACCGGATCAGCATCCCGCGGTTTCGGAGATCTGTAAAGTGATGTGTAGGATGAGTGAGCTATGGCCATTGGTTTTACGGACCGTTTTGATGAAAGAGTGGCAGAGTGTTGTGCAAGAGGTGGCTGGCTGGAGGAGAAATATTGTCGATGCTTTTTGCGGGAGCGGACAGAGTTTGCTCCAAACTTCGAGGAGTCACAAGTAATGTCTCCGGGCTCCGAGGGCTCGGCTGGGATTTGACTTTCTGATGTGCTGGCAGTGTTTGGGTGTCGTCAAGGCTCGAGAAGAAAAGAAATGAATCCATCATTTTCTCTGACAGCATATTTCTGTTGAGTTCTGTGGAAGGAATGCCTTGTAAGCAGTATTGGAAGGAGTGTTGGTTTAGCAGCTCCTCATTGGTTGAATCTGCTTGTATTGCAAGGGCAACAAGAAAAAGCCCCCCACGTCGTCGGTACTCTCGATATAGCAAGCACCAGAGCTATGGCATCAACGGTAGCTAGACGGCTGTGTGGGGTGTGCAAACCCCCGTTCTCCACAGAAAAGGGACCCAGAAAGCCGCTCCAAGCGAAATCCTTCGCGGCTTGCCAGCAAAGTCGTGCTCAGCCTGTTCCGTCTACCGGCATGACACTGCCAAAACTTCACCGAAAAGTCGTTGGATGAGAAAAAAGCTCTGACTGCACGGTGGTTTGCAAAACACATCAAAGGGATGTTCACGATCTGCTGCAGTAGAAAAGGATGAGGGAAACTGCCCCTTAGTAACCACACCCGGGCACGGCAGCGGTACCGTACCCGTCCAGCACAAAAGGCATGATGAGGCATCACTCACTCGGGACTCGGGCTCGTGCGACGCGAACCTCCCATCCCCAAAGCAGAGTCATTCGGCCCGTACGATGGCTTCCCGTCGAGCACAGTCGCGGAGTCGCCGACGTCCACCACAGCCTCCTGGATAATTGACTTTCCCTGGCAGTTTATGACTGTGTCTTTTGCGGAGAGCGGCAGCCAGCGACACCAACGCGGAGAGTGACGCCTACGTTGGCGAAGGCCCCGACTCATGAAATTAAGAGCTTCGACAACCAGGTAAACATGTTTGACGATGCCGAAACCTTTTTTACATGACAAAGAAAAAAATTCTGCTTTCTTGATGAGGGGTGACAACGGCAAAGCCCCTTTCGTGTGTGGCGCTGGGCCTGGAATAGTTGTTACTTGGGAAATCATCAACTCCCCAGCCCTGTAGATTTTCGGTTGGTTGATTAGATGATACACGCTGCACTCAAGTCGTGGAAAAGCTACCACAGCCGTATAATTGCTACAGTACGGCAAGCGCGGACTTGGAGGGTCCAGTGAAACATCGTTGAATTGGCATTGTGGGAACTGGTTTGTTGCTGGGGAGGTACACCAGCGGCAAATTCATGTACTAGTCAAGGTACATTGGTACATTGCTCCACGTGCGGGGTTCGTTGGTCGATTGGGGTGAACAAGGAGCACAAGGAAGGAGAAACAGACTGGCTGTGCAATGTAGGGCGTGAATTTTCTAGGGCGTGCAACAGGGAAAACGAAACAATTTGGCAAAGGAGATGAGGGTCTTGTATGATCATGAAGTGATGATGAAATTTGTGTGATAGATTTGCGATACATGTAGAGAAGGAGATGATGTGGTATGATAGAAGAAAAACAATGTCCATCCATCTTGATATTCTTGGAAATTGAAAACAAGTTAAGCAAAGGGTATCCTCTTCGAAAATGCAACCGATGTAATGATAAGTGTTTGATGACAAGCGAATGCATCCTGTGATCCATGAAATTCCTCCCTTTCCTACATCCCATGACCGCCGATGCAAGTAAATCAAATGCGCCTTTATAGTCCGATGTTTTGACTTTTTTTGTGGTACAACAATGCAAGGAAACGAGAGTCCGAAATGGTTGTCGCTGAGTAGAATGTGAAAGCAAATACAGCGGTAGAGATACCGGTAATAGTTCGTTGAGTCGTACAGAGAGATGTTGAAGATGGAGTGTGTTGTCGAGATGAGAGTAGTAAGGTTTTCGTAAAAGCGTCGTAAAGAAGGCAGGGATCAATGCTCAAGCCGTTGAGTGGAAGAGCATCAGTGGCTGCTCAATGAACGCCTCTTCATCTCACGCGTCTGATCGAAAGCGCTGACGTATGTTTGAAGCTCAGTGCGTGCTTGCTCTGAGATGATGTTGCTTGATTGGCTGCCTGCCGAGGACGACAATGAGCTTCGTGATGATGAGGGTGACAGAGCACGGCGAGGTGATGATGATTCGGCGAAAGCGGTTGACATGGTTGTAGGCTTGAAGCTGAAAGCCTCGGGAAGTTGGAAGCCAGCTGAGGTGGTAGGAAAGTAGGAGCGAGAGCTTGACTCGAGAGTAGGTGAGAATGGTGATGAAGGGGTTGATGAGCCAGCCTTCTCAAGGTCCGCCAGGCGGCAAGCTTGTGAGCAGTAGAGGCCTTCGCTAGTCTGCTTGTCGCAGGCGAGGCAGAAGTCGAGGAAGCAGTCCATGGTGGATGGTTGTATGGAAGTGTGTTGATGAATGGACCGAGGTGAATGTGGGAGGGTGTTTCTCTCTTATGTATACGAAGAGATTATCAAGGTAGGACGTTGATGGCTATGAGCAATGTGGGAAATGAATCATATAAAAACGCCCGGACCTTATGGCGTGAGTAAGATGTGATGTGAGTCAGACCGGATCGAAGATGCAAGAAGCTGCTAAGGCGTCGAAGCTTGTCACAGAATGTTTCGATATGAGGTGCGATTGCGAGACAAGTTCAGAGAAAGGTGAAAGGAGCTGGAGAATGGGGGCTTCGAGGTTGATGATATAGTAGCGAGCACGAGTGGAGAGGAGGAAATGGCAACATATAGCATCTTCAGGCACACCACCTGGCGTACCCACGCCATGATCAGCAGATACATTGGCAACTGGGGCTGTTGTGCATGCACCTGCTGGCCTTTCCCGCTCTTGCGCTCTCGACCCTCACCTGCATGCGCCAGAGGAAAGCCACTCCGAAACCTTCAGCGTGGGGGTTTCGGACGCGGACTTTTGGCAGGATTCGTTGTTCGGGTAGGATTAACAACGTTTTCCTCTCTTTGTACTCGTCCGTCCATTCAACTATCGAACCCTCTTCCTTTGTCAAATCACTCCCCTCTGGCTTTCGACAGTCAGTTGCTAATTCGCAGTCACCAGAGCGATGCCGCATGCAATTTCTTGTAGGCATCATCGCTTCGGCCGTGATCGGCAAACGTTTCTTGCTTGCGTGATGTCCGTTTCCCTCCGTACATTTTCATGTATCCTTGTCTTGGCTCCTATCGAGGGATGGCGTGGGTGCGTGCTTGACAGAGTTTTTTAGCGTGAAAATCATCCGGAGCGCCTTGTCATGCGCGAATAGAAGCAACATTCCGCTTGGGGACGGTTGGCCTGCAGCCCAGCTGCTCTGCTCACGAGGCATGAATGGCACTGGAATGATGAGCAATTCAATGAAATCTAGTTCCTCAATCGTCGCTCACTGTGCAAAAAGTGTGAACAATTGTCTTGTGTTTGTTGATCTCACTTCGGGTTTCGGCCGGCGCCAGCCTAACCGAAGGGATCTTCTAGTGTTGGGTTGTGACTTGGCTGTTGCCTTCACCACTTCGTCGTCGTCGTCACACTGCTTGCATCCCTGCCACTCCTGACTTCTGACATTGATTGAGTCCATCTCAGTAGCTTCGAAACCACCTTGATACGACAAACTCAACACCAGCCAATGGCACAATTGTGCACCAGCTGCTATCCATCAATTCTCCGCTCTTACGTTGCTTCGGTTTCAAGTGCCTGCTGCATGCAGATGCAAAAAGCTCGTTCCAAGCGATGTGCATTGAAACCGACCGGTAGCAACTGCCTTGCTTACTGCTGCTCACTCGTTCTGTCTTGAAGCTTGAAGCTGTTTTCACTCCGGGTCTTGGTTTGTAGACCCCGATTCAAGGGTCTCGCGGAGAGGCATTTGCAGACAACGCCTGTTGCCAATGCAGTCTCCATATGATTGAGACGCCAAATGCCTCGTCGGCCGCCGGCTGAGGCGAGTGGAGCTGCTGCAGACCCCAGACGCGCAGTGTGCTTGCTAGGTAAGAGGGGTTCTGACGGTACCTCGCTTGCCCTGCCTAATCAAGTGCCAATGAGGCTGGAGAGCAACCCCCACGCCTTCAGGTGCGCATATTCTGTATGCCAAATTTGACTCCATCATCTATCCCCAGCAAGATCCTCGATATATGGCGCAAGAACTATTGTTATCAAGGCCACCAGGTGGTCAAAGACCCGTCACATCACAAAGATTTGCAATTCACGCTTCTCGTTCAAGCACAGCTTACAAAACAACTGCCAGGCATTGCGTGCGGCAATTGCGCTGCATGGACAGCATTAGCAGCATCAATGCTTCATGACGTCCGTGTACTGTGCCTCTTCCCAGCACAGTGGCACGTTTGGAGAAGATGCACTCCAATGCTTTGGCCTCATACCGATCCTCAGGAAGACTTCCTGCAAGTCTCCAAGTCGACCCAAGAATTGTGCGACGGGAGTGACTGGCAGGATCGCTCCAAAGAGCACGCACGCGCTGTCGTCTTACGGCATAGGCGATCAAGCGAGGCTGTGAGAGCCTATCAGCCGTCCACTTTCTCGCTCTTTCACTATGCTCCGAGGTCACGTCCAAGGAAATTGCGCCTGTGGCTGGTATCTCGACTTTCAAGCAGCCAATGATCATTCGCATCGTGCTGTGGTATTTCCACTTGGGTTGGTTCCTGCTGGCGCTAGCAGCTGTCAAGAGTATCGCCGGTCCGAGCCCTCACCCTTTGTTGCTGATCTATCTAGGGTCGTGATCATAGCACGTCAGTATATCAATCATCGAAGTAGAGCCATGCCATGGCACTATCAACTAGGGCCATGTGTTTCCGTCATATAGGCGGGATTGACTCCATGATAGCAACAAGTCGCTATCATACAAGACGCCAACTCCATCTCTCTCAACCTCTCCTACGCTAGAGAGATACTGTAGAGGACTACTATACAACACGGCTATCGCGGGCCTCGTTGGCGGGAAGCACGACATTATTGGAATTTCGTTATCGTCGGCCGCGTGGCGCTTAAAGTCGACCCCTCTTTTCATATATCATGATGCAGTTGTAAAATTGCTTATCGCTATGCTTAAAGGACAGGCTGTGCATACTGGTGAATGGATAGATTAAAAACGCGGGATAACAGCCGCGTTCGGTGTCTCATGGCTGATAGCGACAATAGAAGGATTAGGCGACGGCAAGCGCAGCTGATAAGAATGTATTTTGCCCCATACCATGCAGTGCTATCATTTGGAGTGGTATGCATCAGGGCAGTAAAATCACTGGATGAAGTTGGGCATTGCATGAGACTCCACTTATTTTTGCGATCGTCCATCAAGGTGAGTTGCTCGCAACCAAAGTGGCCAGTGCTGTGAAGGACTGTCGGCAATCAGCAGCAGCTTGTCCCAGTCCTTTTCCGATCACTCTCCTCTCTCTCTAAACAACACACGAAATGGACCTCCTCCTCCTCAGCATAGGTAGTGAAACTTGCCATATTTCTCGTTGACGATTGCCGTTGTTCACTCGTCGGCAGCCCACGGCTAGCTCAAAGCCAACATCGACGTCATCGGCATTATCGGGGTCTACCTATAAAAAATCTTGTACAATGCGGTGAAAGGTGATATGGTGTCTCCCTCAAAAGCACGATCTTGTACTCACAAACCTGTCAAATCAACGTCATGGCATCTTCAAACATCCAGCCAGGCACAGTTGAGCCTCCCATCGGCATCGAGCGATTGACCAACACACAGTGGGAGAAGCCGGAGTACAAGCTGCCTCTTCCATCGCTTCAATTCCTCTTCCACCTCGAATGTGATATGGAGTCTTTCCATCACATTGGAAAGGGCCCCCACGGTGACAGGTCCACTGTGATATTCAAAGGTGGTCGTTTTGAAGGGCCCAAGCTGAGAGGCGAGATCCTTCCCGGCGGTGGTGGTGAGCAATGTAGCTTTTTGCGCCAATCTATTCATTCATCTAACCAATTATTGTTAGACTGGGAGACTGTGCAGGATCACGATGGAGACCAGCAAACCGCCCATTTGGATACCAGATACAACTTGAAGACACATGACGGTGCAATGCTCTATCTGCGTACAACAGGGTAAGTACTACCCATCGCGAATAACGCTAGAAGGAAACCCCGCAACTGACGTCGCGTGTAGAACGAGGACAGGCAAAAAGGAGGTCCTTGAGAAATTGGGAGAAGGAAACATCGGTCCTGATCAGTTCAGAATGCGACTGCATCTGACCTTCGAGACTGGTGATGAAAGATACACTTGGCTCAACTCGGGTGTGTTCATGGCGAGCTCCGGACGTGTTGGCGACATGGTCATCTACGACGCATACCAAGTTCTTTGAAGCTCACCAAAATTTCTCTCCCAAACACTGTAACAATCAATGTCATCCATTTATTTTCCATTTCTCTCCTGTCAAAAATATCATGCGATCGAATTCGGAGGATATATTGAAGTTAATCTTACGAGCTAATGCCCGATCAGCGATAGCCGCCGATGGACCCCAGATTTTTTGTCGTGATCTATGACGACGCTGTCTCCCATTTCCTTGTGTTCATCGAGGTCATGATGTGATTTTTTCCTTTGTCGATAGCTCACCCATACATCACTGCTGCCATCGCCCTCTGCTTCCTTTTCGTCGTCGCGTGAACATCACTGGCATCTTTGGAAGCGACGAAAAAGTAATTGACATGCCAGACTCGGTGAAGCCTCTATTGACAAGCCAACCCTCTCAGACGCGTTACGATATGGGTAAACAGATGGAGAACCAGAAGAGGAAGAAGGTGTTGGTTGTGGGTGCTGGAGCTGCAGGTAAGTGATGACTGGTTGAATTGGAGCTTGAAGAGCAGCATTGACGCGTTGCAACAGGCATGTCTTGCGCCCACCACCTCGCAGAGCACCCGGAGAAGTTCGACGTTACCCTCATCGATGCTGTCGACTACTGTGGTGGTCAGGCCTACAGTATCCCTATCGACAAGAACAGGTATGGTGCCAGCTGGTTGAACCAGGGTGTTCAAGGAGGCTCCTACATCTTCCATCACACCATGACCATGTTTGCCCGCCAGGGACACCACGCCGATCCTGTCAAGCTTCAGGTCGCATTCGGCAAGGACGAGCAGTTCTGGACCAACGTTTACTCGACAATGATGCTCAAGAAGCACGAGAAAGAGGTCAGACGCTTCTACTACATGATCAAGATGATTCGCTGGTTCGAGGTCTTCTTCGCCCTCGTCCCCATCAAGTACGTGGTCAAGCTGTTCATGTTCTCAGAGGAGTTTGCAAACGTCGTTGCACTTCCCATGGTCGCCCTCTTCTTGGGTACCGGCAACTACGCCCCTGAGGTCCCCAGTATGGTTTTGGAGAGACTGTGCACAAGTCCCACCTACGGCATGTGGTACCCCCCAGACAAGGCCAGCGTAGCCAGCAATCTGCCCCCCATGGTCGTCTTCCCCAACTTCAGTGAATTCTACGGCGACTGGAAGACCAGTCTGGAGAAGAAGGGCGTCAACATCCGCCTCTCCACCGAAATCACCCAAGTCGTCCGCAGAAACAAGGATGGTGTTGCCGTCAAGTTGATCAAGAGAACACCCGCCTCGGATGGCCACACCCAAGATTCCGCCTGGGTCCCCAACACAGTCGAAGGCCACAATGGCGACCCCGACGCCCAAGAATTCGAAGAACACTACGACGAAATCGTCCTCTGCACTCTCACAGACACCTCCAAGCGCATCCTCAAACCCGTAGCCACCTGGCGCGAAAACAAAGTCTTGGGCTCTGCAAAATTCGCAAACGACATCACCGTCACCCATTCGGATGCGGATTACATGCGCAAACACTACGAAATGGAATTCAACGAAGAACAAGCCTGCAAAGAGCTGAATGGCGCCGATCAGTCCGAGCGCCTGGACTACGCACGCAAAAACTTCAAACCAATGTACCTGATCAAAATGTACCCCAAAGACCTGACAAAGCTCGAAATGTCCTTTAACTGCAGCAACTACCAATCCCAATTCCCACCGGACACTCCTCTCGACAATGCAGTCTTCCAAACCATTTTCCTGAACAAAGATCGCGATTCTCATCTCTGGTCCATTGATGAAATCGACGAATCCAAGATTATCAGAAAGGATTGGTGGCATCAGTTGTGTCATTCTTTCACGCATTATCTATTCGTCGTTCCTTGGATGTGGGCGCTGAATGGAAAAAACCACACCCGTTTCGCCGCTGCGTGGACGATGGTGAATGCACACGAGGTGGCATGTATTTCCGGCATCGCCGCCGCCGTTGACCTGGGCGCAGCTTACCCTGAGGATTTGGAGAGGGATAGGTTCGCTTTGCTCGCGTTTAGATTGTACTACCTCCTCACGTATGGAAAGTGGTATAGCAGAAAGCACAAGAGCAAGAATGGCAAGGAAAGCTATTCTACTGGATTGTATGGATCTGTATACCAAGGTCCCGGTGTGGCATCTGAGGAACGCACGTGTTGGAAGAAGGAAGTTGAGAATGGAAGATCATTGGAGGATTTCAGTATGGCCAAGTCTGATTAGAGGGGTGGAAGGTGTGTGTTTAGACATTAGTGTCGTCCGATATGTACAACAATAACCTAGAGAAAGGAGACGTTTCAAACACACTGCTCTTCAATTGTACCACATAGCATCGGTGGCACCTCTTACTGTTGTTTAGTGGTCATTAGTATTTAGATCATCATTGATTTGCAAATGCATCGTCGCCTTCCGAATCGATCTAACTAGCACTATGCCATTCCATCCCTACTGTTCCCGATTACTAAAAACAACATACCTTGATGGTCGATCTACATGACAGGGTGACACCCTTTTCAACCCATGTCAAGCAACAACGACGATACCACCACATTGCGTCAATTAATCATACACACCTTGATCTTAATATACGTCTCAAACCCGCATTCTACATTCCTAAAATAACAGCTTATAGTCTAGTGCCACAACTCCATCAGTCTCACACAAAATGGGGCATGTATATCTAAACAGTACTGATTTTTAAACGACCGACATCAAAACATCCCTTCACAGTAGTTCAAAAATCAAAATTTCCAAAAAGAACCTTGAAGCAAAACCAGCTAAAGAGAAAAGGCAGATTTGGCAAAAACAGCAGGAGTGATGATCGTGTTGCAAAGTGGGCCGAAAACCAACAAAGCAAGATTGCCATGTTGAAGGGAGGGTATGGTATGGTGTCAAACCCGATTCCCTGGAAAATGGGCAGGTGTTGGTTTGGAAAGGAAAGGGTCGTTTTGGGTGGTTTACTGTACAAAGCAGAGTAGGTGTTCTTGGAATGAGGAAGGGTAGTGCCACTGTGGAGAAAAGCGAGTGGTGAGATGTTTTGGGAGAGTATAAGTGTATTAAGTGTTTATGTGTATGGTGCGGAGTGGTCAATCACTCACGAAAATGGCCGTGGGAGTTTGCAGAACAGTGGGTTTACAGAAGAGGCGGAATTTGCCTGTTTGAAAAGGCTTGCAGATTGTTCCTCGTCTTTTGCATGGGAGATCAAAGGCCCCCCCATTTTAAGAAGGGCCTCTCTCTCGAACCCCGTCATGTCTCCAGTCCCTATCACCAGCATCATCATTCACACATCTCCCTCCTCCTCCCCAGCATTTCCAGTAATCTCCAACGCCCTGAGAAATTCATCGAGATCTTTCGGATCCGTCAAAGCCAACACACCACCACCTTTGACATCCACCCCTTTCATCCCAACCTCCTTGCCCACCAAATTCCTCCCCACCTTACCCGGCCCTATCCCGATCCACCTCTTGACTTTTTCCTCCTGATGCAAATACTGGATACTCTGATGCCACAGAACAGGCTCAGCAGCAGATCTAGCCAATAAGTCTTTGATGTCTTCCGCAGAGGAAAAAGGCAAAGCCGTGACGTTTGAAATACAAGGGAGTGTGTTGGGGGGAGAAAACGTTATACTGCCAGGAGTGCTGAGGAGTTTCTTCATCAAATCCACTGCTGGTAACATGAGGGGAGAATGAAATGGCGAGTCCGCTTTCAAGCGCACTGCGCGAGGATCATGGGAGTCGAAATGACGGATATGATCGAGTACTTTTCCCACGTGCGAGATATCTCCACTCAACACGAATTGGGTTTTTGAATTTACGTTTGCGATGACGCATTGCAAGTGTTTGTTCTGGGACAGATGACGGGTGATTGCTTGAAGTGTTTCATCTCGTTGCAAGGGTTCGCAGACCAGTGCTATCATGCCCATTTCTGAATTTGAAGAGGCGGAACATTTGGCCATGGTTTCTCCTCTGCGACGCACCATTTTCAGCGCCGAGGCGAATTGGAGGTTTCCTGCTGCTACCAGGGCGGCGAATTCGCCTAGTGAATGGCCTAGTGTCACGTCTACTGTGTTTTTCGTGTCGAAGCCGAATTCCTTCTCCAGTACGCGGAGGATGAGGATGCTGGTGGCCATGATGGCGGGTTGGGCGTTTTGAGTGGCGGTGAGTTCGGCATTGGTGCCTTGAGAGATCAAGTGGGTGAGCGAGGGCGAGATGTTGAGAGTGTGGTCGATTTCCTCCAGTAGAGGTTTTACGGTGTTTGGGAAAGATTCGAGCCAGGGGTCTATCATGCCGACGCGTTGGACGCCTTGGCCGGGGAAGAAGAGGGCGGTTTTCGGGCGGGTGCGGGAGGTGGATGTGTAGGGTCGTATTGACGAAGGACGTGAATGTAGGTTGCAGGTTCGTGTGGTGTGTGTCTTCCATGATCTTGCTCCTCCTCTTGCGACGTCCTCGAGGCGTCCTGATGTAGCTCTCATGATAAGCGCCTTGTTTGCGTTGTGGATGTTCTGGATAGCGAGCTTGTTGTGCGCATTTCCTTTCGACTATGCTGTGAGGTGTTTCGAGATGTCAGGCGACGGAGTTGAACAGGTGGTGATTCGGTATACAGCTTGGTGACAGGACAGTAAACAAGAATGACGAGCCGAGGTTACTGTCATCATGTGCTGAAGCGCCTGTCCGCGGCTCCGAGAGCTTTCCCCACGTGGAGCTCCGACTGGCCTCTTGCGGCCACCTGCGGCTTTATTCACCAGCATCTCATATATATCACCTCACTAGTCCCCAGCTCTGGACTACTGCACTCTTCCATCACTCATAGTACGGTAAGTCACATGTCACATCTCAAGGAAGTCATGTCAAGGTAGGTCATTTCATAACAAAAAGGGATATCATAACATTTCGTTTCTTAACTAAATCATCATCCAAATCAAGAGGCATGATGCGCAAGAGGAGGTATCAAAGGGGAATCTTTTTTCGTATCAGGGACAAGGCACAGGCAGATGCATCATGATGCATTTACCACCAGTCACCCTGGTCGTGCATGGCCTGGGCAACCTTCTTGAACCCAGCGATGTTGGAGCCAGCAACCAGCGAAGGGAACTCTCCCTCGGCGGGGGTGACGTACTCCTTGGCAGTCTCGAGTCCGTTCTCGAAGCAGTTCTTCATGATCTGCTTGAGCTTCTCGTCGACCTCCTCGCTGGTCCACTTCAGGCGCTGAGAGTTCTGTGCCATCTCGAGACCAGAGACTGCGACACCACCGGCGTTGGCGGCCTTTCCGGGTGCGTACCAGATGGCAGAACCCTTCTTCTCCTTTCTTGAGGCCTCGAAGATGTCGATGGCCTCCTGGGTGCAACCCATGTTGGATCCCTCAGCGATGAACTTGGCACCCTGCGAGATGAGAGCCTCGGCCTCGTCGGCGGAGACCTCGTTCTGGGTGGCCGAGGGAAGGGCAACATCGACGTTGCCGCAGTGCTTCCAGGGGCGGGCACCCTCAATGTACTTCAACTGGCTGCTGTACTCGGAGCTGGAGCTGAGCTCGGTGAGAGCCTTGCGCTTGAGCTTGAGGTCGGCAATGATGTCGATGATCTCGGGGGTGAATCCCTTGTCGCTGGTGGCGATGATGGCGCCCTTGGAGTCGGAGAGGGAGATGACGGTACCGCCGAGCTCGATGACCTTGAGGGCGGCGTATTGAGCGACGTTGCCGGAACCGGAGATGGCGACACGCTTGCCAGAGAAGGACTCCTTGCCGCCGGAGGCGTACTTGATCATGTGCTCGACGTAGTAGACGAGACCGTAACCGGTGGCCTCGGGACGGATGAGGGAACCACCCCAGCTGCCACCCTTTCCGGTGAGGATACCCTCCCACTGGTTGCGGATCGACTTGTAGGCACCAAACATGTAACCGACCTCACGGCCACCAACACCAATGTCACCAGCGGGAACATCAGTGTCGGCACCAATGTGTCTGCTCAACTCCTTCATGAAGGCGTAGCAGAAGCGACGGATCTCGTTGTCAGACTTGCCCTTGGGGTCGAAGTCGGCACCACCCTTACCACCACCCATGTTCACTGGAAGCGACTGTTAGCCACTGGATGTTGTGGTGATATTCAAGAATCAACTTACGGCCAGTAAGAGCATTCTTGAAGATTTGCTCGAAACCCAAGAACTTCAGGATGGAAAGGTTGACAGTGGGGTGGAGACGGAGACCACCCTTGTAAGGACCGAGAGCGGAGTTGTACTGGACACGGTAACCGCGGTTGACCTGGACCTCGTTCTTGTCGTTCTCCCAGACGACACGGAATTGGATGATGCGCTCGGGGATGGCGGCAATCTGGAGAGCACGCTTGTACTCGGGGTTCTTCTCGAAGAGGGAGGAGTTCTCAAGGGTCGAGGCAAGCTCTGTAATCTTCTAGTCAGCTCCAATCACTTTGTGGAAAAAGCAGTCGCAATGCTTGGGTAGGTGATACACACCCTTGTAGGCCTGCTCGAACTCGGGCTCGGAAGGAAGGTTCGACATTTTGTATGGTATGTGTGTAGGATTAAGAGGTGAGATAGAGAGAGTGAGGAGTAAGAGAGATGGAGAAGCAAGAAAGGAAACTTGAGGGAAGAAGGACTCTAGATAAAGCTCTGGACGATATGGGCGGCCGGGACAGGTTGGGAAAAGTAATACCGTACCGTCAAAGAGTGCCCCACGCAGGGCGACGGCGAAAAAGCAGCCGTGGACTGTGCGTCACCAAGCAGCAGGCAGAAGTCGAACCCTGGCGACCGACAAGCACCAGACGACAACGGCATCGCTCTCTTTCCTGCCACGGCTCGAGCGCTTCGCGTTGAGCAACTGTCGTTCACATGGCTAGCGCTGCACAGGGTAAACTTTCACCACCAAATTTGCCCACTCGTGTCGTCCGATGTCGGCCTCAGAAGGAGGGGCAGCTCTGTCCGTCGTAACTCCGAGGAATCTCGCACCACTACAGTACGGAAGTGGGTGCCACTACTATCCCAGTGGCTTGAAGGAATTGCACACAATCAGATACCGGATACTGCGACAAACATTGAATCTTGCTCGACCTTGTTGGCGGTATTGATAGTTCAAGCAGACGGATTTTGGATTGGCTTTGTTTATTCGGTCGAGATGCCTCGGCGATCAGTCTTGTAACGTAAAAGCCGGAGTTTAACAGACAAGAGAGAAGCTTCCCCCACAGATTCGAGATCTGCCACGTGAGTTTACCCATCCGGGCGGCTTGGCTACAGGCGCGCTGCGTAATTGGTAATTGAAATCGAGTAACCGCGACACCTCAACAACTGATAAGCCTACTCCTCCTCCCAGATAGCAACCCTCCGGTCGCGGTCTACAGCGGGGATTTACGGGGCATCGGTAGGATCCCAGTCTGGAGAGACACAGGCAAGTTAGCACATTTATCTCGGCAATTCACCTTTCCAAATCATTCTTTCTTTGACTCACCTGTCACCAGATACTCGTCTAGCGCATCCATCTTCTTCATATCCTCCGCCGAGATCTCAAACCCGCCAACGTCACCGTTCTGAGCAATGCGCTCCTTCTTCACACTCTTGGGCAATGGCACATAGCCATGCTGGACCGACCAGCGAACCAACAGCTGGCCGGGGTTGCACTCGTACTTCTTGCTGAGCTCCACAACGACGGGATGCTTCATACGAAGAGCGCGCGCCAGAGGAGCATATGCTTCAACCATGATATCGTTCTTCTGGCAGAAAGAGGTGATATCGGTGCGGGTGTTGAACGGGTGCACCTCGATCTGGTTGACCGCTGGAGGGATGCGCGGCTTCGAGTCGAGGAGCTCCTGCAGGTGCTGCACGCCGTAGTTGCTCACACCTCCAATCTTAATCTCGCCGTCCATGATGGCGTCTTCAACAGCACGCCAGCTCTCCAAACGAGCCTTCTTGCCTCCGTACGGGCTGTGTAGGAGGAAGAGGTCGATGTATCCGAGGCCACACTCTTGAACGCTCTTTTTGATGCTCTTCCTGGCAGTGTTGTAGTCGCTGTTGCTCGCCAGCTTGGATGTGTAGTGAATGTCCTCACGGCTGAGGCTCGAGGTGTTGCTCGGCGATTTCAGGAATTCAGTGATGGCATTTCCGACTTGACGTTCATTGTGGTACATCTGAGCGCTGTCGACAGCAAGGTAGCCGGCCTATTCGTGACATGTGTATCAGCTTTATCCGTTGAGTGATGATCCCAGTATGGATTGTAATCTGACCTCCAGAGCCCATCTCGTAGCTTTGGTCGTCTCATTACCCGACGTCAGGTAAACACCAAGGTGGATTTGTGGCATGGTCAAGCCATTGTTAAGCTGCGACTCAGCGTGAGCTCATGCCGCGAGTTGAATTGAAGATCAAGAAACATGCCTTGACGCGGCTAGCAAGATTGTATGTTTTCTGCGACATGGTATCGTGTTTTGTGAAGTATTCGTAATGGTGAAACACAAGCTATGGTGATGATCGTTTTGTCATGGGAGAGGGCAGCTCTTCAAGTTTCGCTTTCGCGCCGAAAGAGCCGCATCGTGCAAATGACGTGTTTGATCGCATTGCTATTTTGGTGATTTCGCACGCATATCATGATGTGTGCCTCCTTCTTGTGAGGCATGGATCTTCTGTCAAGACTCGAGCTGCTCTTTCTACAGCCTAATCGACTGCACCTTTGCCTGGTCTCACACTTTCCCTCGGAGCCTCACGTTCAGTAATCGCATCGGATCTCGTACATGATGAATTGCAGCAAGCACTGGCCTTGCCAAGGACGCCACTGAGATGCAGATGGAGACGGCAGGGTCTTTCGTGGGCCTCAATTGAAGGCACCGGGGTAAAATCCATCATCGCGCATGGCTGTTTTGATTTGGTCGCCTCCTTTCTTCTGACCATGCCATGGCGCCACTCTTGTCTCTACTAAAAGACAAGAACCGTTCGTGAACCTCGTAGCCGGGTCCTCTGACTTTGCCAGCTCTGTCGCAGTCGTCAGGACATATCATCGGACCCCGCTATCAGCTAACGTACGGTACCGTTGTTCTTCCTGTAGGGTTCGGCTCGCCCTAGAACCAGCTTACCTGCGGAAAAGGGTATTTATAAAGACCGAGCACTGCCCGCAATTTTCTCATGTACGTTGATCCAAACACCGCTTTCTACTTTCCACCATGCCCATGCATGTAATGACAGACGGCGACAGCATGTCTTACAACGGCAACTACGGGAACTCGGGCTCTCGCTTCGAGCAGCGAGACCAGCAGCAACAACCACAGCAGCCAGGAACACAGCAAAACCGTCAACAGCCTCAGGACCCACCGCTCACCACCTCGCCCAACTTCGACATCCTCGACTGGCATCCGGCTTATGAGTCGTGTCAGAGATACTTTCTTGACCATGCTCAGCATGAAGCCGGTACACAGGCATTGTGTGCCTTGATCAACATTCGACTGCCTTTCCAATGGCTTCAAAATCCCGTAACATCATCAAATTCTTCACAAATGCCAGGAGCTAGTCCTGGTGCAGGAGGCCCATCATTCAATTTCAATCAGTGGTCACGACCGAATTCTTCCGCCACGGGCCGTAGCTCTCAACCCACATCCGCTTTCGTGTCACTTGTTCCTTATATCAGACGCCTGGTCATCACTGGCTTCGATAAGCCTGGTATCCTCCATGGCTTCTTCGGCGACGCATACCAAGCCGGCATCACCCCCATGCAAGACTGCGAACGCCGCAACTACCTCTTCGCAGCCAAGCACGGCGGCTGGCGAACCTGCAAAAAGCAATACGACATGAATGCCGAAGAAACAGTTCCTTTCCTGAAGCCCTTGCAAAGCATTCGCGACGAGGAATTGGATGCCGCCGAGAAGAGCTGGAGCTCATGGTTGGCAATGGAAGATTGGATGATTGGGCCCCGTGCGCCTCATGAAGATTCATCACAGGATCAATCTAGTCAACGATCTAGACCTTGGGAGCGAGCAGGGGGGATGTCGGGCTATGATGCTGGATTGCCAGATGGCATTTGAGGGTCTGGAGAGTGCTATTCTGCTTTTTACTATATACCCAGTGCGGAATCATCATAGCGATCATTTTTGATTTTGTTCGGGTTCATCATTTCTGTTTCCATTCCCTACGTAGGCCTCTCCGGGTGATTCACATCGACTGCATATGGAAGTGAAGTAAGTTACTCGAGGACTTGATTTCTACTTCGCTCCTGCTGTATGTGACCGTGCACGACAGCGCCTGCCCTGCCAAGACAAATCCATGCCTGCCTCCAAACTTCCGACCATCGAACCACTCCGTCGTCTCATCAACATTGCCATCGACTATTAATGACTGTCGCATTGTATAATCTTTTCCCATTCCTATAGGCTGCCAAGGAGAGTGGACTTTGGTCCGGCTTTTCACTCGATGGAGCCCTCATCATCAACAACATCGGCATCAGCCATTCACGCAGTCGAGCAATGGACGACTTTGATCAAAACCTGCTTTGGCCATCGCATACGTGCTAAGCAATTGGGCAAGCCATTTTCTGAGCTGTGGAGCACAACCCCGGTTCCTGGACCTCTTCTGGCAAGCATCATCTTCAGATCTGGAGCCTCTGGTGTTGATCCTCTCATATCCGAATACTTGGAGCAGATCCTACGCGTTACTACCATCGATACAAGTAACGTACTTGTCGCTTTGCTTGCTCATTCTCGTTATGCCCTCAAGAAAAAGGCTGGATCTGGTTCGGATACGCCTATGAGCCATGCCTTTTTCGAACACGTTCTCTCCTTACTTGTCCGCCTCGTCGCTGCTGGTGAACGACCCAAGACTGCGCGCGAAGCTCGCTCTGTTGTAAGAGCGCTAGGCGAATATCTTACCGCATGCCGTGCTCATGAGATGGTGCTTCTCATGCAAAGTGTCGATGGAATGCAGAGTCCAGACCCTCAAGTCGTTACGTCTTTTGAGACCCTCGCCACGCTGGCCATCGCTCTGTTGAACAACCCAACTGTCAAGGTCGATATATCTAATGCATGGCCTCAAAGCTCAAAGGAGAAGCTTGCCTCTGCCTGTAACGACTTTGCAGAACTTATTACTCCGTGGTCACATACTCAGATCGGCGCAAGACTACAAATGCTTGCGAAAGCACCACCGATCACTACTGGCAAACCCGAGTTCAGCACTGCAGAGATTGCTTCCGCTGTCAATGATCTCCAGATTGTCAACTCACGAGTCGGCCTATACGCTTACCTGAACGCGGCCCTGTGTGCCAGGCCGTTGACAGACGACATGTCGCTATTCAACCATCTTCACGCCAAATATCAAAACGACACGCAGTCTTTGGTTTCGGATTTGACTACTGCCTCTTTCGATGTACTTGCGAACGCCCTACAGCAACGTCGATCACCAAACCACATCCTCTGTTATCGCTCCTTCATTGCCAACAAGTTGCCTATGCTGATAGCGACTCTATCTGGATCTTTCCCGCCGATGACTGCTCAGATTGCTATCCAGATGGCGTTGGGCAGAATTGACGTTCACCCGTTCCCGCCATTGTCCACAGACGACGACAAGACCAACAACGAGACACTCAAGAAAAGTCGGCAAGAATTTGTGCAAGCCTGCATCCTGTTCCAACTTGGCAACGAGCAGGCCTTCTACTCTGTCATGGGTGAGCCACCTGCTCCGGTCTCTCCGCGTGTGATTAGGTACAATAGACAGTCTTTGGCCCAGCAGTGTTTTGCCAATGTACACCGTGTCGAGGAACTAGCTCGCGAGCTTGAGAGTATGAATGGTAATGCAGGGGCAATTGCGGGTGCCTTGGTCGACACAGTGCAGCACTTTTACTCTTCGAAGGACACAATGTCTTTGCGAACACTTTGCAACATCCTCTCCCGTCGTCTGCCTTTGATGGACATCATTCTTCAATACTCGCAGCCTGCCGATTTGCTTTCCCCGCTGTGCAGCTTACTCAATGAATGGACACACGACGAAGATCAGAGTGAATTTCAACCACCTTATGAGGAGTTCGCTTCGGTCTTGTTGCTCATACTGGCAACGATGCATCGATACGAGCTGACAGAATCTGAAATTGGATCGTTCGCTTCCGATTCGTTCATCATCAAGCTTCTCAACAACTTTTCCACCAGCATGCCTGTCAGCGCGCTTGATCATGATCAGCACAAGCAATTCACAAAGTGGGTTCAAGGCTTGTACGCGACCGATGAGCAAGGCGAAACGAGCGGTATCAGCGATGAGACCATGTCGCACTGTCCACCTCAGTCATTCTATTTACTTGTGCCAACGCTGTTCGAGCAGAGTGTTCAGGCATGCAAGCTTCTTGTCCTCAACATGAACACCTTGAAAGGCGGACTTGAGTTTTTGTTGGAACCGTTCCTGCTCCCTTCGCTCATCGGTGGACTGAGTTGGGTCACGAAGCACTCATGGGAGGACCATGGTGACACTGAGATCCTGCTTCAGATGCTCCGAAAGCTACTTCAGCCAGATTCAATCTCCGGAGATGCTCAAGCAATGCATCAAACCATACTTGGAATGATCGCACGACCGCTGGCTATGTCTTTGCAGGCTCTACAGCGGAGACAGCCAAAGCGCAAGGACGTCGTTCCTCTGATTGATGTTCTAGGACCCTATGTCGAAAGCCAAAGATCGGGTAAGTGCAGTGCTGCCGAGATCAATGAGTGGTCAACTACGGCGGACGGTGGCTTGCGCGCCGTTGTTCGCAACACCATTCGCGGTCTAGTCCGATGGTCGTCTCAGGCTAGCATCAATTCCTTGCCTTACAACTACACTCACAAAACCATGATCGCCGCTCTTGAGATTCTTGGCGCAGACGAAGTTCTGGCTGTTATACTGGATGAGCTGAAGTCTCAAACACTAAACGGATCAGGCTCGGCAGCACTTGAGATTGCCACCACTATCGTCTGTGCACCTTTGCCAGTGCCTGCGCTTTCTCAGGCCAATGCTCTCATGCAGTTCGATCAGAGTGCGCCTGCACCTGTTAATCAACGACGCACGCTACGTCAAGCTCTGCAGGCGCAACTTGGTGAACCCAAAGCGCTGTTGAGTATGGACACTGAGCGCGTTGAAGCATTAGTGAGGCTTGGCCGACGTGTTGAAGCACAGCTTGTTATTCCACCACAGATGAGCATGCCCATGACGAACCTCGACCTACACGATATGAGCATGACAAGCGCAGACATGCAAATGGCAAGCGCAGATATCCAAATCACAAGTGCCGATGGCTCAACAACCGATCCCACTACCGCCGATCAAGACTTCACAGCAGCCATGGACCAGTCGCTTCAGATGGATACTTCCAACGTCAACGACCCTAATGCCATGTCGCTTGATCTTTCCAACAACCTCTTCTCTGGTCAAGACATGAATTTTGATCTGACTGGTGCCTCGCAGCAACACGGTACCGGACAGATGAGCAACGAAGACGACATCTTCGCTGGTCTTGAGATGGACCTAGGTGGTGACGACTTTGATTTCTCCTAGTCTGAGAATGGAAGTCTATTCGAGGCTATCAGCAGACAATTATTGGAGGCTCTCAGTGGAGAAAGCGAGAGCTCGAGAAACACATTGCATTTTGACAAGGATGTTTGGGGTGGTGCTGGTGGTCAGGAAATGTCCCATCAAAGATTCGCTGAACTTCTTGCTCTCACTGAACCTACCGAGTCTGACAAAAACTTCACGACTTACAGCATGCACATTGGAAATGGAGCTGGCGATGGGAACGATGAGCCTGGTCAAGCGGACGAACACGAGCAGGATGCAAGCACTTCCGAAATCTCTTCGGAGCAGCCTGACAATGACACCCATTCTTTGTCATCGGACAGCCATTCTGATGAGTATGAGGCAGGTCTCGAAAATCTTGATCCTGACCAGCCCGTCCAGTCCACCGAGTCGGGCGAAAATACTACGGACCAGCTGGAAGCACAAGATGATAGAGCAAGATTTGAGCGTACTTTGATGGAGGCTGAGATCGCCCGACTTCAAGCGAATATGTCCCGACGTCGACAGATTGAATCCGACCTGGCTGGCTCGACAGACTCCGACTCTGAGTCACCAGCGGATGATCTGGAAACCATTGATGACAACGAAAATACGATCAGCCCATCCCCTCATTCATCAGACGGTGAAGATCTAGATGAAGAAAATCTTCCCGCTTCGGTCGCATCTCGCCGACATGTCGCTTCCGTAGTCGATCGAAACCGGAGGAGAGTGCAAGATCCATTTGAAGGAGATGTCGTGAGTGATTCAAGCACCGACGAGGGGGAGAGGATGAAGGGCGAGCTTGTAAGTTCGGTCAGGAGAAGTGAAAGCAGTGACTGGTGATTTTCTCCTCAAACGTTCTTATCATCTCCACTGTCGCCATGTAGTTTCATTGCAATCACTATCGTTCATATCCCAATCACAAGCTCTGGAAGATCACTCCTTTACTTTCAAAACATGCGTTTGTCGCTCTTTCCCGCTTCGTGCATGTGTGTGGTTGTCGACATGTGCTTATAAAACCTTGTGATTGATCAAGATGATTTGCATGCAAATGCTTTTCCTCTAAACAATATCAGGATACAAAATTGCAAAGTCCAATCACCCTAACTTGTATACAGTAGAGTGGCGAGGGAGAGTGCGACGCCGTTCAGATGAACCATTTCGTGAGGAGTAAATTGTCCTTGAGGTGTGGGCTAGAGGAAGATTGAGTTGATCACATCTTGTTGTTTCTGTTTCTGACTTCGGGCAGCAGTGTCTTGTTGACGCTTTTGCCCTTCTGTGAGAAAAGATCACCAGGCTTGTGTGATGATGTAGAGCTTAGTTGTGACTTCTCCCTCCCGTTTTTCTCAAAAGCTGCGCTTGTCCAGCGCGTCATTTCCACAGCAAGTACTTTTTCTCCTTTCCTTCGTTTTCATATCTTGGCCATTCAATCAATCGATTTTCCATGGTTTCATCGTGCAAAACAACCATCACCTATTTCCGCCCTGTCCAGTCCTCAGTCTCAACGGAGCCAATTCTTGGCCGACTCAAGCTCTCGAAGCGTCTTTTGGTCCAACTCTTCTCTGACGAGCTCCTCAATCCAGGATGGTAGACTGCCTGTTCGCTGGGACAGAATAGCTCTCAGTTCCTTGACTGGCTTGGCCTTTACCATCTCCCGCAGTTCCTTCGTCTGTTGTGCGATTTGAGAGGGGAGATCTTGATTGGTGGGTGAAGTTGGAGCTTCCTCCTCCTCTCCGTCATCTTCTCCTTCATCTTCCTCTTCATCCGCATGAGATATCGTGTACTGGTTCTCTGGTGATGGTGGCTTCGGTTCAAGCTGTGTCATGGTGGAGAAATGCTTAGGTTGAGCTCCTGAACGTTGAAGTGGAGAAGAGGTCAGTTCGGGCTTCAGCTCAGATCGGGGCTCGACATCCTGCTCGCTGTCGGAGCCTGTGAGGTCAATGGTTGCAATCTTGCTTGCTCTCACAAGGCGTCTTCTCCTTCTGCTTTTTGTCTCTCTCAGATTGCCAATCGACGACAATCTCCTGTTCTCACCGTCTAGCTGCTTGTGGTCCTCGGTGACTAGCGAAAGTCTGTCCTCGATGGAGGGTGGTGGAGTTTTCGATCTCAGGATCACTAATATAGTCGCAAAGTATGCGTACTGGGTGGTGCGACTCTGACACTCATCCAGGTAGAGCACGTCGTCGAGAGCAGGTACCCACTCGTCAGAGACCCATTTTTCAGGGGTATGCAGCGACCCGGTGGGACCGCCACACTGATTGTAGACCCTTGGATAGTTCTCGAATAACTTGAACCAGATGCCCATCTTTGAGCCGTCCGATTGATCGATCCATCCAATCAAGAGAGAATCCATCTCGTACTGGAGTGATGACATAGGAAGAAAGAACAACAAAGCAGGTTCGACAAAAGACAGCTTGTTTTTGCTAAGGGCGCCGATGGACCTTCTGATCATCTGTACTTCGTGTACAGTAGGAGTGACACCATGTGACTTGCACAGTTTGTCGTAGAGACCTTTAACAAAGTCTTTGACCTCAACTTGAAGTTCTTGCGACATCTGTAGAACTTTGTCAGTCTTGTGAGCGGTAGGAATCATATAGAAACATGATGGACTTGCAGTCAAGTTCGCAGTCAAGCTTTGTGTCCGAAGAGAGGCGGCGCGCGCAATTTGCGAAGAGCAAAGGTTGAAGATATCGACAAGTTGATGTTCCAATGGCAAGGATACCCAATCGAGAAAGCTTCTGCCCGGGATCTGTGCTTGGTATTATGACAACAGAGCGGAGTTTGACGAGACGGGTTTGCTGATGGATGAAGTGTGTGCGAGCAAGGGATTGTTGATGGCCAGTGTACGGAGATGAAGACCGTAAGGTCCACTGTGGACAAATCTTGATGTTTTCGATAGATTCGAGCAAAAGGATGCGGTCGCTTTGGCCCGTGGCGGTGCGGTGTTGGGTTCGTGAGAACACAATGGCAGAGCGAGGTGCGTGGGGGGAAGTGTTTGTTGATGGATGAACTGACAAGAATAAACGGAGATGGGAACCGCAAGCTACACCCCTGATATCTTCGTATGGCAAGAGTCGTTAAACGGGAACGGATCTGAGTACGAGATCTGCGATCGCTTTGGTCCGTGGCGGCGCGATCTTTCGGTTCTGCCGTCTTGCTTCGGACTTCCGTCCTGCGGCAGAAGATTAAGAGACGTTTGATGGCTGAAGCAAGATGCTGATGGAAAAATCGAAGACGCGATGAGTGTGACGGGTGGTGATGGATGCAAAAGAGGGAGGGCGAGAAGAGAGGAAGGAGAAACTGGATCGAGGATTTAGGGGAAGTACGATGAATGAACGACTCTCCGGCTTTCAAAATCTCTGAATTCATTCGGATTGTGCGCGTTTTCTACTTACTCATGACTTCTCCTTGCTCTCTTGCAGTTTCCTCTCACAGAAACTTCTGTCAACAGAGATTTGCCCATTCCGAGGTTATTTGCCTGGTCCCTCAATCTATCAGTAATCATGTCCCTCCCTCGCTCTCCCATTACGAAAGTCCCATTCCATCCACTCTCCTTATCCCCATGCTTATCTCCCAGGCAAGCACGTTTCGTCCACCATGGATATGCAAGAGCTCCACATATCAAAAGAAGTTCTTGAGCACGTCAAGATCATGACGCATCTTCTTATCCATCTCTTCTTCGGCAATCTTCTTGATCCAGAGGGGAAGGTTGGCTGACCTCTCTGCCAGCATGGCTTGTATTTCATCAACTTTCTTGCTTTGGAGCATAGTGCGTAGTTCTTGTCCAGCGGGGGCGATTGGTGACTCTTGGTTGACTTGCTCGAAGATCTTGGTGGGTGGGGGCTTGAGGTCGCGGCTGGCAGGGACGAGGCTGGACGAGAAAGCACTGGAAGGCGTGATCGGTGCATGTGGTTGAGGACGTTGAATCAGTGATGGTGTTTCGCTACCCATGGTTTGTCTTTGAGTCTCAGCTGCGAGTCTGTCACGGGTGGATGGCATGATTCTTGTGGCGGCAAGTCTCCTGCTGATCGCGACAGGCTGTCTTTGGGGTCGGGCGGCAGGGGGCCTGAAGTCCTCGATCATCGGCGGTGGGTTTGCGCTTTCAAGCAGCTTGATGCATGCGCTGAAATAGGCGTACTGCTCGCGGCGATCATTACAGGTGTCGAGGCCAAACACTCCGTCGAGAGCTGGATGCCATTCATCGCAGAGAACTTGGTGGCGTTTGACGACGTGAAGGGAGCCGGGAGGTCCACCACGCTCCGAGTATGCAAGGAGCCGGGTTTTGCGTTGCTTTACCCAGATCTCCTGTCTTGAGCCATTCTCTAGGGTGGTCCATCCTACCAGCAGGGTTCCGGCTCTGTAGACCAAGGCTGACATTGGTAGGAAGAAAAGCAAGGATGGCTGCATCCGCTCATCGAAACGAGAAGGCATCGGGAAGAGCGCCTGTCTTACTTTGAGTAGAGCCTCGGCGCTAGGTCTGATGCTGTACACTTCGCAGAGGCGACTGTAGCGGCCACGAGCTGTGGCTGGGATGATAACATGGACGGAAGATGACATCTGTGAACAACGTCAATACGGATGGGCTCTATCGGTCCGCACATCTGCTCACTTTGGCGGTTGTCAAGCCGTTTGCCGAAAAGGAAGGCGGCGTGAAGTGAGGTCGGAAGGTCTTGGAAAGTGATGTTGGTTTCGATGTCAGGCGAGCCAGCCTTCAAGCGTAGCACCTCTATGCGGAGCTACGATGAGGGAGAGTGCGACGCCGTTCGGATGTAAGACACCTACGCCGGGATTAGACAGCGGCGCTTTGTCGACACAAAATTCGACGTGGTATCCGCGCCCGCCTTGGAAGAGCGCCAAGGCGATTCTTTAGCGAGACTCGTGACTTTTGATGACAGGGAAGGCGCAGATGTGAGTGTTTTTCGAGAGGAATGAGGGAAAGAGGAAGGAAAGAGCAATTCAGGGTTGCAACGCGCTCATTGAGATTCTGAATGATGAACAAAACTTAACTTGAGTGCGACTGCATATTTTCGTTCTCAGCAACTCGACCAATCCAGATACACAGTAGGATCAGCCAAAGTTATTCCTCGTTGTCTCCTTCGTTTTCTTCTTCGTGGTCTTCTCCCTCCTCATCACGACCAAGAATATTCTTGATCAATGCGAGAACCAAGCCACCAGCCGAGAAAGCACGAACGATGCCCTGAATCAATGCAGAACCCCATCCACCCATGGCAGCGCTCTGAAGGACGCGGAAGAGCCAAGGTGTACCCAACCAGCCCTGGAAGCCAGCAGCGAGACCACCTGTGCAGAACAATCAGTACTGGAAGATAATCCTAAAGAAGACAGGGAGATTAGGCTTACCAGCAGCGGGGCCGAGACCGCCGAAGCCAAGCAGGGCGAGAAGAGGACCAGTCAGAAGAGCAGGACAGATGGTCAGGAGAGTGGTGACGAGGAAGGAAGTGGTGCGCTGAGGATTGTTTGCGATGGCGGTGCGGAGACGAGCGAGCATGTTGGGCGAGAGCGAACCTTCAGGTTCGTTGTTGTTTTCTTCGTGGTCTACCATCTTGAATGTGTGCTTTGTTTCGGGTTGGATTGTGCTGAGGTGAGAATAAGAGGAAGCTGGGATGTCGGAGTCTTTTTATACGTGTCGTCGGCGGTCTGTGTGTTGTGTTGTGTTGTTGTTCCGGTATCTTCTGCCTCGAACAAGAGTCTATGATTGTCCCAGCACTTCCGTGGACTTCTACAAGAGCCACCCGACAGAATTGGCAATTAGTCAAGGTTGGCGCTCAATCCTTGTACCTCATAACACCACAACTCTTTTCGAGTGTCAGCCCCTCATCATGTTCCTGGTTCTCTTCGCTGTCCTCATCAAGATCGTCCACTCCAACATAAGCCAATCTTGCTTCCCAATCATAGATCGTTCCGCTCTTCTCTGTTTTGCGGCCACTGCAGAAGTTTGTTAAGATCGTGGCTGTCTGGACCAGAATGTCGTAGGCCGCAGACACGATGCTTTGCTTGGGGGATTCATGAGGTTGCATTTCGGCGAGCATGGTTGGTTTGATGTGTCGGGAATGGTGAGATCGTAGGTAATGTAGGAATGGTGTCTGGTATTGAAGCTTGGAGTGATGTTTGCTTGTCTTGAATGTGAGGTGCAACAATCTTGCCAAGCATATTCTAGACAATTGTTTTGCCTTGACAACGCACCAACTTCGTTACATAACGGAGATGAGAATCAAGACCGTCAAATCTGGTTGTAGTGTTCTTTTGTATCTCGTTGAATGGTGATTTGAGCATGTGAGTCGCGCTAACCGGCTGCACTCTGTGTAATTGAAAAACTAGTCCCGGACTGCTTGTCTCTTGCTCCTCCTTCGCCCCTGGGAGGGGCTCCTATGAGCCTGTAGTCATGTCAGCGCGGTGTCTTTTGGTTAGCTATATCGGTCGTAGATATTTACCTTGTCACTAGCTCTCCTGACTCTGTCTCCAGCATTTTCCATCATGTTTGATGCGCGCTGTCTGACTCCTCGCTTATCCGCCTCTTCTTGGACATCATCCATGACATCGGCATCACCAGGACACCCAGTTCCGAAGATCCAGTCCAGGACGCCCCAGTGACCATAATTGCCTTTGCCGCCAGTCGCATAGTGGGAGTCCGTCCTCTGAGCCATACCAGCCAGCAAGATCTGTGAGGGTAGTACAGAGTAGCCAGAGTAGACGAACAATTGCTCCAGGCTGACAATAGCCGTAAGAATGTACCATGTCAAGACGTGGAAGCGGAAGAACAAGGTTGTCAGATATAATGGCGCCCAATCAGTCAGGAGATGGCAGATGGGGTGGTCGTAAGTAGCGGTAAGAGAGAAGGGATGCTTCAAGCTGTGCGCCCAGTCGGCATGCCAACGTGCCAGAATCGATCCTCTGGGAGAAGCGTGCAATATATCACGGTGTATGAAATAATGCAAGAACCCACGACAGACCAGGCCATAAAGCACTTCCTTAACCATGGTTGGCCATGGAGCTGGTGGAATCTTGCTTACACGAATGGCAGAACGGATGTTCAAGACCTCTGTGAGCACGTAATCGCAAGCGCCTTGAGCGAAGACCGAAAAGGCAACATTGAACATGGAGACAAACAACACATTTCTCAAGCGACGCGAACTGAGTTGGGTGGGAAGCTGAGCAGCACCACGAGTCTTGATGCTGGCCGAGAGACTAGGGATGAGCGTGTCGAAGCCTAGAACAGCGAGACTGGGAAGCACGAAGAAGATGATCCTGATAGTGAGGGTGCCAATCAACTCCAAGTACAATGGATCATGAGTCGACACCAGAGTCACCCATGTCAAGAGAAAGAAAGCAAGACTGATTGTGGTCGAAGAAGAGCCGAAGAATGGAACGGCGAGGAAAGACAGCAATGGTAGCGGTATAGTCATGAGAGATGAGACTTGCGACAACATCTTGGCGGATGATCTCGACAAGATATCACTGATTGAGAAGCCACGGCCTTGAGAGTAGCCATAGTAGTACACTACCTCATCGCGCAGAGCTTGGAAGGCCATGTCTGCAAGGGGGGAGCTCGTGAGCTCGTAAGCTCGATGTTCGTTTCGCGTGAAGTCTCGGATCCAGAGATTGAGTATGTAACGCAAAGATGCACTGATGCGCTGTCGCTGCTGCTGCTATTGTCAAGACACGGGAGTGAGAAGTCGCGGACGCGTTTGTCGCGTTGGTGGTGGAGTTCGTGCCGTTGCGCAGTCTCGAATCCCGAGGTTGGCAAGCGGAGATTGGTCCAAGGTCCGTCTAGCGAAAGTCAATCGCCGGGGCCACGTGAGGGCTGAGACAGGGCAAAGTTGTTTCTTCACATCGAGGTCAAACGAGAATAACAAGGAAATGGTCATAATATGGACATGGATTACAAGTCAAGACGTCATCGAGTCGAGCAGGTGTCGGATCAAGGCGTTCATTGATTGAAGGCTTCAAAAATAGAGTGAATGCAGGATAAATGACTGATGTGTTTGACGATTTGCGGTGGTGGGGGTGTGCATGGAAGAGTGGGCCCACCCCTAATGTTAATTTACAAGATGGGCATGAGCAAACAGAGAACAGGTTGGGAGGTATGAGAAGGTTGCACCATCCCCTCAGGCCAGGTCCGAAGCTTCTCTCTGATCTACAAGCTCCTCGGAGTACAAGAGCATCGGCTTGACAACAGGCGCGGCATGTCGACTGGCTGTGCGACGTGAATCCAGCTGGGCGCATCCGAAACAACTCAGTCCATCTTTAATAAGCCCCTGCAGTCCCATGTCACAGGTACGAGCGAGGTAGCGCGTCGTCCTGTGCGTGAGAGTAGCCAAGTCGCCCTCCGCCCACCACCATGCCGTCGGCACAGTTCCACCGTCCATTCGATGCTCGTCGCGACAAGAGGCCCTCGACTGCCGGCAATGTCTCAAAGCATTCGCCGTCCGAGCCTCCAGTCATCTCGTCTCTGATCGCCTCCCTCGACGAAAACAAATCGCCCTTCACCCACGCTTCTTACGCCTACGTCTCGACCTCCGACCACTACGACAATGACGGATCCTTCTACAGCAGCCCTTCCCTCCGCCCACAACTGAAACACAGCCAAAGTTTTGGCATGGACTACGGCGCCTACCGTCAGCCAATCCAAGACCACGACTACGATAGCGACGGCGCTGACTTCCCCGTCATTCGTACCTCGAGGCGCCCCTCAGGAAAATCTACACATACTGCACCACCCTCACCCGCCCTACACGGCTTACGAGAGATCCTACGCTCAGCCTCAAAAACATCTCTATCCCTGAACGGTCCAGAAAGACTCAGTCGCAGCAACAGCAGGCTGAGCGTCGAGAGCTGGTCCAGGAAACAGTCCTCATCTTCCCCTACAAAGCTATCTTTGGACACCCCCTCGCCCTCTGAGCGACTCGGCCGAAGACTTTCACATCGCCAGACCTCACGCGAAACTCTGAGATCCTACAAAGACCCTCAGCAGTCAGCCGATCAGGCTCTGTTGAGCCCGAACCTCGGCCTCGAAGCCAAGGATCCAGCTAGAAAGAGTTCCAAGGGAAGATTATACTTGGAGGATGTGCTTGAAGACATGGCTACACCCAGCCCCAACATCTCCATGAACCGGCAACCAAACTCCAATCCTCGTTCTTCGAGCGGTAGAGGTGCTTTACACAAGGCTTCAGCCGAAAGTTTGCCAGTCAGCACCTCTAGGAGCACCCTTCCAAATCCTTCTCCTAGGCCTTCAATGTCGACCATCATTCCTCCACGCTCTTCGTCCTTGAACAAGCTGTCTAGTCCTACGAAGCCTAAGGCTAAGAAGCTTAGCAAGAGCAAGCGTGCGTTGGCGGCTCTCAAGGAAGTCAAAGAGGAACGAGGTCCACGTCGCAAATCGAAAGCTGACGCGCTCAAGGACATGTTCGAAGGCCTGGACGAGGAAGACCAAACAGTAAGACGCATCAGGCAACTCCGACAACAAAAACAAGATCGTCTCCGCATGGAATCTGAGGCTCTGCAGACACTGAACGACAAAAGGTCCGTGCATGACTCGGCAACTTCTTCCGCCTCGAGATTGCCGGATCAGCAGAAGCGTCCCGCCAATAGAGGCGCCGCCAGAGTCCCTGATTTGACAAAGGCTCACCGTATGCTCGGCCTTGACGAACTATCCTCATCTTCTTCCGTGGTTCACGACAAAGACACTGCAACGGTTTCCCCTTTTGACAGCAACGTTCGCAGTCGACCTAGCGTTTCCCGTGACTCTCCCAACGTCTCTGCAAACTTGTCTTCTTTCCCTCCTGATTCTCCTACCATCGGTAATGCCTTTTCCACTTCGACTGACTATTACCGTCCATTCCATACCCAGATTGCCAATGTTGCAGAGGAGCAACCATATGATTCATCTTCGGTTGGTAGACGCGCCGTTGCTAGGAAGTCGACTCACTCTCACCTTCTGAACGGTCTGGACATTGAAGGCCTCGACATGTCACCACCTAGCACATCACATTCCAATTCGACTATTCAATCACGACCAAAGTCAAGCCGCCGTATATCATACGATGCCAGATTTCGTCGCAAGTCTATGAGCGATGCACGTGAGAACCGTCTGCTTGAAGACGATATCTTGCATGAACGAAACAGCAACGTCTCTATGGCAGTCAATGCATTTCTCAACAACCCACGATTGAATCAGAAGATAGCGCATCCGCAAACAGGCCGCATCATTTCCTTCTCCGAGGTTGGAGATCCCAACGGTCACGCTGTGATTGTCTGCGTAGGCATGGGTCTTACAAGATTTGTTAGCGTTTTCTACGATGATCTAGCCTCGTCATTGGGGCTTCGGTTGATCACTCCGGAACGACCAGGAGTTGGCGCAAGTCAGGCCCATCGTGATAGGGATCATATTGGGCCTTTGGCTTGGCCAGATGATGTAGTTACTATAACTCATCACCTCGGTATCTCTGAATTCAGCTTGATTGCACATTCTGCGGGTGCAATCTACGCTTTGGCGACCGCATTGATCTTGCCTCAATGTGTACGCGGAAAGGTACAGCTTCTTGCGCCATGGATCCCACCTTCTCAATTCGAAAACATCAGCCAGAAAGACAAATCACCGGATGATGTACCCATGGCCGCTTTGACACGAGGTCAACGCTTCCTTCGTGTTCTGCCTGTGCCATTCTTGAAGGCTGCGAATGGCAATCTTTTCTCTCCAGCTTCTCTCAAACCAGCCAATGGCAGAGGCAACGGCTCGCCCACCTCTGGCTCAGAGAGCCCTCGCGATACTCCTCGCAGGAGAAATTCGAAAAAGCGCCCGACTCCCTCACGACGGGAAAGCATGATACTCATGGATCAAGTAATACCTGAAAGGCCTCGCGATACAATGTTCCCTCTGCCCGAGCTATGCGAGGATGAAAAGGGTGACAAGACCGTTCGTAAACCATCAGAGGTTTCACTCAAACTCTCTGCGACAGCCTCGCCTATGGATCCCGGTCTTATGTTTGCCGCCGAGGCATTAAGCGCTGCTGAACATGCAGCAAGAGAGCACCAAGCAGCTTATTCCGCTCTCTTGACGGAACGAACGTGGACTCTAGCAACCCGCGATGCAAACCCAGCAACTGATCTGATCGTCTGTCTCGAGCGACACCGAGACATTGGGTTCCGTTATGTGGACGTGCACAAAAAGGTTGTAATCACACACGGGAGCGAAGACAAACGCGTGCCTGTAGAAAACATTCGCTGGATCGGTGACCAAATGAACCGATACAATACGCTGCACTGGAGCTTACAGGACAAGGATGCACAAGCGAACGATGGTGGATGCGAAATCCACGTCCTGCCTGGCGAGGGCCACGGCTTGATGGCTCATCCTGGAGTCATGTCTGACATCCTGTCAGACATTGCTAGCGAATGGAGCCCGACACGCTGGCTGATGCTATGAAGACTTGAACATATGTTTGGTTGTCATGTGAGGCATGACGACGAGAACCGGTCAAGTCAGTCATCGCCGAACCATGCCATTTTCTTTTCTTTTCTTTTATATGGACCTCTCTTGTTTGATTGAACAGTTTAGATACCCTCTTTCTTATGTCCCAGATATTCATACCCAACTTTTTCGGATGTAGTGTAAAGTCAACTCCTAGACAATAAATTTCTATTCTTCTCGTATTAACACAAGTGAATGACGGCAGTGGTGAGACTTGTACTCCAATCAATATTGTTTGTTCCTCTGATCAACCCAGCAACGTGTGTTTCGTGTGACGGCGCGAACGACTAATAAGTTCTGTTGCGGCTGGGTGCATCCGAGAGCACTTTATGTTGCTATGCCAGAGGTAAACACACCGCCAAGAAAGGATAGTCGAGCAATCGCGATAAAATCAAGGTGGTCGGCGGCATCATTTTCAGTTCTCGCATTGCTTCCAAGGCTATTTTACTTTTTCAAATTTCAGGTTATTCGTCTCGCATCTAGTGAAAGAGATCGTGGCGCAGATCTTGTTGTCGGATAATCGAGGTGGTTGGGCATTTTCGGAGGCTGGAAAACTAGCTGCAGGCGCACAAGGATAAACCCAACACGACCCTCTGCACCTTCCCGCGACATCCTTTTCTACACTTCTCCATCTTATCCTTCAGTCGTTATCCGCTCACCGTCGCACCGTTCAGATCAAACAGTCATTGCTGATAAAGTTTTCTGTTATCCAGCAAAAACATCCGCTTTTATCGATTCACGCTCACTGCGGGGTTGCAACGGCTATACCACACTACGCACATTCCTCCCCCACAACAACGAGGCATTCCGCGGCCTCGAGTCAGCCATGCGCTCACCACGTTCCGACCTTAACTCAACCTCACGACAACTGCTTCGTCTTGCCGTCATCGCCATCACACTCAGCTCGACATTGGCAAATCCTCTCATCCCCAAGGAACTTGGTATTAGCGGTTTGTCACTCAACTCACTTTTCGGAAGAGGCAACTGTGAAACCCCTTGCGGTTGGTCCGGTCAAATATGCTGTACTGGAGGACAATCGTGCTACACAGACGCCAACAACCAAGCCCAATGCGCATCCACAACAGCTCCCGCACAGAGTGAGACGACCGGCTACTGGAAATACTGGACGAGCACCTGGGTAGAGACACATACTGAGACAGACATCATCACCAAATACAGTACTGGAAGTTCTTGGTGTGGTGATGCATCGACTACTGCTGTTGTTGGAGGAGGAGGCGGAGTAGCTACATCTGTTTGGGTTGCTCCTTCCTCCGCCGTAGCATCACCCACTGCTGCCTCTGTCAGCTGTAACTGGAACAACGGCGAGTCTTCTTGTGGCAGCATATGCTGTGCAAGCAACCAATACTGCGTAACCTCTGGACAATGCGCAGCCGCAGCAGGAGCCAGCTCAAAAGTCAGCTCAGGCAGCTCAGCCGGTATTTCTCCCGCTATCCTACCAACAAGTAGCACCTTGGTAATCGTTACAGCAACCTCTTCCCCGACAACCACTGTCCCCTTCCTCGCTCCCGTCGCGACCGGCGCCAATGTCACCCTCACTGGAGCACAAGCTGTAAACTCGGGCGGTCTCTCAGGAGGTGCCATCGCTGGAATTGTGATTGGTGTTATCGCCGGCCTCATCTTGCTTTCCCTTCTCTGCCTCTTCTGCTGCGCCCGAACCCTCTGGGTCGCAATCTTCGGCCGCAAGAAGAACAGACGTACCGAACGCACCGAAGTCATCGAATCCCACCACCACACATCCTACGGCGGCGCAGGAGGAGCAGCATACGCCGGCAGCAGACCTGATAGAAGATGGCCTGGCTCCGAACCTCCCCGCCGCGAAAAGAAGAAGAGCAAGTTCAACGAATTGCTCGGAGTTGGTGCAGGTCTTGCTGCCTTGGCTGGTGTGCTGGGCTTGAAGAGGAAGCATGATCGCAGACGTGATGAGAAGAGTGATTACAGCAGTGCCTATACGGATGCTTCGTATAGTGATTACTACACTAGTGAGAGTGAGTTTGGTCCATAGTTGATGGTGTTGACTCATGCTAACTCATTCACAGGCAGTGCAAGCTCTGATGACAGACGTACGAGAGGAACGAGAGATGACAGACGCCCATCACGCCACAGATGAGAATAATACCACGACCGAAACGACGACACTCAGAAGAATCAAGACGATGAAAGAAGAAACACGAACGAAGAGAAGGAGGATCCACACGAAGAGAAGGCGAAATAATGTTCTTACCCCCCAGCATGGCGGAAGCGGGCGTTCAGGGGCTGAAGGCACATCACCGCTCTCACTGCCTCACCGACCCACGCATTTCCACGGCGTTTTTTCTTTCCTCTTCTCTTTCCATAATTCCACGACCGCGAGATATGGTTGTGTCAAAGGCGCTTTTTTTTGGGAAGTCATGAAGAGAAGAAGGATGGATTGCTTTTTTTTTTTTTTGCTCAAAGCTTTGTAGAAAGAAACGAGGCTTTTTTCTGAAGTGTATATAGGAAGATGGGAATGAGAATGCGAAAGCTCATGACGACAGATATGCAAGACTTTTACTCTTCTTTATGTGTGTTTAGGGTGAATGATTTTGTCCGTTGTGTCTTGTTCTCGACGAGACTTGGATGTCGTGGTACAAATGCAGAATTCGTCTGCATTAAGTTTGGAGTTGTGTAAGGGAGTGTTGATTCCATTTACTGGTTTTGATCATCCATATGGATTGACGAGTATAGGATTAAGAGGTTCGATGAAGTATGGACTTCGTGCACTGGGCTTGAAAACTAATATCTGCAGCCATGAGAGGGAGAGATAGATATGAAAGGGCTCTAGAAATCGAGAGCTACTATAATGTTCTCATCTACTCTGCTCTTCCTATATTCTTACACGTCTATTCCATATTCTGACCTTTCTGGCACTTTTCCATGCAGTGAAGAAGCGGGCGCAGTAATGAGCAGAAGCAGAGGCGTAGGAAAAAGTGGAGGCAGAGGAGAAGTAGAAGGCGGAGATGAAAAACCAAGAACTGAAGGTCGACTTGAATGCTTTAGAGTCGACACAGTAATGCGTAGGTCCTAGCGCTTCGACTAAGAATTGGACAAGTAAGGAACCGGTATGAAAGAGTAGATTAGTTTACCCGCTCGTAATGAGAGAATGGAAAAACACAAAAGTAAAAGAGATGGAGCGCAGCCGTAGCTGGCGAGAGACTGGGAAAGCACAGCAGAGTGTATTTCGTGCCTTGTCGGCCGGCTCAAGACGCATAAGTCGGTTGTTAGAAGATGATCCAGGAAGTCGTTGGCAAGAACTTGAATGTTGAAAGAGAGTGAGAAGAACAAGGGCAGGTCATGGGAAATTGGATGTCTACTCCATCCCAATCGTACTATGATATAGAGAGAGTTAGTACACAATTGTGTCCTTGAATCCCATCGCAGAGAGCCAGCGTAATGTGGGTACGCCGAATTGCACAGGCATGGTGATCAGGGGCAGTGTTGATAGCCGTCATGGACTGTTGAAGTCTGCGATCAGACTTCGACTGCAAGTTCTCAGGAAGATCATTGACGTTGGTGGGTAGTGGTTTGTATTATATGTTCAGAAGCCTGATGGTTCTCTGACCTGCTGAATTCTGTGAGGGACATTGAAGTCAAAGGATATCATGACATCTTGAGCAGGGTGGCCCTGACAGAATCAGATAAGATGCGGAGCTCTCCGAGCAGTTTGTGCTCCACTCACTCACCTCTGGGCTCGAGGCCTGACTGTTTTGCACTACTCATCTAGCTAATTAGCCTTTCTCGACAGCTTCCGCAGACGAACGGAGTGTTGCTGCAGTGTTCAGACGGACTATGCATGGCGTCTCAAGATCGGAATGTTGATCCTTGCGTCCCGCACGAGGCTGAGCGCAGGCGCCTATAGCGCCTCGATTCTCGCTTTGGCGTTTCCGATTATTGGTTCATGAGACCAGTCGGTACTATGTACCTTCTCCGGAAGGCTGAGTCGTTCAGCTGCCTTCGAGGTTATAAGCTCGTCTCTCACCCGCGCGACGATTTCTTGTTCTTTTCTCACAAGCATATTCCGGAAGTCTGGGATGAACCAGGCCATGGCACAAGAGACTGGAGGGGAACTGGGTCTTCTGGACACAACCGGATTATGCCTACTGTCGCTTGATGGGGGTGGAGTTCGCGGTTTGTCGTCGCTCTATATATTGAAGAGCATCATGGACAGACTGAACACAACCCGCAAAGCGAAAGGCCTCTCTCCGGTCAAACCGTGCGAGATGTTCGATCTCATAGGAGGCACAAGCACTGGTGGGTAAGTGAGCTTATGTTGGTATTTTGATCTGTACATTGACGTCCGTTATAGACTTATCGCTATCATGCTTGGCCGACTCGAGATGGATGTCGATGAATGTATCGAAGAGTATGTCGAACTCATGGCAACAGTATTTGGCGCGCGGGCGAGGCGAATTCCCATAAGCTGGAGGGGCAAGATCAAGCCGCGATTCGACTCCAAAAATCTTGAGAATGCAGTCAAACAGGTGCTTATCCGGAAGGGGATGGCCGTGGATGCTAGACTTGACGATGGAGCCGAGCGGGGGTGCGAGACGTACGTACCCATTAATTTATCGTAATCTCAGATCCTGACAATCATAGCTTCGTTTGTTCCATCGATCGCCGCACAAAGGTCATGGTCCGACTCCGAAGCTATAGCCTCCCGGACGAGGAAAATGTTCCCGCCTCTATATGCCAGGCTGCTCTTGCTACATCCGCTGCCACAACGTTCTTTCCGCCTGTGAGCATTGATGGACGTTCGTTCGCCGACGGAGCCTTTGGCGCCAATAACCCAGTGGATGAAGTGGAAGGAGAAGCCTCCAACATTTGGAGCCCGGCAAAGCGTGAATTGCAGACTCTGGTGAAGTGTTTTATCTCCATTGGAACAGGTGCTCCAAAGATGCAAGGGTTCGAAGATGGTGTTCCCGGTTTTCTCAGTAAGACGGTGCCAGATATTGCCTTGGAGACTGAAGCAACAGAGCGGAAGTTCATCGCAAGATGGGCTTGGCATTTGGATGAGAAGCGGTACTTTCGTTTCAATGTTGAGCAAGGCCTGCAGGATGTCGGCCTCGCCGAATTTAGAATGAAAGGAGACATCAAAGGAGTCTCGGAAGCATATCTTACACATACGGGACAGAAGTTCCGAGTGCGAGACTGCATTGAGAACATGAGCACAAAACAAAGTGTGTACATCGAAAACTTTGCATGAGCAATTGAACAGCTAGCTAAAGTATACAGATCGGACAAATATTGACTTCGCCGATGCTCTGAAGGTACGTGCCTCATTATTGACCAGACTGTTCCTCGCTGACAAGTTCAGAGGCATGCTGCTCTTGTCGCGCGGCAGCAATTACAAGAAGAGGCCGCTCGACGGAAATTTCATGATGTTCCGCACGTTGCAGTCTCATCCTTCTCTGGACGCAAGGAGATCTTGGAACAAATCGACAATGCTTTCCCACGGATTACAGATTTGGCGACTACTTGCAAGCCACCTGTTTTTGTGCTGCAAGCCATGGGTGGTCAAGGGAAAAGTCAAATTGCCTTGGAATATTGCCGGCGCTCACGTTCCCGGTTCCAGGCTATCTTCTGGATTGACGCTACCTCGGAGGCCTCCGTCGAAGGCGGATTCGAAAGGATCGTAAAGAAGTTCGACCCGTTAGCTGCAGCTGGTCCACACGACAAAGACGAAAAGATTGATCTCGTTCAGAAGAATCTCGCCAGTCTGGAAGAAGAGTGGTTACTCGTCTTTGACAACTACGACGATCCTTCCAGCTACAAGTTGCGACCATATTTGCTTACAAGTGAGCAGCCTTCTTCCAGCAACTAGTCGTTCGTTAAAGCTAATTTGTTCAGATGGACGCGGATTAATTATTCTCACCAGCCGTCACGAAGCGTCAGGTGGTTACGCACGGCCTGGCAAAGAGAACTTTCTAGCTGTGCCGTCTATGGAGCATGATGGTGGTCACGTTCTGTTGCAGAACCAGCTGAGCGGTACCACCGAACAAGAACGATCCGAACTTCTCCAGCGACTGGGTGGTCTTGCACTCGCTATCGACCAAGCTGCGGCCTATATCTCTTTCCACAAATTGTCTATCCCAGATTTCATGGCAAAGTACGAGACTCGCAAAGCCCAAATTCTGAAGCATCATGAAGAGGATACATGGGAATACAACACGCACTTGAACAACTCGGAGAAGCAAACAGCCCTCACTGCTTACACCACATGGGAAATGAGTTTCCAACAGATCGAGCCTGCCAATCCAGATCGGAAAGAGTGGATAACTCAGTTTCTGAGTATATCTGCTTTTCTTCACCCAGCACGGATCGGAGAGCATATTTTCCGCGAATTCTACACATACGAGGCGGAATCATCAGTCTGGTTAAATGCGTTTACAGGTTCTGAATCCGAAGACAGCGCGAGTGATGTCCACGAGACTCAGCCAGAGTGGGATGGTTCTCGGTTTCAGAAAGTCATCCGAAATCTGGAGCAGCTCTCACTTGTTGATAATACTGGCAACTATTCTGGAGATACAGGTGCTTGGTTCAGTGTTCATCCTGTCATACGGGACTGGCTCCAAATCCGAATGAAGTCAAATTTGCGGCAAGAAACCCTTGAGGAGTCTATCTACCTTGTCAAAACAGTTACGGCACTCGAGGTCACCGAAGTCGCAGGCGCCGATGTGAACCAAGAACTCTTGAACCATGTCGATATACTGGTCGATCCCTTGAAGGCTCTATGTAAATGTGGCTTTTTGGACGATGTGTTGGTAGGAGACAGTGCCATCGAGTTTGGGCATTTTTATCTTCACCATGGACATTACATGAAGGCAACCGAGATGCTGGAGTATGTTCACAGATCCCTCAGAGCCAGTTCCGCAGCAGACATGTTGGCTCTAGATCTAGAGTATACGCTTGCTCTAGCATACATGAATGACCGGCAATTTTTGAAGGCCACCGAGCTTCTGAACCATATCATCGAGGTCGAAGATCTCGAGGAGACCCATCCTGACCGACTTGCATCGCAGCACGCGCTAGCTACGGTATATCGAGCGAACGGACAAGCCGAAGATGCTATTAAGCTGCTAGAACACGTCGTTAACATTCGAGAGACTAGTCTTACGGAGACCCATCCTGACCAACTAGCATCGAAGCACTCACTAGCTCTAGCATATCGAGAGAACAGGCAAGTCGAAGATGCTATTAAGCTACTAGAATACGTCGTTCACATTCAAGAGACTAGCCTTACGGAGACCCATCCTGACCGACTAGTATTGAAGCACTCACTAGCTATAGCTTATTATGAGAACGGACAAGTCGAAGATGCTATCAAGCTACTAGAACACGCCGTTGCGATTGAAGATACTAGTCTTAGGGAGACCCATTCCGCCCGACTTGCATCGCAGCACGTACTAGCTAGAGCATATCGAGAAAACGGACAAGTCGAGGATGCTATTAAGCTGCTAGAACACGTCGTTAAAATTCGAGAGACTAGCCTTACGGAGACACATCCTGAGCGACTTGGATCGCAGCACTTACTAGCTATAACCTATCAAGAGAACGGACGAGTCGAAGATGCTATCAAGCTACTAGAGCACGTCGTGCAAGTCTGGCAAGGTATCAATGAAGACCATCCAGATTCTCTTTCAGCGCAGCACGCTCTTGCTGTAGCTTATCTTGAGGATGAGCAAACAGATCGAGGCATTGAGCTGCTGGAGCACGTCGTCAAAGTCTACGAGAGGACCAAAACTGCCGAAGACGACCCACGGTATCGTTTGTCTCGGCACGAACTCGCTGAAGCATGTCAAGAGAGAGATCGGAACACACTTCAGTAACTGTCTGGAATACTAGTGTGAATCAAGACACAGCGCCATGTCAACACATACTTCCGGGCGGAAATGGTTGAATTTGAGGAAATGGTTGAGTTTGACTATTTGATCACGGCGACAAGATCATCAGGTGACAGCTTGGATCTGTTTGGATTTCAATGAGATTGAAAGGCATGTCAAGAGGAGATTGATGATCGTTTTCCGCTGAGCTTAGCTGCATGGTTGGGTCAAGCTTTGGGATGCGAAGATCGAGCTGGAAGATCTTGGTCAAGCGACTTGATTTGAGAAACTGAGCTGGACAGGTTGGACGGGCGTATTGGCAAGGCAGTATCTTCACATGCGAGCGCAAGAGTCGCTTCGGAGGCTGGGGCTTCAGGAGTTGTGACTTGTCGCTAGGGCCGGATAAAGATCTCCTTGAGGAGTTCTCATGCATTATTATTCTACACCCGGTATTGGGACAATCAAGAAGCACATGGAGGAATCAAAAACACCCGAGTATTCTCTATCTACACACCACTTCTACACCAAAGCAAAGTCCGCCCCATTCCAAGCAAATCTATCGCCATCAGCAGCAACATTATCCTTTCCAGTAAACGCCCTCAGAGTCTGATAATTATCCGCAGCAGAATAATACCAAATCACACAACTAGCCTTGTACCCAGGTCTAGTGATCAAAACAGGGTTATAGCCAAACAACCAGCTACCCACATTCATAGTAGTTTTTGATATAGCTTGGTTGTAGATATAGGTGTAAACACTCTTCTGGGTGATTTGCTTATCACCGTATACCACAGAGACGAGTTTGATGGGGGAGCTGGTGGGAGGAGAAACGATGACGGCGTTGCCTACGCAGTTCCAGCCGTCGCAGTTGGTGTAAGTCGGGAAGAGGGAGTCGCGCCCTTCGGCTTCGGAGATGGCGAAAGTGCGGAGGGTGGTGCCGTTCATGTACAGAAGGGTGATGAGCTTGGGGTTACCGACCCAGGGGTCCACGCCGAGAGTGGGGACGAGGTTGAAGGTGTCGAGGTAGTATCCGTTGCCGGACTTAAGCTTTGTCTGGGCGAGCGAGGTGACATCTTGTTGACCGAAGAAGGCACTCAGGATAGACAGAGTGGGTGCTGCTGCAGAAGCGGTGGTGGAAGAGGAGGAAGAGACAACGGTGGAAGAAGTGCTTATGGCTGACGAGGTGGGGACAGCACTAGAAGAGCTGGTGGGCTTGGGTAGAAGAGCGTTGCTGACATATCCGTTGCTGCCGGCAATCAGGACTTGGAAGGAGTCACGCCATTGGCCATAGTTGTTCGCGTTGATCAGGCCAACGACATCACCCCAAAATACACACTTCACATTGATTGTGGAGGCGGGGTTGGGGCAATTGATTGCGTTGGGATCGAGCTAAGTCACTGGTTAGTGTTAACAACTTTGAGAAGGAAACAGAGCTTACGGTAGGATCACGCTCGAAGTAGATGTTGACCGAGTTGCATCCAGTGATGGCAGAGCACTTACTGGCACAGCTCTGTGCGTCGTATGAAGGCAACAAAGTGTAGCCCATGTACTGGTTGGCCGAGTTGGAGGCATTCAGGTTGGTAAACATGGCGGTATATCCAGCCGGAGCGGCTGCATTGTTGGCGGCCTGAGCATAGTAAGGGTCGGCGACGAACCCAGCAGGGGTATCAGGAGATGACTGATGGGTGATACCGCTGGGTTGAGGTGCACAAGTACCATCACGCTTTCTCATGCGACGTCTTTGGACACTGGAAGCACCCACAGAGGCACGGGCTACAGCATCGATCAGACTAGTTGCGCTGGGATCGGAAGATGCGGTGGCAGAAACAGCCAGGGTGGTTGCAGTGACTGCAGGTTGACCAGCCGTAGCATAGACAACTGGAAGATTGAACACGCCGGTCGGGATAGCACCAGGGATACCGGCGATGTTGATCGATTGGGCGCTAACTAACGAGGCAAGAGATGCTAGAGCAACAATACCGCGCTTCATGATGTAGGGACGAGAATGTTCTTGGAGGTAGAAGAGGGTAGGTAATGGATAGTTGTGGGTGAGTGTTTTGAAGCAGATCGCTTTACGACTTTATACTTGACGGCCCTTTACACGCCGATGTTGTGACATCTCAAAACCTGAGATCTATAGAGTTTGAACACGACAAGCCCTTGGCCCAAGGCTCAGGTCCGGTATGGAGCCCAAAGTGTCTCGAGCGGAGACGCCGCGAGATACCAGGCACAACTTTCTACACTCTGTCTGATTCCAGCCTTGTAAGGCTGTCGATGACAAGCTTGGTCCCTCCGAACTTGCCTCAAGGTTCAGGAATACGGAGAGCCTTTCTCATACAAAGTTGCGGCAATGATTGGCTGCATCGCAGTTTTATGGCCGGCTAGGTGTCGTGTAGCACGGCATCTATGGAGGGACTTTGAAAGCTGCTACAACCTGAATGTGCTTGTTTGATGTCAGTGTCTGTATGAACACAATACAGCTTTTTTGCAGTAATATCCTAGAGAACCTACAAAAGATCAGAGTACGGTCACTGTTCGGTGGCATACTCCAGGGCTTAACACGAATTAAAGATCCTCGGTGGGCAACGGTGACAGGGCTGACGCAAGCGTTCGTATGTTTTTCAAGCCTGACAGGTTTGACTCAAACGCTCGTATGTCTCAGTGCACATGGCAGGGCTGACGCGAACTTCCACGACGTTCAGAACACTTGGCCGCAGACTTCGAGGCTTCCAGATCGAGTTCCTTGGGCCGAGACAACTTGGGAGTCTACTCTTTCATTTTGCTCGTATCCATGGGCGAGGCAGTGAGAGTATGCATCGCAATGTGTTCCGGATCCAATTTGCTTCCGCAGCGTTTCACGCTGCCAAACTCCTCTGTAGAGCTACGGCATCGTTGCTAGCTTCCACCCTCTTATCTCTCTTGCTGTAATATTTAGATCGGAATCTATGAGAGTGTAGTGCCGACCTATTCATGCGGACCAAAACCTTGGAGGATCGATGAGACGGATGTTCTCTCCAGTGAACTGGGCACGAGGTTACCTCATACCGTGGGACGAGCTGTCGTGGTGTAAAGATAACCGAGTCTCAAGCAGACGAATCAGTCCACGTGCTTGCATTTATACAGCGCTGGCGAATCTTCACGATTGTCCTTTCGAATTTACGAGTGGTTCGCGGAAGCTGGTGAATTTCTCCAAAGCGGACATGTCGCATTGACCTCGACGCTCGCTGAGAGTCGCCAGAATCGATCGACAACGCACGACTTGGATGATCCGTTCATACGGTCAGGACAATGTCTTCACATACCACTAGGTGTTGGAGTTGAAGAAGTTTGGTGAGGAAGGTGCAAGCTCCGCCATCGGCCGCATTTAGCCGGAGAAGCCGGAGGTCTCAAGAAATTCGAAGAAAACATCCCCCGACAAGGCTGGGAAGCCAATCCTTCGACTTGGCTAAACACGGCAAGCAACCACCAATGTGGGATCTCAGCAAAATTTTCATGCATTGAGTCACGACATGTTTATAACCACATATATGTCCAGAAGGTAGGATCAATATTTTGTAAGTGTCGGACCAGTCGACCAAAGCCAGAATCATTGCCTCAGGCACTCATTATTGCGAGTTACTATCCTAAGGGTCGTGATGGAAGCTTCAGAAGCTCAACTACGGGAAAAGTCGCCGGTGCGAGCGTCTGCCGAAACATCAACAACAGATGCTACAGGAACAAAAGATGAAGCTTTAGCACTAGCCGGCGACAGGGCTCGAGCAATCGACCCGGCCCTCGAACGCCGAGTTGTCAGAAAGATCGACCTCTTTCTAAAGCCACCAATGGTCATTGGATATGGACTCGTATACTACGACAAAGCCATCTTGGGAAGTGCAGCTCTATTCGGAATGACGGCCGACTTGCACCTTACTGTGATTGATCGCACGACTACTCCGGCGACGACGAGTACGGATAGATTGAGTTGGGCGACGAGTTTGTTTTACTTCGGAATGCTTTGTGGGTTGTATCCGATGAGTTTTGCTTTGCAGAAATTCAACATCGGAAAGATTCTTGGTCCGATCGTTGTGCTTTGGGGCGGTATTTGCATGTTGACTGCGGCGGTCCAAGATTGGCGTGGATTGTTTGTGCAGAGATTCGCTCTGGGCTTTGTCGAAAGCATTATCCCTACTGGCTTCTCTTGCATTGTGTCTGGCTACTACACCCAACGCGAGCAGACATTTCGACAAGCCTGGTGGTTTTCCGGAACTGGTCTGTTCACCATTATTGGAAGTGCACTCAACTATGGCTTTGGTCAGATCACTGGCGGCGACCTTACACGCTGGCAATATATCTATCTGCTTGCTGGAGCACTAACCATCATCTTCGGTGGCTGGTGTTTTCTGGTTCCAAACTCGCCAGTAAGCGCTTGGTTCCTGACTCCCGAAGAGCGTATCGTTGCTGTTGAGAGACTTCGCAAAGGTCAGACTGGCGTCCGCTGCAAGGAGATCAAGATGTATCAGATCAGGGAGGCGTTGTTGGATATCAAAGTTTACCTCGTCTTCATCATGATGATGTGCGCTTACACTGTCAATGGTGCTGTCGCTGGCTTTGGACCTTTGATCGTCAGCACGTTCGGCTGGAATACTCTACAGTCCATCCTCTTGCAATTCCCTGTTGGAGGTATCAGCTGGTTGGGTATTCTACTTGCCGGATTCATACCTCTCTATGTTCGAAACGTCAGAATCATCATCCTGGTCATCTGCTGTCTTCCGGTCATCGCTGGTTGCGCTATGATCTGGAAAGCAGACTGGACTCACCATGCCGCTGCGCCTGTAGTAGGCTACTCAATCATCGGCTTCTTCGGACCTGTGGTCTCGCTGATCATCGCACTGGGTATGTCGAATGTTGCCGGTGCAACGAAGAAGAGTTTCATGAGTGCTGCAATCTTTGTCGCATACTGTGTCGGTAATATTGTTGGTCCGCAGCTTATCAAGAGCGAGACTCGCCGTCAACACTACCCTGAGCTTTGGACTGGCTTAATTATCTTCTACTGCATCACTATTACTGCTTCCCTGACATTGTACTACGTTATGTGGCGCGAAAACAAGCGAAGGGATGGGCTTGACCTCAATGAAGACGATGCTGATCGACTTGCCTTCCGAGACCTCACCGACAAGGAGAATCTCCACTTCAGATACGTTCTTTGAGGAACCGCGGGACGGATTTGTTTGTTCAATGTCATGATGTGTATTTCATACCAAAGCATCTACCTCTATCTAGGTCCAAGATTTCAAGAGTTTATCCTTCTTCCCAATGAAGGCTTTTCCAAAAAGTCGTGTCATAATGCGTTTACTCGTCGTTGCAAAGGACGTAACGGTAACGAGCCTTGCCAGCCTCCATATCGACAATGGCGGCGTTCGCATCCTTCATGGGACGCTTCTGAATCCAGGGGTGGATCTGCTTGTCGGCGGCCAATTGGAGCATCTCGTTGATCTCCTCAGGGCTGCCAATAGCGCTACCACCGATCTTGATACCGTTGATGATGAGGGTGAAGGCGTTGACGTTGGGGAGCTCACCACCGTCAGGAGCACCGACCTGGATGAGAGTGCCCTTGGTCTTGAGCAGGGCGAGGTAACCATCAAGAGGCATCTTGCCAGATGAGACGGTGGAGACAATCAAGTCGAGCGAACGTCTGTTGTGCTCAACCCACTTGTCGTCGTCATCGGTAGCAATGTATCTGTCGGCACCGAGCTTAAGGACATCGTCCTTCTTTTCTGCCTTACGAGAGATACCGACAACCTCGTCAGCTCCAAGAGCCTTGGCGAACAGGACACCGAAGTGACCAAGACCACCGACACCGACGATACCGACCTTCTTTCCAGGGCCGGCACCGTAGTTCTTCAATGGCGAGTAGACGGTAACACCACCGCAGAGCATGGGAGCGGCCTCGGCGCTATCAAGACCATCGGGGATCTTGAATGTGAAAGCACCCGGGTGACGGGCGTAGGTTGCGTAGCCACCGTAGGACTTGCCGGAGCCGTCCTTGTACTTGTCGCCGTATGTGTTGGTTCCGTTCAAGCAATGGCTCTGGTCGCCGTTCTTGCAGTCCTCGCACTTGCCGCAGCTGTGGGATTGAGCGCCGACACCGACTGGGAAAAAGTCAGTACGCTAGTCAAGCTTCGATAGAACTCAATTGGAGTCATACCTCTGTCGCCGACCTTGACGTGCTTCACGTTGCTTCCGACCTTGACGGCCTTGCCAACAATCTCGTGGCCGACACAGCAAGCTAGAGCAGAATTGTTAGCGATTACAATCATCAGAGTAGAAAGAGCCGGGACCACTTACGGTATGGTGTCTCTCCCCAACCACTCTTCAAGGTGTGAAGGTCAGAACCGCAGATACCACAGTGAGAGACCTTGATATCGACATCATCCTCAGACCACTGCTTGGGCTCGAATTCACCCCACTTCATGTTGCCCTTGACGGACTCAGCATCGTGACCGAGCCAGCCCTCGAACTTGTAATCGGTTCCAGACATTTTGTGAGAATTTTGTTGTATATGTGTTTTGGTAGGGATAAAAAGGTGTCAATGGACAAAAAGTGATATCCCAGCTGGGGGCCGCACCTTCCCTATCTTTATAGCCACCACAAAAAGCCGTTCCCAAGACACGGTGATCTCATCATCGAGCGTAAATCCAGAGCTTCGAGGGCCGGAGTTTACTGGTATGGCCGTCCTTTTAGCCTACGGCAAGCAGCGGAGTATGTCACCGCGGCCCTTACATTGTCATTCACAGCCGGAGTTGGAGAATCATGATGTATCAGGCCGGACTTAGGGTGCTCCGGAGCTGATAAGCAGCTCTTATCGCGAACTTGGATGACGCAGCAAGCTTCAGCCGTTTTGTTGACCGCTGTTCGTCGGCCGAAAATCAAATCATTCTTCAGAAAGGACAGTTTGGCTTTACAGTGATGCCACCAGAAGTCATCGGCCGAAATGGTATGTACTCATTCTCTTAAGAGATAGCAATTGGTACGAATGTTGTTGAAAAGGCGCGGCGATCTGAGCCACAGATCGTCTCATTGCTTTGCGAAGCCTCGAAGCCAAGCAGCTCTTGCAACTTCACTGTCTGGACTTCCTGCAAACCACATCTGCTACTAAACTGCGTTTGATGAGCCAGAACTGATATACAGGTCGTCGAACGTGATCGTACGAAACCTCCATCAGCACGATGATGGTGGCCCCCCTATCAACCACACCCACGACGCTGCTGTCACGACGAACCGAGCCTCCAAATCGTCCCTCAATTCTACTCGTATCAAGCCCAAAGCATACATGGAAGCAAGCGTTATCACAAGCATATCACAAATAACTTTCAAGAGGTGGAATTGGACACCACAACATGTTTCGTGCAATGTGATTTGCTGCACCATTGAGTAGACCAGGGTCATGCCCTCAGCCATACTCAAAATCAGTCACCGCGTCGACTACGGTACTTCTGATGAATTATGACTTCCTCTGACCAGTTTCCATAAGTCTTGGAATCCGATCAAATCGTATAGGGTGGTTGTTTTGGCAGAAGAGACTCGGAGAGTCTAATTACACGTTTAAGACTCAACATTGAATCTGGCATCGCAACACCTACAAAGCTAACATACACAAGATCCACTGATTCAGGCTTCTGCCGGTTAGAATGAATCATATGATGTTCTGCGTCGTAGGCAAAGTCCGTGAAACAACCTTGAATGTTCGGTCTTCGTGTTAGCATAAGTGAGCTCAAACTCCTTGTGCCCGAGGAAGATACTTTGCGAGACACAGCACTGATGCGACCTCTACACACCCATATGAGACTGATAAGCATACTAGGGTGGAATAAGACGCAGGAGTAGATCAAGCTTGGTCATTCGAGGAAACTGGTTTGTAAAATGGTAGATCTGGAAATATGAAAGATGAACATAGTCTACATCGAACCGGCCAACCAACTACCCCATTTCTGTGAATCAGTGGTACCCGTTCGTTGATCCACTGGTTCCATTGCTTCCATTCGATTGAAGCTTGCTGGCATTGATCTTAGGCAAGTCTGCGAACTGGACTGCAGCATGAATCTCCTTGTCTGCACCTTCAGCAAGGGGCATCAGTGGCGAGCGCACGGTAGCGTGGTTGAGAATGCCTCTAGCAACAAGCGCATGCTTCAGTGCCACAGTTCCTTCCATATGGCTACCACGGTGGTAAACGGCTTTGGTCAACGGCAGCAGCTGATCGTGCAGTTGTCTAGCTCTGGCGTAATCCTTGGCCTTGCCTGCTTCAATCATCTGGATCAGAAGCTCAGGAGCGATGTTTCCGTATCCGACAAGGAAGCCGTCAATATCAAAGGCTGTGTGCAGGAGGTATTCGTCGTGGCAGGTAAGGATCTGGAGACCAGGACGCTGCTTGTGGATGATGGGGATCTCGACGTCCCAGCGACGCATGTTGCGGACACCGTTCTTCATTGCGAATACGCCAGGTTGTGCGGAGATGTCGAGCATAGTTTGCAAGCTGTATGTTGCCTTGGTGTTGTCGGGGTATTGGAACAGGATGAGAGGAAGCTTGCTGGTCTCGTAAACGACGCGGTAGCGATCCTGAGGTGCACCATCCTGGTATCCGAAGCGCAACCAACCATGGGAAGGGTAGAGAAGACCAGCCTTTGCACCAGCATCTTTGGCGCGCTTAGCCTCCAGTGCGGCCACTTCGGTACCCTCGCCGGTGATACCAGCAATGATCGGGATTCTGTCATCTACGGAGCGAACAAAGGCTCTGATGACTGACTCCTGCTCATCTTGGGTCAAGAAGGTTCCTTCTCCGGCGTGGCCTAGCACTACAAGACCCTTGACACCAGGAATGCTTCCTAGCCATGAGCCGAGTCGCTGAATGGCATCGTAATCGACTTGTCCGTCTTCAGTGAAAGGTGTGACTGGAGCAGGAGTCAAGCCCCTGAGATCGATGTTGATTGAGTTGCTCATTGTGGAAATTTTGTAAAGAAGATCGAAGGATTTGTGAAGTTCTGTTGGATTGGATTGAGTTCTGTTGTGATGAATCGAAAAGAGTGGACAGGTCGTTTGTATTTATGTTGTTCGTCCATATGGTTCTACATCCTGTCTGCAGCACTTAACGTACTTCGAGCCCTCTCTTGGCCAACTAGACCATTCTCCACCGTACTGAGGGATGGGCGAGGGGCCCGAATGGTGCAACAGTTGTATCCCCGCACAATGTGGCCCACATTAGACAGGGTTATGATCCGGATATCAACCCGGACTAAGGTCGGACTTTTACCCCGCCTCAGGATTGCATGAGCAGAAATCCGAGCCCTACTCCTCGGATTCGCGGATTGCTTCCGGATTTCTGCAAACACACATTTAGTGGCGTCCGGCAACCCATTTGCACTCCAGTGACTCCACAATGATTCCACTATCCGGACCATAAAACCGTTTTGTGGAGTCGATAACCTGGGGATGAGCGTGGAGTACACAGCAGGCAAGGTTCCTCGTACACAGGTCGACTGGCGTTCTCTCCGCCTTTGGGCTACATAACACAGTCAGTCGATCAGAGTCCGTCAGATGCTTTGACGACATACCATTCAATTTTCCATTACTTGCTCTGCAATAGAGCATCTTTCCCTACCATGCCTCCAACAAATTCAGTCCACTCCCTCAAAGAGATCGATGCAGAGAAACACGAGATGGTTCCCATTGAGGTTGCTCGTGGCCAAAACGAGCATATCTCAGCTGTCGATGCAGACTTCCTGGCAGGCTTCACCAACGAGCAAAGAAGAAGGGTGTTAAGAAAAGTTGACTGGAGATTGGTACCAATGCTCCTGATCCTTTACCTGATCTCCTTTATCGATCGAGCAAACATCGGTACGTCGAGGCTAGCCAGCAGCACAAACATGACTGCTGACAAACGCAGGCAACGCCAAAATTGAAGGGTTATTGCCGAGCCTCAACATGAGCGGAACGCAGTACAACATTGCTTTAGCAATCTTCTTCGTCCCCTATACCCTTGCGGGTGAGTGTCTGAGGCTGCAAAATGTGTTGACATCCGCTAACTCAGGCTCAGAAATTCCGAGCAACATGATTCTAGACAAGTTCAATCGTCCTTCTGTATTCATGGGGACGATTGTGTTCGTCTGGGGAGTTATCGTCATGTGTACTGGCTTCGTGACTGGCTTTGCCGGCCTTTGTGTGACCAGAGTTTTCTTGGGGCTCTTCGAGTAAGCATTGCTTGACGAGTGTCTGCCGACATACCGCTGAACCAATATAGAGCAGGTTTCTTTCCCGGCGCAATACTTATCATCTCCAAGTGGTATCTGCCACACGAAAGTCAGACCAGGATTGCGATCTTCTTCACTGCCAGTGCTTTAGCAGGCGCCTTTTCGGGACTACTCGCCTATGGCATTGTCAGAATGGACGGCGTGGCCGGATATGAAGGTTGGCGCTGGGTACGTGTAAAACGTGCAGTCCCTAGGCAAATGGCTGACTCAGGCTTCTAGATCTTCATCCTCGAAGGACTCGCTTCAGCTTTTGCAGGCCTAGCCTGCTTCTGGCTCTTGATCGATACACCTGCCCGTTCCACAAGCTGGCTGTCGGCCGATGAGATCCGATATCTCGAGCTGAGACAAGTTGCGATTGGCAGATTCAAGCCAGCAGGACACAAGGAGAAGCACTTCGATATGCGTGTCTTCTTGACAGTGCTGAAAGATTGGAAGATATACCTCCTGATAATCGCCTTTTGGTCCAATGTAACGCCGAACTATGGGCTGAAGTTCACCATGCCTCAGATCATGAAGAACATGGGCTACTCTTCGGCCAACGCACAGCTCTTGACGATTCCGGCATACACGGTTGGTGCGATCTCTGCATACAGCTTCTCTGTCCTCTCAGACCGATTGAAGTGGCGCATGCCAACAATCGTGGTCCCGCAAATGGCAGTTGTTATTGCGTATGCCATCTTATTTGCGAAGGCCGCTGACATCAAGAACAACATTGGGGCGTGCTATTTCGCGGTTTGCCTTGCTTGTTTTGGGTAAGCATCTTGAGCTCTAGAGCGATGACATTTTCGGCGCTGACCATGTACAGACTGTATCCAATCGGTCCTGGAGTCCAGGCATGGAACATGAATAACCTGGCAGGACCTTCGAAGCGAGCCATGGGAATTGGCTTCATGACCGGCGTTGGTAATATGGGGGGCATCACCGGCTCATTTATATTTATTGAGAAAGAAGCACCAAAATACCCCAGTGGTTTTGGCAGCTCATTGGCGTTCGCTGCAGCGGGAATCGTGGCGTGTTTCACGCTGGAGTTTCTCTTGTGGAAGATCAATGGGAAGAACGCAAAACTTTCTGAAGAAGAGGTTCGAGATAAATACTCTGATGAGGAACTCGACCGAATGGGTGATAAGAGTCCGCTTTTCAGATACACGTTGTAGATTAGACCCAGATATTCCGAGATCAAGCTCAGGCGATTGGCCTCAGAGTGCTTCCCATGTCCAGTGGAGCAGGAGCCATGTGTGATGACCAGCCATCAACGGGCTAATCAAATTTCATCAAGCCGATGACGGCTTCCAGTAAAGGCGCCAGAGGTAGTTCAAAGGTGCCTTGAATTAGAGACTTAGGTGTCCTTGAATGAACAGAACGCGGACACGACGAACATGATGACGCAAAGCTGTTTTTGCCGAGGTTCATCCGTGATGGCTACTCTAGGTACACTTCGCCTTCGTCCTTGCCTTTCACCAGTGTCACGATCGCATTTGCCTGCCATCTCAAAAGTTGATGGTCGGAGAAGCTCAGCGCTTCTGATATCGGATAGTTAGGTCTTGGTTGTTATTCCCGTGCTCTCACGGACGGCAATTCGCGGGAATCCTTCCTCCCCGCATTCCGGTCCAGTTCGCTCTCCTCGAAATGCGTCTGCGTCCTGCGTTGTGTGCCCAATACCATCTGATGGAACAGTGATCGAGTTCGCGTCAACATATCAATGATGTCCGCTGCCGAGCACGACATCAGAGTGCCTGGCTTAGTGACTGAGAGCAACGCCAAGAGACCGCGGATTGCATCGCCACAGTCCGGTCGGCGTGTCCCTAAAATCACTCGAGCATGTGATGCCTGCAGGGTAGCTTCAATCAAACAGAATAATCCGGCAACGAGACTGACTGTTTAGTAAAGCTAAAGAAGGCCCGCTGCACGGGGACAAAACCATGTCCTGCTTGTGCCAAGCGCGGTGCCGTATGCTCATACAACAGTCAGTATATGCGTGGACGACCACCGACGCCTCCACAGTCGACTATAGTTCTTGACGAGAGATCCATGCCTACCGAAAGCTGCTTGCCGGCGAGTGTTTATGGCTCAGAGGCCATCACGAGACAGGCTGGAATCAGTTCAAGAAACTCACCAGAGCTGGAGACCACTCACGTACAGGGTCAATATGTAGACCCTACATCAGGCTTGTCGTTTCTGGAGCGGGCTAGGGATCGACTGTCATCACGCCGTACCCCATCTGAACATACTCAGGAAGACGATTGGAACCATCGACAGCAGCCTCTTCTGACAGCAGGCGACAAACCTCTTGCTCTTGCAGACGCCCAACCTGGTGTGAAAATGGCTCTTCCAGATGGGGACGATGCGTTGGAGTTGCTTGACCTCTACTTCGATGTATGCGTTGCGACGTACAAGCCGCTGCATCGTCCAACTATGAATGCATGGCATAAACAAGCGTTGCAGAACGCAAAAGCAGAGCGACCACTAGTTCAGAACTTGGGCTACGCGAAGCTTTCAGCTCTATTTGCTGTTTTTGCTGTAGCCACACATCACAGACGGAAGGCAGAAACTTTCTCAGCTCAAGAAAGTGACGCTCTCTTTCACGAATCGCTAGAACTGACAAAGAAAGAAACTGGGCTGCCTCGGTTAGAATCTGCGCAATCTAGACTGATCCAGGTGTTCTATCTCCTTATGACATGCCGGATGAATCAGGCATGGTTCACTTTCGGTCTTGTCCTCCAAATCACCTCCTCACTGGGCTTACACAGAAGAGTCAGGCGCCCCGGCGACGAAAGAGATTACGTTTATCGACAATGTCAGAAGCGTACATTCTGGACTACCTATATTCTGGACAAGTACCTCGGGGTAGTGATGGGACGACCACAGCATTTCCATGACGATGATATCGACCAGGACTTTCCAGACTGTGTCAACGACGAAGAAATGACAGCAACTGGCTATGACACCACTGCAGATCACGATGACTGTCTTATCGAAGCATTTGTGCAGAATGCAAAGCTTGCACGATTAGTCGGAACTACATCCCGCAAGCTGTACCCCACTCGGTCTCTGCCGGCCAATGAACGACTTGAGATTACACAACAACTTCAACACAAGATCGATGAGTGGTACAGTGGTCTGCCACCTTTTCTCAGTACTGTCAAGCCATCGAGCTTGATTCGCAGTCTGCAAAGGCAATCGGTAGCTATAAAAATGGCACATTGTCACGCAGTAATGCATCTGCATCGACCATACTTGCTCCGCTCCTCGAGAATTGACGCCGAGACCAACATCAAGCATTGTGTAGCAGCCGCTCTCATTGTTTTGCGCACTGTCGACCATATGGCAACCTCCGGACGCATGTTTCATGCATTCTGGTGGACGCACTATGTTACCTTCTGCGCTCTGAGTATCACATACGTATGTCGAATCCAAAGCCCTCGGATTGAATGCGGTGTAGATGTCGAACAACTCTATAAGCTCGCAGAACGATGTCAGACACACCTTGCTCATGCGACTGCTTCGAACTCACCAAGCAGGAGATACAGCATCATATTGGAAGAACTGCGAGCCGAGGCCGGAATCACATCCATCTCGCGTCCCACGGCAGTTTCTGCAGAAAACGAAATTGCCTCCGCATCAAACTTAGCTCTCGATATGGGCGACTTCTCTGCTGGGATGAATTTCTTGGAAGGCTGGCAGATCTCGGACTGGCTCGACCTTGACGCTCTCGTAAGTCTTCTCAAGCACATGTCCACAAAACACCAGAGCACTCACTTCGCCACAGGCATATGGATATCCCGCTGGATCCAGCCCGGACTTGGGTTGCTTTGACCCCATCATGTACTGATGGAAACAAAACCAAACGTGCAAGAGATACTACCCGATCTTCGTACTCTTATACATGGCCGCAATTCAACACTTGTATATAAGATCTTCCCATTGACTATCATGTAATCCATCGAAACATGTAGACTATGAACACTGTTTGGACGCACTCAAATCATGTTTCTTGCAATGATGATCCTTCCCGATGCATGTCAGATCTCCGCCAAGACAGCCATCCGAGGCAGCAGTATAAGGTTCTAGAAAACCAACCACTTCCCCTCATCTCTCCAACCTCGTCCAGCCCATGAACATCCTCGTCCCAATTTTCTGCCACACCAAAGTCCACTTTTGCGTGTCTTTGAGAACATCACAATGGCTGCAGTGCAATCACTTCTTCGCCCAGTCTTCGCCCTAGTGGGCTGGACTTTCGCAATGGAAGGCTGGATGTACGCAACCCGCCTACCAGCAATGACAAAATACAAGGTCAAAACCGACCCGAACTTTTCAAAGGAGAAACTTAACAATCAAATTCCTGCTTCTGTGAGATGGAAGGGTAAGACTTGTTCCTCATACAATGCTGCCGAATTTGTTGCTAATGTCATTAGCCGACAACTACGACCACCTCCATGAAGCACCTACCCGCTTCTACGCCGTCGCATTAGGACTGGCGCTCTATGCCTCTACTTCCCCGGCCTCATTGACCACCGACTTCATGGCTACAGAGGCCAATCTTGCTTGGATGTATGTTGGACTCAGAGTTGTGCATAGTGTTGTGCAAGCAAGTGCCAATCCCGTCATGATAAGATTTGGAATCTTCGCTGCTAGCGAGATTACCATGTTGGGGCTTTTGATCAAGGGCGCGACTGCTGTTTGGGCAGCTAAGAGCTCTGGAAGTGCTATTGGTCTCTGATTGTGTGGAATAGTGATAGGGGCTCAAGGGATGATGGATGGGTTGTTCTACCATGTCAGTCACGGCCAGTGTGTAGCGGCCAAAATGCACAAGCTTACTTGCGAACTGCGACAAGTTCAGAACCCTGTCTATTGTCGATGGCTTTCGATGGTAGTCCCCACGATGCGAGATCACTTTGTCTGGTCCGACGATTTCTCTGAAGCAGAGAGATGGTAAGCGCAGCGATCACGCCCGAAACATTGCCATGTGGCTGCCATGCGTTGACAGGTATTATTCAATTGCGGGCCCACAATTTCTTCAACAATTGGTTCTGTGGTGTAGTTGGTTATCACTTCTGTCTAACACACAGGCGGTCCTGAGTTCGAGCCTCAGCGGAATCATTCGTTTTGCTGTTACCAGCATCTTTTTTGACCAGACGCGGCAGGTTGTCATTAGTTCTTCTGGGTCATCGTGGCTCATGAAACAACGAGAAGGTAAAAGAGGCAATGTTTTTGGAAGATAGTCATGACACAGTATGATTAACGGTCAGGTCTTCGCGACGAGTGAGCTGAATCATCGTCTCACCAATCTGCTCTGCAGTTGTGGGGCAGCGGCGGAGGAGCAAGCTATCCTTCGGTGACTCAATTCGTCCTCAACTGCCATCTCTTCTGTCAACACGATATCTTCATCTCGTCCAATCGTCACGAATTTCAACGATCGCGATACTGTGGGACTATACAAACATGAGCGACAAGCCAGACCCCATACTCGCAAAACCAGCCGACCTCTGCTGCCTCAAAGGCTCTTTCCACACCGGAGAACCCCAAGGCAAAACCGTGCACATAGGAGGCATAGAAACATACATAGCCACCCCAAACCCCAAGACCGCTAATGGAAACGTCCTACTATATTTCCCGGACGCTTTCGGCTTGCATGGAAATAGTTATCTGTTGATGGACGCTTTTGCGTCTTCTGGGTATCTGACATTGGGGGTTGATTATTTTCTGGGGGTATGCTTGTACGGGTATGGACTAGGAGGAAGAAAAGTGCTGATTGTTGTAGGATGCTGTGTCCAAGCACACCACGACGCCGTTGAGTGACCCTAAGTTCGACTTTGAAGCTTGGTGTGATAAGCACCTTAAGTCTTCGGAAGAAGTTGCTGCGAAGTGGGTTGAAGCTGTGAAATCGACATACGGCACGTCCGGCAGTGTCAAATTTGCCTGTGTTGGTTACTGGTAAGTGTGATATTCCCATGACGTTTAATTCTCAGGTTCTAATATATTCAACAAAAGCTGGGGTGCACGAATAGTGTGTCAACAACTGTCCAAGGACGGGATTTGCAAAGCAGGAGCAACAGCTCACCCTTCATTCATGAAAGAAAGTCATGTCTTCGGCGTTGATGGTAAGTAGGCACTACAAGTGCTCAAGACCAGCTACTGACTTTTGCAAGCTCCGTTGTACATCGCCGCGCCGACTACAGATAGTCTGTTTCTACCTGAGTCGCGCGCCCGAACAGTTGAGATTTTGACCGAAGGCGAGAAAAGATTTAACATGCAGGTATATTCGGGTGTGGGACATGGGTTTGCAGTGAGTTCGTCTTGATATGTGTTGAGACTGAAGCATACTAATGTGGTTAGACACGACCTGATATGTCCGATCCTTATCAAAAGTGGGCAAAAGAACAGTGCTTCAAGAGCTTTGTGGAGTGGTTCAATCTCTGGCTGTCATGAGATCGAGTGACAATCCCGGTAAAGCAGCACGCGTGCTTGAAAATGTGCTGTTCAGGTCTCACTTTATCCCCCGCTCATTCATTCTCGTCAGAGCCTTGTTAACATCAACTTCTATGTCATGAAACCAGAGCCAGTCGAACCTTCCCTCTTGCAGTCTAGGCAGTATCTTGCTCATGTCCGGTCCCGCTTCCTCATGCTGGAAGAAGATCATCTTTCCGACCTCCGCGGACTGTTCCAATTGTTTCTGAGCTCGAGGACGTCGCACTACATCGTACGCTTCCAGAGCTGTTTCAATAGACGTCATCTGGTCGGCAGAGTCGTTGTGTATTTCGACAATCTTGGAAAGCACATTTGACAAGACCAAGGCATCTTCCAATCCTTGAGCAGCGCCAGCAGCTTGGAATGGCAGAGACGCATGCGCGGCATCGCCCAGCAGGACAACGCGACCTTTGCGGTAAGTAGATGTCCGCCAATGGTGGAAGAATCCCCATTTGATAGATTGTGCTTTAGCAAGCAACTTGATAAAGCGAGCGTCGACACCAGGGCCGTCGAAATCAGCCATCATAGTCTCGTGTGTCGTCTTTTCCGTCACGGCCTCTCCCAGCGCCCATGGCTTTGGGTCTGCCACGCAAAACAAAAAGTTGAGTTCTTCACCACCTGAGATGCGATAAGTGATTGCACTCCGGTTGTGGCCAAAGTAGAACTTTGCAACATCTGTGAGATCTCCGAGTATTGGGTAGGCTTCGGACATTGGGATTACTGCTCGATAGCAGTAGGCGTCTGCGTATACTGGGGCCACTTCTTCAATGTGAGATGGCCGGAGTACGTGTTCTCGAACGATGCTCTTGATGCCATCGGCACCGGCAAGCACGCTCGCCTCGGCTACCTCCCCATCGGCAAACTTGAGAACGACCTTGTCAGAGTGCTGTTCGACGCCCTCAAGATACTTGTTAAATCTGACATTTCCGATCGGGATGAAGCTGGTCATGATTTCAAGCAGCTCTTTTCGGTGTGCCTGAATTAAGTCAGTATGAGCTCTGGATCGACGAAGGCAGATGTGACAGACAGATTTGCGATTGAAACGCGGATGACCCCATGCGGAGTTTCCAAACCATGCCTGATCTCGACCTATCCAAGATCAGCACCACATCGTCGTTCATACGAGCTGAAGTTGTTGTACGTACCGAGGCCCTCCTCGAGAAGCATACCTTCGAAGAAGATGTTCTGGTTTTGTTCGCCTTTGTTCCCAACACATATCTTCTCATACAGAGGGCGAAAAGCCGGCTCAATCAGGTCCATGGTTCTCATCCCATTTGGAGCAAAACCAATGCCAGCGCTGAGATACGGTCAGATAGATACGTGTAAGCATCTGAATTGTAGCTTCTTACCCTACGACGGAGTACTCTTTCGCGCCTTCGTACAAGGTGAAAGAGACGCCCTTCTTGTGTAGACTGATTGCTAGAGCCAAACCACCAATGCCGGCACCTTGAGAATTCAGAGAGTGAGCCATCGTCTGTACAAGCTTTTTAGGCATCCTCACCAACGATAGCGACGTGGTACTCGGCGGTAATTCTGCTGGTCATGATATCTGATGTTGAAAGTGATGTTTGTACCATGGAGTCGTTGAGACATCTTTGCAAATTCAATAAAGATCACTCTTCATTACCAGCGAGGTGATGATATGAGTGCGGGGCAAGATCGATCATGGCCCGCTAAGAGAGGATAAGGCGACGCGGGTTGGGAATTGAAAGATACCAACTAATCGACAATGCATTTGAGGTGATCAACATCAAGCTATCAGTGTGCCGAATAACCAGCGTCAAGGGGCTTATCACGAATTGCCGTCAAGCTCCATCGATCAAGTATTTTGACGGTCGGTAAGGGTATTGAGGCAGTGGCAAGGCATGCGTAATGTACCACAAGCTATCCTCGATTATGTGGAAGAATCTCGTGTGAGGGCTGATAGCTGTAGACTCGAGACAGGTGGAAGAACCAGGAGAAGATGGGGCGTTGCAAGCTGATGACCATTTCGTTCGCACGGACATGGTCCTAGAGTGTATCATCATGCGACGCTGCGGAAGATTTCCGTTTCCACTTATAGATTACTCTATCACCAAGCTCCTTCCTAATATAAGGATTGCTCATCATCTTCTGAACGTTCCAACTCTTTTCACATCAACAAGATGACTGATACCACTCCAACCGCTCTCACTCAGCTGCCTGAAGCATCAAACCATCGTCGCTACAGCACCACCGAACTACAAGATTATTTCACCAGAATCAACCTTTCTCAAAACTATCTCGACTCGCCTGTTTTGAAAGATGCCGCTCTCGCGAGGACGAAAGAACATGGTCTGCCATTACTAGAAGCGCTATGTCGCCATCACACAACCGTCATCCCCTTCGAAAACCTCATCCTCCACTACTCTGCCAACAAGAAAGTGACCCTCGACTTATCAGACCTGTATACCTGGTTCGTCAAAAGGCGCCGCGGTGGCCGGTGTATGGAAAACAACAGTTTCTTCGGCACAGTGTTGCGGTCAATTGGCTATCAAGTGCGAAATTGTGGTGGTAGAGTGTCGAGGGCTATGAGTGCTTTTCCAGAGGTCAGGGAGAAGCAAGCGCATACGTATGATGGATGGAACCATATGCTTAATCTTGTGCGTTTGGAGGGTGAGTGGTATGTGGTTGATGTAGGTATGGGAGCGATGGGGCCAAATTTGCCGTATCCCCTACGCGACAATTACGAAACCATCAGTGTTGCTCCAAGGAAGATTCGGATCCAACAACGAGCGATTGGAGAGTCGTATGCAGAGGAAGACGCACCGAAGACGTGGTGTTATGATGTTTGCTATGATCCAAGCAAAGGTGCAGACAACAAGTGGATCCCCACTTACTGTTTCACGGAGACGGAGTTCTTACCTCAGGATTACGAGATGATGTCTTGGTTTACATCTACGCATGGCAACTCATTCTTCACGCGTTACATGACGGCCACAAGGATGATCATGGATCCCGAGCAAGAAAAGATTATCGGCAGTGTTACTCTCTTCGAGGCCACCATCAGAGAAAGTATCGGAAGTGAGCGCAAGATCGTCAAGGAATGCAAGACGGAGGATGAGCGAATTGAGTCGTTGAAGGAGATGTATGGGATTGAATTGACTGATGAAGAAAAGAATGGCGTTCCTTCCGCTCTCAGGTTGGCCTGATCGCCTACCGTGAGGTCTCGAAACTGAACACCAGGGTTGGTGATACATCGACCACGCTGCAACGATCTTTCTAGTCCGCGATGAAAGGGTAGTCATCTCTCACATAGCATCAATAGACTAGCTTGGCAGACACGATCCATTCTTCAGCATCTCTAAGTGGGGATGACCCTGTCAATCTCGACTCAGAATATTCCGAGCTGGGTCTTAGGAACAGTATCTTTTGACCGATTTCGAGTGAGTTGAGTTCATGAGATCTGCGCAGATCACATTGATCGGTGATGTAGACGTTGTCATTGACATGTTCGTTCTCGATTGGCAATGCCAGCTGTGTAGTCCAGACGGCGCTGAATCAATATTTAGGACACGTAAGTTTCGTATATGGTGCATTGCAGGTATGTGCGTTCGGATCCCCTGTAGCTTGCTGTATTTAGACTCACACTTATCTTGTCTCTGGTCGCTCCAGTGAGGTGCGAATGAGTCGATCCAAATATTCGGTTGTTTTGGCTCCATCGTTTTCTCCGCGGCGCCCTGCCGGAGGCAAGCGACGGCGACCTCATAGAGGGATGTAGCGACGTAGCGACGTAGCGACGCAGCGACGTCGGTGCTGCACGGCTTTATGAACAGGAAGCGAGGCAAGCCTCCGAGGTGTTCGTCGCTCAGTGCCAGTATGACTGTATATAGGCTTCCAGAAGCTTGATCTTCGGGAGAGCATTTGAATGGATAAGAGGGTATCATTGTGTGGAAGATAGAGCTAATCAAAGATGAATCAGAAAGTCTAGTCAAAGGGCAGTCTCCTCAAAGATTCACCACCTTGACGCTTCTTCATCTCCTGCATTGCGCCGATTGCAGAGGGGACTTTAATACCGCAGCAATCGTCCCAAGTCTTGCCGCTATGGTCGTGGACGTGCTTCATGCCGCCTTCTGGGGCGACTTGACCTTGTCCACCTTCTGTTTCTTCCATCTCGCCAGCCACGTCGGTCTCATCTTCGGTACTCATACCTTCGACTGCAGGCACGAGGCCACCGAAGAGGAAGTGCTGCATGACAGGTAGCTTACCCAATACTTCAGCGACGAACATCTTCTTCATACCTGCCTCGACCTTTTCCCAGTTCTTTGCGCTACTGATGTCGTCAAGCATGGGAGAATGCCAGCGCAGACCATCGACATTCTTGACACTGTTGACATATGCGACTTGTTCGAGGTACAAATAGTCTTTCGAACACTCTTCCAGGATCAAGGGCTTGTGGATTGACATGGGACGAATGTGAGGGTGGTGGACCAGCTGAGCGCTGCCGAACAGGAAGGGAGCGAATTGATAGTCATCGAGACCCCAGACACCGTGGGAGCCAGCAGGTTCGAGATAGTATGTGGATTGGACGACACGCATAACGCGGAGGTAGCGAGGAAAGACGATGAGAGCGAGTTGTGGGAAGGTGGACTGAGGAAGGATGTCGAGACGGTTCAGGCACAGCAGCCAGATGAGGAAATTGAGTTCGTGACCGGAGCCGTAATCAATACGAGTCTTGTTGCCAAATGAGTGGAAGATGTATGTTGAGACTTCATCCTGGGCAGCAGCACCTGTCACACCGAGCTTGTCGTGCCATGGCTTGAGTAGTGTCTCAATCTTGTCGAGGTATGTGATGAAGGCCTTGTTGCCGAAGCGGGAGCCTCCAGCATCTTCAGCGGGGCATAGAGCCACTGCTTGCTCTGCTTCGTCCAAGAGGTTCACTATCGTGGCGATGACGGGCTCCTTTTCAGCCTTTTGTACCGAGGAAACAGTGGTTTGGCGGACCGAGTCGGAAAGACCAAACACAAAGGCTGTGACTAGATCACATGTTGGCGAACCCAGGAAGAGATCATGGTCTTTCTTTGACAAGATCCGACGTGTAGGGTGCTGATATTTGACGTCTTCCTTCTTCGGCGGACTAGGGAGAGCGGGGGTTGGTGGCGGAGGTTTTAACGGAGCTTCATTTGATTTGTCTTGCTTGCGTCGAGGGATGAGTTTAGGGAGCTTGTTGGAGAGATCCGGCGGTGGGCTGGGGATTTGCGTATCGGATATCGGTTCAGCAGACGGCATTGTATTGTGTGATGAGGGTGATAATTGCTAGGAAGAAGCGACTGAATTTAGGACCTGAATGGTTTCGTGATTAGATTGTTTGAGCTTTGGCTTGGCAACGCTGCCACATGGATCGAGGGTGTTTGCGACGACTGTTGATCATTTCGCCCTCTTTCCACGTTCGACCACGACTCGACCATTCACCCGTCGGCTGATTCGCGCCTTCCTCGAGCAGAGTGTCCACCTCGTCGCTATACTTCCACGACATTTGCGACGTCCTCTCCGCGACTGAAATCTCCATCTCGCACCTTCCCGCCAAGCAACGTCCATCGCGAGACGTCATCAGGCCGGCCTTCATGTGATGATCGCGAATCGCAAAATTATTCACATTCAACAACCATTCATATAACAAACACGACTGCATGCCATAGCCTTCCCTAGCCCTCGGGCATGTCCTGCCCCAGATGGTCAAGCGCCTGCGACTTCCCTTTCGCATCCCCTTCTTCCGTATCTTCTACAGCACAACTTATACGACCCTTTTCCTGCTCATCCTCCTCTTACTGGCAATCACTCCGGCGACTCTTATCTATACCGCTCTTCGTGCCAGCGCTTTTCAATATGTCTTCGAGATCGGCGGCGTCTATGTCCTGGTCATCATCTTCACCCTCTTCATCTACTCGAGTCGACTCTATACAAATCGCTCTGTTTTGGCCGCCGTCGGCAAGTCTTGGATTCCAGTACAACCCGGCGAGGTCAGCAAAAATGTTCGCAAGGAGGTTGTCAAGGCCGCGAACCGATGCGCCTTGATTGCATTCGAGACAAAGCCGAGGAATCTACAACCTGAGCTTATTCGGCTAAAGAAGCAAGATGACGATTCGAGCCATGATGGTCATGATGGTGATTCCACAACTGTCGGCAAGATTGTACACGTCGATCCACAAAGTCCTCCCTGGGGTCGAGTCTCACACGCTGGCTGGTCTTCTCCCTCCCAACTAGACGCAAATCTCGCTCCCCATATCCAGTTCCGTACTGTTGTCATGGAGCTGCCCAACCTTGTGGAAGCTCGCGCTGTTTCGCTAGCTCCTCCGGATACATCTTTCGACATTCCCAAGGATGGCACCGCTACTGCCGACGAACAGGTTGTGAACTTGCTATCTAGGAAGCCGACGGCGGATATGCGATCATATCTGGCTCAACTCTCCAGCCTCGGTCTTATACCCCCGGATGCTGGTCAAGATTTTGTCCAACGTTACGAACATGCCCGCTTCTCTCCTATACCAATCAACGAGGCTGAATTCGAAGATCTCATGTCAGCGTTCGCCCATCTACTCGCAAATATGAACCAACTTCCGCCACGCGTCATCGACATGGCTCACTCTCAAAGCTCCGAACTATCGTCTTCCGAAACATCAAGCTTATCCTCTATTTCATCCCGCACCGACAGCATATCCTCTTCTATCGCTGGTTCTGTGTTCCGCGCTCGTATGCCTGGCTCAAGATTACCATCTTTCTATACTCCGCGCGCTTCAATATCTGTAGCACGCACACCTTCTCCGACCGCCCGTCGTGCAGTCCCATATTCTACACCTCGACCTCATACCTCGCAGACAGGCCACACTGTCTATCGTACGCCATCTCAACAAACCATCGATACCATCAACTCTGTAATCAGGACCACACCGAGAGGACGGCAAGGCCTAATGATTGACGTTGGCGGTTCTCCTACAAATAGTCTACATCGACTAGAGAGCTATGAGAGTCAACAAAGCGTCATACGATCGCGCGTGCCTTCTTCCGTCAGGAGGTCACCCTACCGATGAGCTAGAGGATCTTTCTATTCTTTGTCAATACTTTATACCCTTAACCTATATCTTTACTCTTATCTATGCTAATGAGAAACCAAAAATGTTTAATGCCTCTCATCTTTTTTCGATCTGGCGTGTCAGACTAATTCCATTCATACCCGGTTTCACAGACAAACAGCTAACTGGTTGATGCACGTCAGAATGCAGAATTAATTTCGCAATACACTTATGCCCGTCTAGTAACAGTACTATGACTTTGAAAGATCTATACAACTTTGTTTTGTGCTTAATGTGCGATCTCTACTCTCTTGGAGACGCGAGTATACAGCAAGGATTACGCTGTGTTTGGAAGCTTGTTATCTCCTCCGAACCGCAGCCATCATTCTGCAACCTACCAAAATGCAAGGAACTTTCCTAAATCAATGCAGGACCAGTGAGAGTCGCTCGAATCAATGCTCGCAAAAGAAGAATTGCGCTTCACACTCAATCATGCTTTCACCAATGGGCCCTCGCTCTTCCATCAAAGCTTCCCTTATCTCTTTGGCTTCATCCACAGATATGGGGAAATCTTGCACGTCTTCGAAGACTTTTTCCATCAATTCGTTGGGGAGTGTGTTGAGTTTCTCAATGCCCTTGCGATTCTCGCGGAGATCCTTCTCCCACCAGTGTTTTTGTTGCGGTGGCACTTTTGATGTCGATAGGATGCGTACGTGTGGGTCTACGAGGAAAAGCGCGAGGATCTTCCTCTCGCCAGGTTTTGTGCTGTCTTCGAGTTTGAAAGAGCCGACGTTGTGTTGAAGGACATTTGGAAAGGCGAGTAAGCGGCCCTCTTTACAAAGCACACTGCCTAGGCTTTGGACGAGATTGTCTTGGTCGTTGATGAAACCAGTGATCTTTTCGAGGTGGGCATAGTCACCTTGTTCGTATTCCATGTCGAACCAGGATTCGTCGCTACCGTTTTGACGGAATTTGAGGTGGGAGGGTGTGATGTTTGTATTGGAGAAGTAGTAGATGGCTGTCGCGACGATATGTTCGTTTGATAGGCCTGGGGCTTTGGTTAGTCTCGAAGTCTGCCATCTGAATATGTGAAAATCAAGGTTTACCTTCGACGTGCCAACTACCTCCCTCCCACTCTGGGTCGTCGGGTGGCAGATAGGTATTGGCTAGCTTGACAATTATCTGCAAGCCACTGTCTGCGTACTCTTTACGCAGATCGAGAGGAGGTTCTTCAGGTATCTCGCGAGGTGCATAAGGTTTCGGTTCAGGCATGTGCAAAACGCGCATGTTCTCTCTCCACCACTCTTCCAACTCGTCAACGTCGACACCTTGTTCTCTCTCGAGACTCTCATCCTTGTGACGTTTTTCCCAATTACGATAATCGAAGGCATCCGCGCAACTTTGGAGCTCTGCCTTTTCCTCGGCGGTTTCTGGAAGCCTGCCGAGCGTCCAACCAGTTGGTCGATATTCGCCATACAGCCATTCATGGCGGAAGTCGTTTATCTCAACACGAGGCTTGAATGGCCTTACAAACTCACGAGATCGCTTAATACCGTTGTGCTCGTAGGGTCCACCGCCGGTGTGACTGAGTACTTGATCCCAAAGAGGGACTGCTTTAGCGATGACCTTCTCAACCAAGCGGTAGATATCCGGATACTCTTTTGGGTGTAGGTTGTTGATATAGCTGACGATCTTGACTTCCTCTTCACCTTGAAACTCGACATCACAAGGAAGCCATTGGAACTGATCGGACCAACCACCACTAAAGGGCTTTACGGGCGTCTCGACCATTTCTCCTTTGCCGCAATAAGACATGCAGTCTTCAAGACCGACAGTTCCCTTTTTCAAGACTCTCGAACGACCATAGACCAAGGGGAAAAGAGATGGATGAACAAGGTCAAGAACTCTTTCCCTAGTCCTAGGGTGCCAATCTTTGTGCTTGTCTGGTACATTTTCCAGTGAGGCAACAGCGCGATTGAGGTCTTTTCTCATTGATTCTGAGATAGCAGTGTCCGAGTAAACGACTTGGGAGTCAACGCCGATGGGTGCAACGATTCCAGTTTCTTCCAGAGTTTTGGCCTTGTCGCGAAGCTCCGCGACACAGTACTCCCACATCAACTCGCTGAAGTCGTCGACCTGGCTCATGACTTCAGACATCCATTTGGCGCAGATGATATCATCATGAACTTTGCGAAACCACTCCGGCTTCTCCATGAGCTTTTGCATCGTCACAATCATGTTGACTTCTCGGACTGCTAGAAGCGTGCCCATCCAGCTTGTCGGATCTTCCTCCACCAGATGATGGTGCGGGCATGTATTTGGGCCAGTCTGGTTGAGATTCAACTCCATGCCCCAACCGGGAAAGACTCGTTCTTCTGCATTGTTGTAGAAATGGTGGCACTTGAGGTTATCCGCGAGGCCAGATCGGGTTCCGTTTGAGCTTGACATAATCGGAGATCTGACGCGTGTTGAAATATTCGTGAGGAACACAACGAGAAATTTAGCAGTTCGGTCAAGTATTTATGTTTACTCTCATCTCATGGTTCTGCCCGAGTCGCGCAAATTGCATCCTGCACGGCGCCAGTGGTTTCAAAGGCAGCGACAGGCAGCGACAGGCAGCCGCAGGCAGACGCGCAACCGAACGTTACGATTAGTGCCGGACATGACCATGACACGCAGTATTACAACACCATGGTCGAATTTTTGGTTGATCATGCAAAGAAACAAGAGCTTGGAGATTTTGCAAGAGGACGCGCCAGATTCGAGAAGGAATGGTGACGAGGGAGACGTGATTTTTTTGCGCTTCGAAGCGACCTCGGTCGCTGCTTCCCCGTAAGAATCACAAAGCCAGTAATTCAGACATCTTCGTGCATACCGATGGTTCGATGCCTGAAGTTTTGCGAACTCTCAATTTTACAGATCCGGATCCCAAGACATAACGAGACCGGGTACCAATACTGTTACTAAGATTCGTTGGCTGCCACCATACGTGCTATAGCTAGGCTTGAGACATGCTGCGGCTACGCAAGTCCACAACCACACCGCGATAGCGTCAGAGATCTCGTCATTGCGTTGTTCCAACACCAGCCTTGAGCTCAACTCTAATTCTAGCCTTCTGTCCATCAACAAAAGTACCCAATGGTCTCGTACCTGCAACAAGTTCTTCTTCCCTTTCCTTCCACTCTTCGCCGACTGATTCCGCCTCCTCTTCGTCAGAGTCCCATGCTTCTACTCCGTTCCATGTAGCCATGTCTACGCGATCCTTCTCGCCAGTCTCCAAGATCAGGCGCAGTCGTGTGGGCTCAAGACCTAAGCGTCTACCGATAACACCGTGAACTTTGTAGATGCTGCAGGATTTTGGTATCTCGACTATAAGCGGATTGTGCTCGTTCGGGAGGGTGCTGAAATGTGCTGCGGTTGGCGAGTAGATAGTGCATTCCAGTAGTCTTGCCGCGAGGGAGTTGGGATCGATACCACTTTCTGTTTGTCGCTCAATCTTTGGCTCGCCGTACTCTTCGCATAACTCTTTCCATCTGGGGTGAGCAGACAAGATTTCATTCTCCTTCTCCTTCGGTGCAAGGGATAGCTCTCCTCCGATTTGAGAGAGGTAGTAAGATTCTGAGTTTAAGCGTTCTTTGTCTGTAATCTTTGAGTAGTTGAGTGTTTCGAGTTGAGGTAGTCGGGCGATTGTGAGCATGTATCCGTCGGCTGAAGTCATGAGCTTGCCATCCGCTGAGCGCAGTGAAGAGAAGAGAGGGTTGTGGGCAATACGCAAATGTTTCAATCCTGGGATTGTTGATGGAAGCTCATTGATTATGCTCCATGATGTGATGTTGTTGTATGCAAGATCAACGTCCACAATAGTCTCTGGCAGCGTGAAGGATTCAGTTCGCTGCTGGTCCTTGAATGTGCTCGTGATTTGGTTGTTTTTGAGGTTCAGCGTCTTGAGGAGTGGGCTTGATTTGGCCAACCGCTTTACGTTCTCTAGACTTGTGAAGTTGTTGTCTTCTAATGTGAGCGAAGTCAGGGTATAGGGAAGATCACAGTAGTCCAGGGAACCCAGTTGATTGCTTGATGCAGACAAGTCTCTGATGTTAGGCATACAACTTGAAAGTGTTTCTAACTGGATGTTGGTCAGTAAATTGAGCTTTGACGAGTTCGCTGACGAGACTGACCTCTTCGCCTGTACAAAGCATATGATCAAGACTTGCGGAAGTGATCTGAGCTAGACCAGACGCAGACGCAGTAGATTCAGCTCGTCCTGCAACATCCCGAAGACGATTCGCACTTTCAAATGTCAGTGATGTCCAATGCCGTTACATCGCACGAACTTACTCGAGTCTCAAGAACTTCAGCTTTGGCAGACGATCGCAAATCTCCGAAATCTCAGAAAGTGTCTCGAAGAGGTTTCTTCCCAAATCAAGGTCAGTGATATTTGGACATGTCTCTTGTATGTGATCAAGTCCATCCGAAGTCGTCTCTGTATTATCGTAGGCCCTGACGAGCAAGTCATCCAGCACTACAATACGTAGGTTGTGCAACTGGGCCTGTTGCCGAGCAATCTTCTCGAAACCAACTTCTTCGGCTTCTTTACCGCTGATTCTGATAGTATTTTGAGCTGCAGCTGCGTTATCTCCGGTTTCGATGGCTGCATATTTCGTCCTCAAAGCTTCGAGGAAAGTCCTAGATTGGTCCCACGTGGCTGAAGGGCGAAGGAAAGATCCAGCCTTCGGATGCGAGCTCCTACCTGAACATGATCTCAGATTTGTGTATCCGGCACTAGTTGTGCTGAAGACCTACACTTGAAGTACTCAAATCCTTCGTGAGTTCCAGAATGCTTTCCTCGAGTTGGGTCGTCCCATTCTACACCTAGCCATTGGCCTTGTTTGCCTTTGACTTCACCGACATAGCGTACTGTACAACGCTCGCCTTTTGTTGAAAGGCGTTTGCCAGGATAAAAAGACGACATTAATGTTGTTCGTGAGTGTCTCTCAAAAGCAAGAGATGGAAGAAGGGTCCATCTCACGATGGTCTGTGCTCGGGCCGAGACGTGAGCCTCCCAAGGAGATGAATTTGGATCTGTTCGATTGTCACAGTATAGACTTGAGAGGTTTATTTCTTTTCGACAAAGCATCGACAGGCCTTCGAAAGATCAAGCGTACTATCCAACGCTCAGAAATTATCTGAGATCATCAAAGCCTGAAGAGCATATCCTGAGCCTCACCCGTTCTCAACACACCCACTTAACGCCAGACGCGAAACTTTCGCGCGTCCTTTCATCTCTCCTCCGGCGCCGACGACAAACGGGAGAGCAAGAATACCAGACCAGCAATATCATCAAAAAAAAAAGCGCATTCCTTTTCTCCAACCTACACGCAAGGTATCGACCGCACTTTAGTAACGTATCTGCCATCTTTCTGCGACAACACATATCACACCGCAACCATGCCCGGCAGAAAATCAAACCTTTCGACCGTCACAAATGGTGATGAAGAGTCGCCTGCTCCTCCTGGCAGAGCATCGCGCGAGGGATCAAGTGTAGAGGTAAGCAATTTTCCCACACAAATCAAACTGTGTGAACATAACTGACATTTCGAAAGGATCTGGCCTTGCCACGAACCATGATTTCGCGGTTAGCAAAGGGTGTTTTACCACCAAACACATCGATTCACAAGGACGCTTTATTGGCGCTGTCGAAAAGCTGTACTGTGTTTGTGAATTTCCTCGCTTCCAAGTGAGTTCTTTCCACCTCTCGTTGACCTTGATGTCATGGATATTGGATCGCATGTTGATCGAAGTCATCAAATTATTTCGGATCGCCATGTATACTGATATTCTGTATTGTTCAGCTCAAACGAGTACGCGCAGATTGCCGGCAAGAAGACAATCCAACCAGCAGACGTGATAGCCGCACTCAAGGAGAACGAATTCGAACATTTCATCCCTAGACTCGAGGCAGAACTCAAGAGTAAGCCTATCATCCTCTCACCTACTCTCCATCTATCACACCTGCACTTCAATCTTTCAACCTCCCCAACCTCTTCGTTCATAACAGTCACCTCTCATTCTCTCCTTCTTTCCCCGTCTCTCTCACTGCTCACAGAACATCCCCTTTTCCTCGCGGTTTAGACACGAATACTGACTTGAGATCTAGAGTACAACACAGTCCAATGCGACAAACGAAACTCCTACCGCCGCAAAATCCGCGAAGAAAAGGCTTCCTCAAAACCACCCGGCGCCATCGATCTCGACGACGACGGTAAACCCACCGACAGCGGCGCAGAAAACGGTGATCACGATGCAGATGCCTCAATGCTAGACGCCACCGACATGTCCGCCGTCAACGGAAACATCAGAAATGGGGACGATGAACCACCGTCTAAGAAGTTGAGAAGGGAGGATGGAGATGAGGAGGAGGATGAAGAGGTGGAAGATGAGGAGGAATTCCACGATGCGTTGGAGGGTGAGGACGAAGAGGTTGTGGAGGAAGATGAAGAAGAAGGTGACGAGGAGGGTGAAGAGGAGCAGGTGGACGAGGAGGAAGAGGAGAGGGTGGGCGATGGTATGAGGGACGAGGCGTTGGATGATGCTAGCGAGGACAGCGATTAGGCATCGCAGACGACCGAGAGTTATCAGCCTGAGCATGACAAGTACACTTGAACGCCGATGGGAGATTGCTGGTAAGCTCCTTAAATGCTGAAGCTCGCAGCGGTCCCAGCAAAATCAATGCATTGCTACGATTCAGAACAATGCATATGTGGATTGAAGCCTGTGAACTTGCATCTACGCTGTGAGGAGTCTCGTTTGGCAGAACTCTGTAAACGTGGCGATTTTGTATTATGCGATATCGAACCCTACCCATCGATAGTTCCACTCTATGCTGTACTATGCGTGTCCTTCCGAGCCATGCTTCTCCTCAGCCCATCAATGCTGTTTAACCCCACCAGAGAGTATGCAGTACTCTCAAACGCCGTGCGCCATGCTTGTAAAGAAATAAAGGACGTGATTTCGTCAGTGCAGGTCATGGGGTGACTGCTACTGTTGGCGCGAGTTCATGTGGGCGAGTTCGCGGTCGGCCATGGCATAGGGATCGCCGTATTTGTCTAGTATTGTGTTAGTCCAGTAATTCGCGAGTCCAAAGACGGGCCAAAGACATACTGCCGATGTTGCGGTTCTTGTCGACAAGAGCGTCCCAGGCGCGGCTACAGTCGTCTTGAGCCTTTTTGTTCTTCCAAGCATATCCAGGCGCATCCTCAGCTTGAGTCCAGTGGTATGTGGTAGCAGCGCTGGCCCTGACGTGCGCATCGGTAGGAATAGCAGCGCTGAGGGAAACACCACCCTGCAATTCTTGAGAGTGGTCGATGGAAGAGATGGGGCGTTTGCCGTTCATGTTGGCACCGGAAGCAGATGGAGCGACAGTGGGCATAGTCTCCGAGGGAGGATGAGGCACGCCTTGGGAGTCTGGGGGCGAGAGGTCGGAGATGGCGATGGAGCGGATCTGGGAGTTGGGAGTGCTCGGCTTGGGGGACAAATTGCCAGACTGCATAAGACTGTCACCGTCGTTGTCGAAGGAGGACGAGTTGGCGCCTGTGTTGTCGGGAAGAGTAAAGATGATTAGTCATGGACTTTTGTACGCAGGCAGCCGCTGAGAGACTTACCTGACATGATGGCGATTGGGCGTGAGATGTGGCAGCTCGATTGTGTGTTTTGAATGGATTGAGCGAGTAGAACGGACAGGTCAGAATCGACAGTCTCAAGCACTTGGACTTCCCTAATGCAGATGAAACAGTGCAGCAAGGTGAATTGCTAGGGAAAGGAGCTCGGACATGACGCAGGGCGGGGTGGACAGCAGCAACGCTCACCACGCGCCGAGCCGCTCTGACCGACCATCCGAACCCACCCTGGCCTGACTTTCTGACAAGTCACTTGTTGCATGAGGGAATAATTGTCCTTTCATCCATTTTAACATTCGAGTCTTATATATCGCCGTCCTCTATAACATACCGTGTATTCGCAACAATCGACACATTCACCTTGCTGCACTCTATTGGCCGACAAACACTGACACCTCCACCGCACTCGGCCTCGTAATTTTACCACAATGCCTGATGCATGGGATGATGACTGGGACAAGGTCGCTGATGTAAGAAGTCAACATTCAAGGCCTTGAGAGCGTAGTTGACATATGTTCAGACATCAGCGAAATCTACGGCGCCAGTCCAGCCGACCGTCAAATTATCTCGCGCCGAACGCAAAGCCCAACACCAGGAATTGAACAAGCAACTATGGAATGCCGCCGAACAACCCGAACGCTCCTACTTTCTCGAAACAAAAGGCGCCACTCCCTTGAACTCAGACTTCAAGCCGCAAGTCAAGCTCCTCAGCCGCAGACCCACCCCTCAAATCGCAAACCGTATGGCTGGTCTGAACCTGGAAGATGAAGATGATAGCGAGGAAGAAGAGAGGAAAAGACAAGAAGCTTCGCTTGCCGAACGACAACGGAAAGCTGCCGAAGAGCGCAAAGAAAAGGAACGCAAATATGCCGAAGTCCGCGAACGTTTGTTCGGCGCTTCGGATTCGTCAAGAGATCCATCGACCTCGCGAACGTCTTCCGCGAGAGGAGACAGAAACTCACGCAGAGGAAACCGTGGGAGAGGAAACAGAAACGGCGGTACTCCAAGGGACAGTCAGTCCAACTCTCCAGCCGATCAATCTCCCGCGAGGTCTATATATCAACCCAACCAGCTATTCGATCATACCTACGAGCAGAAGCCGAGGAGCATCGCTAGCCCGCGACCTACTGGTCCGAGGGACGAGCAACCTATCCGAATGCCCAAAGGTCCTGACAACTCTGGGCGAGGTGGCTTCGGCTTTGCTCCTCGAGGCGGCAAGACAAGTCCTTGAAAACAACACGCTTGTCATTCCAACACATTGTGAGCAGACACCCCCTCGGCCTTGCTAGGATACCGAGAAAAGACAGCGTCACAAGAGATTCCCACTAGCCCTCCTACCTGTTTCGCTATGGTCGCTCCACTATAGTCGGGCCCGCGAAGCCTACTCGGATCATGACATTTGGGCCCTGCTCCTACAAATTTCCGGCGACGCGTGGCGACTCCATGCTTCTTGCTCGGATGTTCATCCGTATACCATGGCTCCCTGCTATACGTGCTCTATACGCTTGCGACATCGACTTCTAAATCGTTCTGTTTCAGAAAAGCTTGATCATCTCACGAGCCGTCTCTGAACGAAAAGACTCTCGCATCCTCGTCGCACAAGCACCAGGCTGTCAGACTCAACATGCAACGCCGAAGGCGTCCGATCTTGAATAGATGTCCACAGCTCAACGAGCCTGGCCTCCGAATAACTAGTATCAGCTTTTCGACCGACGATATCGTTCACAGCATGACTTCACATAGCATCTGGATGGTGCTTAAGCTTCCGATCAAGCGGACCCGAAATTGCCAAAACCGAGAGTCCATCTTTTTACCTTTTGTTCGAAGTCGCGAAGAACGGGATGGTAAAAGTAGATGTTTCAGCTTGACGAGGAGTTCCTCGCTTTTCAAAGTTTCAGGTCGGGGATCAGCCCTAATACTCACCACGAACCCTATAATTCTTGTTATACAAATAAACAGCCATCGCGACACTGCTTTGCTACTTTCGTGTCCGCTCTACATCCACCTTCTTTTCTTCATCCATCCATTCTTTTTCACAAGTCACTCATTCATTTCACACCATGTCTTCATTCTTCGCAAAGGCCTTGACTCTCGGCGCTCTGGCAGCGCCCATGATGGTCTCCGCCGCTCCCTCTTCCATGGTCAAGAAGTCTCAGATCATCACCACTTCTGCCAAACAAGCTGCTGTTGACCTCTGCGGCACTGCTGATAATCTGGTCCTGTACGATACCCCATGGATCGTATACAACATGTTTTACGGCGCTGCTTCTTCGGTCGGCACACAGTGCACTCGTTACGATCATGTTGTCACCCCATCCACCGGTAACAAGGAAATTGTCTGGAGTGCTGAGACCAATATCCAATATGTGAAAGCCACGTAAGTCGTTTGCCCCTCTGATTTTACAACGTATTGGGGAAGGGTAGCTGATTCAGAGCAGCGACAACGTACCCAAAGGATACGCCTTCGTCGGCCTGACCCAGAACCTGGAAACCACCATCTCCGGCATCTCATCCATCCCCACAACATACACCTGGACCCGCACCAACACCACCGCATTCAAAGGAAACGTATGCTACGACTTCATGACCTCCAACACCAAAGGCGACTCCACCACTTCCAACGCTCAAGAATTGATGCTCTGGTTGCAATATGAAGGCGGTCAATTACCCATCGGATGGGCTGCTGGCGCCAAAGCCACTATCAACAATCTCTTCGGCACGAGTTGGAAATTGTATGAGGGTAAGAATGATGATACTGGTATTACTGTGCATACCATGATGCCCGAGAAGCAATTCGATGGTAGTTTTAGCGGTGATCTTAAGCTTTGGCTCGAGGCTCTTGTGCAGCATGGAACTTTCAAGGACTCTACCTACGTCAATGTTGGAAATGCTGGGTATGTGGTTTTCTTCACAATCTCGAATATTTGTGGAGCTTTTTACTGATCAGATGGGCAGCACCGAGTACTTTTACGGCAACAGCAATTTGAACGCTACTCTGGGCCTCCAGATTGACCTGAACTAAGCGGACCATGCGTCCGCTAGGTTAGACAGACCTTGACTTGGATACCTAAAGGTGGCTATGGTAGTTCTGCTGGCTACATCCCGATGATGTTGCGTAATGTCAACGCTCTGGATGTGTTCGCCTTCTCACAAGGTCAAGGTCATCTTGAAGAAGAAAACCATGGAGATTACCTCTGTTTATTGTGTATATATGCTTGCGTTTTCGTCACTCACCACAAATATATCTTCGCAAAACTATCCCGTCTCGAAGCCCCATGTGGACAGATGAACCTATACTATGGCTCTTCTTGTGACTTGATGCCTCCATATAATTTCTTTCACTTGTGAGTTTCACCCTACTGACTGGCAACTTCTCATCTGCGTGATGGGTCATTTGTTTTTGCTGATCTCTTATGATTGAGGATCCCGGACAGCTCGCTCGCTTTAGAATGTCCGGTCTTCCAGTTTGATGATCGCTCGGGCGTGCTCAGGTCAGATGTCCGTCTGCAACTCATGACCCGGAAAAAAGCTCGATCTTATGAACGGTCACATTCGCGAAATTGCAAGGTTGAGAATCGTACCATGGCAAGAGATAGTATTCGGAATCAAGACCTGGTGCTTCTTCGTAACTAACTAAAACCAAAACGAGATCAACTCGTTCACCTCCGAAATACCCATTCAATCCTCCACTCAAAGATAAGTCTTGTCAACATACGCAGCACTGGCATATGCACTGCCCAAAACATCAGTGATGGCAACAGCCTTACTCAACTCGGTCTCAAATTTCCTTGTTCCAGAAGCTCCGGCGCCGGTGTTGCTGATTTCACCGAAGGTAACATGATCAGTTCTCTCATCCCCAGTATTCCAAATATGCCACCCAGCAGCATTGATCACCTCACTGATCGTCGAACTCTGCACGGCAACCCTGGCGTACGCTCCCCAAGGGCGACCGAGATAATAAGCGCCCTTTGCAACCGTAGCTCCAGATTTAGCAGCGATGGAGCAGTGGTCGAGGACGTAGTAACCTGCCTCCGAGGACGCGCGGCCGGATGCGGTGATATAGCCCAGGGAAGCGGAAAGCACGCGGATGTCGCAGCCGGTGAACCAGGCTAGACCGTGTTGGCCGAAGATGAAGTCGGTGGCGCCTTCGATGTAGGATTTTGCGTAAAGTTGGGTGCCGGTTTGGGCGAGGATTGTGTCTTGGAAACCTACGAACTTGCAGGCGTAGTAGCCTTGGTTCTGTGGATGGATGGATTAGTAAAGGTGAGGAGGTAAGGGCGAGAGGAAGGGAAACTTACGGCGGCAGCAGCGTTGAGGGCGAGGGCTTGTTTGCCAGATCCGTAGCTGTTCACCACATTGACGTTATAGAGTTTGAAGTTGGTGGACCATGCACGAAGGGTCGCAGTCAGATCGTTGGTCGCGACCTCATTCTGAGATAGCTTTTGTGTAATGGTAACGACATTGTGAGCATAGTCGGCAGTGTTCTCAGAGTATCCGTAGATGGTGAGGGCGGCCTTGCGAGGTGCAATGTAGACTTGCTCGCTGTAAGTGCCAGCTTCGATGAAGATGGACTGAGCAGTTGTGGAAGAAGTGGAAAGAGCATTGACGGCATCCTGGATCTTGGAGTATTGTCCTTTGGCAGGGGCTTTGCTGACAACAAGGGCTCCACTGGGAGCAGTAGTTCTGCTGGCGGCCAGCACCAGGCAGAGATTGAGGCACAAGGCCAGAATGTAAGAAAGCATGATTGAAGAAGTGAAGATGGTATGTCAAGCTTCGGGTCTTGGTAAGAGGCGAGACATTCTCTTATGTACTTTCTCGACCTACATTGATTGCTGGTACGGACTTGCTTTCCTCCGCGCTGGCGACGGACATAGTGGTGTTCGTAGGGCTCCTCTGAGCTAGGCCTAGATGCCGGTGCCTACATGAAACAACTCCTGAGTGAAGCGAGTTATTCCACGAGTACTAGGCGAGGAAGGCGCGTCCGCCTAGTATGATCTGCATCAACGTGGTTCAAGAAATGAGGGGAAAAAGAGCCTATGCCGGTATTAGTAGCCTCAATTGTGACTTCAGTAGTTGCAGGTCACGAATAAACGATTGAACTCAAGAGCTCGGGTAGAAGAGACAGCTCATCTGACCAAAGCTGTTCTACAATCAGCCGCGAAAGGCAAATCCTCATTGGTGGAACAAGTCAGCGAAAACACAACCTGCAAATGACACCGAAAGAGCAGGACCGGGAATTGCAATAATGCATGCCAATATCGGGAGCTATGTTGTCGGACGAGGGCAGAGTTGAAAAAGGCGAGGTTCAAGATGAAACATCTCCACATTCTCATCTGCCCCTCGCGGCCCGGAGGGCACGCAAAGCTTGGTATGCTTGGTGATCCACCACGGCCAAGCAAATATCGTCGACATGAGGTGACGAATATGCAGATTTGGATCTAGACTCTCCGTTCGTGCCACTTTGGTCATTTTCCGAATATCAATAGGTGCTTGCTCCTGCATTTCTGCAATTTTCGCACCACTCGCAGGTGACCAGCATGACAATGTTTTCTCTGGCATTGCGGAGTACAATCAATGTTCACGAATGTTGAGCAGTTCATCCCTGGCATACATTTGATACATTAAGGAAATACTGATCCGGCTTACGATCTGGCACATACTCGGGCTTGATGGGAGCCAGATCTAGCACAGCTTGATTATGGTCCGGTATGTATAGCAAAGTCCGAAGAGAGGAAGATCAAATGATGCTCGGGTAGAAGACGAAATCGGAAAAATGAAGAGAAACAGCAAAGCATTAATTGTGGTATCTAGAGGCAAGATCACCTCCTCCTGTCATGTCGGGAGCTGCGAGTCTGTAACGACAAAGCTACCGCAGATATCTTGGGCAAGAGGTGAGATGTAATGTCTTCTTCAATCAAGTCTTGCATGTCGCAATACTGCGGGACCTCCTGTGAAGCCCAGGAACGAAAGTGGAAAATGAAGAAAGCAAGAAATCAACAAAACCATACGCTCGTACCATCTTTTCCATGCAAATGCTTTTGCTTTACCGCCCAATGCTGTCGTTTTCGCTTTGTATCGTGTGCATGTCGTGAGATTCGTTGTTTTCGTGGTTCAGTTGTGGCTGAGAGTTCAAGTTGATGTGTCGGCCGGTGTGTCAAGGTCGCTGGAAGACGTCTAGTCGTAGCGGCTGTCACGGCGGCGATACTTGACATCAGCATCATCGGCATAATCACGGCTGTCGTTGTATCTGGAAGCTGAGTGAGCTTGAGGATCTTGAGAACACATATGAGATATTCTTACCTTCTGCCACGAGGGTCGGCATGATAGTCTCTGCGTTCGTAGCGGTCGGATGAGCCACGGGGAGAATCGCGAGCATCAGAAGCGTAAGGATAGTCGGGCTTTGTGGGCTGAGCGGGAGTACTGTAGACATGGGCGTATGGAACGTAGCCGGGAATAGGTCCCGAAGAAGACGTAGGACGATGGCCGTTGGCGATGGAGGTGGTGACAGGAATAGCTCCGGGGACAGTTCCGTTCTGCGCACAAGTCAATACCTCCTCGATTGTAAACAGGAAGGAATCTCAACATACACCAACAGGGTAGGGGTTGGCAGTGGGGTGCACAGCATAACCATATTTGTCGACGGGAGCGTAGTCTGCAGGGTTGTAAGATCTACGATTGAATCTGGCTTCTTCTTCGCGGCGACGCCCATCCAGACTACGGTGTCTTCTGCGGTCGCGACGATTGTACTCTTCTCCATCGTACTCGTCAGATGCCTCTTCATCGGCATAGTAGTCGTCTCTGCGGTGGCTGCGATGGCTGCGAGAGCTCTTGTGGGAGCTGGAGCGTTTGTGCGAGTGCTTGCGAGCACGGCGGGCATCGCGCTCTTCCTTCTCCATCTCTTCTTCCCTTGCACGGTAGTAAGGGATCTTCTCCATCCACTTGTCAGGGAACTTCTCTGCCATGTAGGCAATGCTGTGAAGCAAAACATTAGTCAACGAAGGCATGTTTGCGGCTCCGACGTTTGCGACAGTGATATCCAAGTGGTGTTGTTTAAGCAAGGGTAATTCAAGCAAAGGGTGTTAGAGCAAAGAATGTCGTGCAGAAAAGGTGATAGCACAAGCAAAGGTGAAGTGAGAAAAGTGAGAGAAAGGGAACAGGCCGTCGCTCAGTGAAGCTCGCTGTTTGCGCCGAGCTCGACAAACGACCAGCGCATCTCATGTTGCTTGCGAGTCCTGGAACATGCAACTGTGCATTATCTCGCGGCCTCGACCAGGATTTTGCTGGCCGGGATGAGTCTGCTGTGCCAGAACGTACTTCGACGATCACTCGAAGCCAGACTTACACCACATAACCTGCCTCCCACAGCGCACCGGTCATGAATTTCTCCGCCATGATTGACTCCCAACTCTTTTACGGATCACAAAACAGGCGGGTTCTACTCTAACAGGGTGGTGGCAGCAAAGAGATTGGGTGTTTTACGGTGTTCGAAAGGCGGTGGAAAGACGAAAAAGACAGTAGAACGTTAGGAAACAAAAGGGCGCCCAAAAATCGATTAAGGGTGAACAAGAAAGAGAAATAGGAACGCACGATTTGAGTCCTAAGCCCGCCATGATGGAAGAGCAGTTTTAGAAGGAACGAACTGATGGGGAAGTCGCGACCGTATAGCACTCGAGTCCAGCTTCTTGAAGCCTTCTCAGATTTTCGAGCACAGAAGAACGATTTCAAAGATATATATGGTCCAGCAAGATGATTTGACGTTCCAAATAATAGTGGTTGCTGTTTGCTTGTTAGCGACTTGGAGACGAAAGTAGTGGTGTTGTTGGAGCATTTATACCGGAATCTGAGCTTAAGGTGATTGAGCAGCTAATTTAGCTATAGGATAAAACCAAACAAGTAACAGACAATACAGAAGACTACGATGGCGAAGTATATAAAAAGTCGGAAGAAGTAGTACAAAAGATCGGTGAGCGAAAAGGTGGTGATACGCGAAAATGACGTCGTGGGCATGCGCGGTTCCAGCCAACTGTACATTTTTCCCCAGCCTCCTTTCTTTTCTCACGGACTAGACAATATGGACCACCAGGAACGGTGTAAAAAACATCGGCAAGTTCGCAGCTAGTCTATAGGACTTGTCCTCTGCACATCGCAGACGCATTACATCCCAATCTTCAGGCCCCACGTCACACAAAGTCCTAGTGTGACCAACGGGAGCCTGCAGAAGACTGAAGATATGTACTGGATGTTCGCCTCATCGATTACTACATGCGTCTAATGACACGTCTATGTGTTACTTATTCACAAGTGGTCGTATGAAAAAGACAAATAAAAACAATAAATCTTGGTATCTCCGTCTGACGCCGCGTGGTGTATGCTAGATATTAATTGTTGGTCCGGTCTCGGCCGGCAGCGAGCCATCGCTTTATGCTGACCTTGCTCAAGAACGGCTATACTGCTTCATGGCCTTGATTCGGGCCATTGGTGGCTTCCATCCCGTTTGCTTGTTTGACCTGGTCTCTGTCACGACCGCGACCGCCGCACTGCTCAGATGATCTCGGCCTTCTCTCAACCAGTGGACAGCCTGTTACCATTCAAAGCGCCTGCACCTATCGTCCGACCTGTTGAAACAAGCTGTGTTTCGGAGATCTCCTTTTTGTACATTCGATCGTTTCTTGAGACTTGTCGATTAGCGCTCACATCCTCAATCGCGACGAGGAGATCACGCTGAATGTTGGTCATGAGTACCGGGATAGCATCGCAGATGTTCAGTCGGCGGCATCTCTGGAGGCATAGATACCAGGCTATACGAAGAGATGACAGGCTGGTCTCGAAACACCCTCCTTCATCCAGGCAATCGTACGGAACGTACCCCGTCATAGGCTTTTCACCTGTTGCTGGCAGGTAGAAGTCGCAGTCAAGGATAATTCCATCTGCAATTCTTGACTAGTTCGGTCATCACCCAGCTTTTCTTTGGCTCTATTGTTTAGTGGGGTTGATGTTGACACCAATACATGTCAGGAAGACCACTGCTTGTTTTGCAAGTACTGGACGTAGCACGAGAAGCAGCCTTTTTGAGTCACGAAACGTGATCCTTGCTTTCGTATACGCCGGCTTCCTTAACCAGTAAGTGTTACGAGGAATTCTCAGTGAGCTTCGCCTTTCTTGCCGACCAGTTTCCGAGCACACCTGACAAACTCGTCGCAGATATCCTTGATAGGAGCATTGAGCTCTCTGGCTACAATATCCCGAATATGCTGCTCTTTCGAGGTTTCGTCAGACGCCTGTGTAGCTTTCATCTTCCTGCCCAAGATACAGGTATTCCTCGTGCTCGGTATGCGCAATATCTCCGTTTCGACGACAAAATTCACATCGTTTGCGAGACCCGAGACGTAATCGCAGAGCGAAGCATACGCTGACTGTACATTTTTGGTGCCGGCCGGCTTCTTTAGAGATCCAGTCTCTGCGGCTTGGGCACTTCGCACGTTGTCGGTCTCGTCGACATGGTCTTTTGAGGATTCTTGACGTCGCTGCGCGGCAGCCTTTTCCTTTGCGGCTTTCGATATCGGAGCTCGCCATCTAGCTCCGGCTAGATTGTGACTGCAGCAGGGTATGGCGATGAACGGAGAGTCGTTGAGATAAGCGAGTAAAGGAGTCCACGGAGTAAGCTCGTCTGCATGGTTCGACACGATGAACGTCCCTTGTTTGAAAAGACCATTGTGGAAGTCTCGATCTCGGAGTAGGTCGACAGCTTCTAATGTTCCTGCCAGATCATCAACATTCTCATCATCGGCTGACGATTTCTGAGGGTCAAGGACTTCTGGCACCAGAATCCCTTCTGCAAGCTTGCTCTGAATGTTGGGAGCAAATGTTTCCCAGGATTTCCGGTGTCGGGCGTCAAAGCCCCAACCTGGAAAGCCTTCTTGAATCAAGATGTTCACTAGAAGACCGTTGCCGCAACCAATGTCGACAAACCCTGGGAATGGGGGCTTATCAACGTTCCCAGCTGGTTGCTGGACATCCAGGATGGCACTACAATCGTACATGTCTTTCCAGAGCTCAATCAAGAATGAGGCAATTCCAAGATCCTCGAATACATGCTTAGCTGGGTCGGTGACTTCTGCCCAGTTGTCGATTAAGGATCTAGCATACGTGCTTTTAAGCCTGGCATAGGTTTCTTGAAACGTCCTTTGTGGCACAACTTGATCGTGATGGACTCGTTTTTGGTACCCTGCTTGTTGACCTCGACTATGCTTGTGGATCTTGGTAAGCAACTGCAAAGCTGTTCTCTCCAGTCTGAGATCAAGAGGTACGTCAGGGAACAGGGAATAATGGACTCCAACTGTTCCGGTCCTTGATGTGGCTGTCCAATTGTGAGAGAATGCAACCGCTTTAACTCTGGGATGATACCACGGCATCGTCTCAGAGTTTTCGACATGTGGAATGTATAAGATGAGGTTCCTTAACGTGGGTCCATCCTGTTGGGTGTAGAAGTGACATGATTGCGGGAGATCTTTGTCTAGTTGTCGATTGCGCGGAACAAGCTGTCGAACATATGTCCTATCCCATTTGAACCCTGGAAAACTCGTGTATCTTGGCTGGTATTCTGGCTTAAGGTGTTTCGTAAAGTCGCTGAATTGTGTGGTTGCTGGCTCTTGCATAAGTGTATGATCGGCATCACTGTCATAGAGTATGTCCGCCCGGAAAAGATGTGTAGACATGATGTTCGGGTTCTTGATCAAGTTATGCATGACCACGAGGAACATCTCAGGTTCGAAAGTGCAGTCACTTTCAAGCATAGCCTGCCACTGCCCTTCGACTACCTCTGGGTTGAACAGTTGTTGCGAAGGAGTGCGCGGTTCGAATGCGCCTGGCGTTACAGCTGTCTTATCTGCCATGTCCGGTTCTCCGATTAGGAATGGTTGTCGTGCACTTGTCCAAAATCTTTTGTGTACTTCGGACAAAAACACTCATGGCGAAAAGGGATTTTGAAAATTGATGCGATGGCTTGGCATTGTGTACTCGTCCATCAACTCTCGCTCGAGAGTTGCCTTTCACACTCACACACGTCGGTAGACAAGCAAAGAAGCGACAACAACAATAATTGAAACATGATCGAGGGGAATGAGAACAGCAAGTAGGTAATCATCGGTCGTGGGAAACATTTGTGGTCGTGTTGTTGCTCCCGCGTCAAGACTCACGGATCGTGCCGTACGCGACTACTCGAGTACCTCTCTCTCGAGCCTGGCCCTCGTCTGCTTCACACTCTCGACTTGTCTGCAGTAAACATGCGTGTTTTGAGATTATTCGATTACCACTCGAAAGACAGGTTGCTGTCTTATGTTGATCAAATCGCGACGCTAGCGCATCGAGTCGTCCTTGCAGGTCATAAAGCTGAGCTAGAGTGAAGCCGGGCGAATATCTCGCTACGGGATATCATGGCCCTATTCGACACCCTACTCGGACGGATAAGCTAATCTTGCTGATCGTGTCCAAAGGACGATCTGGTAGAGGCTAGCTGACATTGTACACAAAGATCGAAAATGCTGCAAGCGGACACAAAGAACGATCCGACGCCCGAATGGGAGTCATCGCTGGTCGCGAGAAAGAACTCAGCAACAGGACTCCTCAAAACTCGGGCAACATGCGGGGTCCTCGACAATTTGGACAAAGAGATGATATGAGCATGATTCCCTTTGACCCAGTCTTGCAAGGTCGACAAAAGGTAAGCCGAAGACCGAGGGAGAGTAAAAGTCTCATCGACTTGAAGTATCACAACTCTGCAAAAAGATCCGACTTTTCGATACCACTATATTCTGAATCATCTCGAAGGAACACAGCCTCGACCCGGCAAGATGTTCGCCCGCTATCTTAGTATCTCGTCTATCTTGATGATTGGCCTCTCCCTCTTTTCTCCTACCATGGCCATGGGCAGCTTCCAAAGTGCCGACAATAGCACGGTCGAGAAGAGAGATACCACAATAACGCCAGTCATGAATGGCATCAACTTTCCGGATCCTTCAGTCATACGAATTGGCAACGAATGGTGGGCTTTTGCGACCATGGGACGTGTGAATGGAAAGGGCGTTCACGTTCAGATGGCCAAAAGCGCGTACAATGACTTCAATACCTGGACAAGCTATGGCGAGCGAGACGCACTTCCAAATCTGCCAAGTTGGGTTCATCCCGACAGTCCCGCGGTATGGGCGCCAGACGTTGTACAGCTCGGCCCCGGTCGCTTCATCATGTACTATACCGCCGCACTCAAGTCTAACTCCAAACTACACTGTCTAGGCACCGCTTCGGCTTCTACAGTCACTGGTCCATACACCCCTATTGGCCCCGATCCGTGGGCTTGCCCCACAGGGCAAGGTGGTGCGATAGATCCTGCTGGTTACTATGACCCCAAGGACAACACACGTTGGGTAGTTTATAAGATCGATGCTAATGCGATTGGACATGGTGGCTTTTGCGGAAATACCGTAAAGCCCATTCTCAGCACCCCAATCATGCTCCAGAAGGTGTCTGTAGACAACGGTTTTACAAAGATCGGTCTTCCGACACCTATGATATACAACGATCCTGCCGATGGACCATATGTCGAAGCACCGGCTCTCACAAAGATGTCTGATGGAACATACGTTCTGTTCTATAGCTCGAACTGCTTCGTCACTCCTCTTTACGATGTATCTTATGCAACATCGAAGAATATTCGTGGGCCATACAAGAAGTTTGGCGGTCTGATCAAGACCGGCACGTATGGACTCAGAGCCCCAGGTGGTCTGGACATGGCTATCAACGGAGATCATGCCGTATTCCATGCAGACTGGAGAGGAGGACGGGCCATGTTTACTGCGCTTATCCGGCCTACAGGCAATAACCAACTACAAGTGTATGTCAAGAATGCTTGAACGTGTATGTAATCCGATAGATAATGAGCATAAACTTGCATATCCAATTCAGTACTTGTTCTGGACATAAACCACACTGTAGATATAGGGGTGTAACGACAGCCACGTTGTTTTATGCTTTAATCGGCCGGTTCGTCACCAGTCCGGGGAGTCGGCGGCGCCTCCGCGATTTGGACAACCCGCGATGAGATTTTGGGAGCGGCATGCCTCAAGAACGTGCTCAGCATGACCGAAAGGACCAACGGACTGTTTCTCTGGCTCGGAGGAAGGAACAAGCTGCAGAATATTGGCGCATCTTCGCGATTATGTGCCTGCACGACCTCTGCTCTTTCTCTCTCTCCCATGACTCGGAAACGACTCCGCCTTCCATATTGTGAGATTATCAACGTAGGGCGAAGCTTTCTCTCAGAAGTCGTGACACGTCGTCAGACGATTGCTGTATTGTTATTTCGACTCGCGGGGCATGAACATGGACGGCAGTCGGACTCCTGCTGACACGAACGGATCGAGCGAGTCTGCTCGGCCGGGCAAGAAATCAACACCTGTACCAGCATCCCGGCGCTCGTCAGATTCAAAGGTCACCAAACCAAAGAGAAGTGTGGTCCATGTGGCGTGTGCTTGTTGCAGACGGCTTCGCATCAAGGCAAGTGCCTCGCTCGTCCATCAAGACTTGTAGCTGACAGTCGTTGGCAGTGTGACGGACTCAGACCAACGTGTCAACCATGCGCTAAGAGGTACGAGGACTGTGTGTATGATGTCGAAGCCAATACGACACGGTCCAATGCATTGAAACGCAAGAACGAAGATCTGGCAAAGGAGAACGCACAGCTCCACGAACTGTATGACTTCCTGCGAAACCGCCCATTCGTCGAGGCCGAAGAGATTTTTCGTCGCATTCGAAGCACTGAGAATCCTCTTGATGTCTTACGCCATGTCGCTACTGCCGATACGCTCATGGCACAGACGACCACCTCGAACATGCAGCCTCAGAGCCACGATGCGCAATCCAGTAAGACCAACGGCAGCCACGTTCCGAGACCTGGCTCGACAAAGTATGATCCTGTCTACGACCGTCAGTGACAGCGCTGCTCCGGGAGACTAGATTTGCTCCTCCTCTCTCGTCTCCTACCTATCAGGACAGCTGTGACATGCAATCCATCAGCTCTTCGGCCACGCTCGATTCACAACCTACACAACATCCGCCTCCATCGCCCATACCTGACTTGACCAGCTCGCTGAACAGGTTCTCCATCCAGAGAGACTGTCTATTCTTTCACCAGATCTCCGAGAGACATACACCACTGTATGCCGCCGAGGACGTCTTCTTAGGGGGCATGGTCATGGAAGAGGAGGAAACGAGAAAAAGAATCACATACCGTCGGCAACCACCCTCATCGATACGGGGCAGGATGTTGGTACTCCATCTACAGCGCTCCTCGCCCAGTACAACGCATCAATCATTATGTCAGGGGAAAGGATTGCCTCACTCGAGCCCAATCCTGGACAACTTGTCCTCGCTGCTAAGCGGCAACAGGGCCTGGTTGCGACGCTGTGTGCGCCACCGCTGTGTTCTGACGTAGTCACCACGAAGTACTGTACTTACCTTTTTGGGTCGCGCGAACCACACCCATCGCACATTGGAGTTGTCGAAGGGGACTTCGTCTATTGTAATAATGGTATTCAGATGGATGTCTAATCCAAAGGAGAATTGTCAACCATTTCTTCTACACAAATCTTCATGAAATAGTCAACTATCAGTCTAGCCGCCAGCGGGTGCGACCATGACCTCTTGTACCTTCTGAGGGGAGATGTCAACACCCAAAAGCCAGCCAAATCCTAGGAACGTATCAAGAATTGCCTTCTTGGAGCCACTCAGGAAAGGCAGGAAAGCAAAGTGTGCGTGAGGCAAGCCGGCCCAGATGTCAATTTTTGTCTTGACACCATTCTCACTGAGAATCTGCTCATAGATCAAACCATCATCACGCAGGGGGTCCAGACCATCGACCTGGATGTAAGTCGGTGGCAGGCCTTTGTGGGGATTCTTGCTGTTGAATGGCGAGTACAGTGGTGAGTTGACATCAGGTTCCAGATGAGCTCCGATCGCATCGATGGCATCCTTGTCGAGAATTGGCGCTTCAGCGTTTTGCTCATGCGAAAACCAGACATCCTTGTACTTCCCGGGTACGAGGTCTCCACTAGGGAAAACCAAAGGAACGCAGAGCCATAGACCAGTCAAAGGATGAGCCAGACTCTTATCCTCCAGAGTCTTTTGAGCAATGACTGCCGTCAAGTTACCTGTATCATGTCAGAAACGAGTATTCATGGATGAGAATCATCAGGATACGGACCTCCTGCACTGATACCACCCAAGACGAACCCCTTTGAAGGGTCCGCACCAAGACTCTCCGCATTCTTCGCAAGCCACAAAAGAGTATCTTCAACATCATTCGGAGCAGTAGGGAACTTGTGCTCCGGAGCAAGTCGATATGCAACCGTTACAACAACCGCATCGAAAGCTCTAGCAAACCCACGCCCATAAGGCGTAAGTTGCTGATTGTCACCGACCACGAAACCTCCACCGAAGATCAAGACGAGCAGAGGTCCTCCACTCTTGCCAGTCGGTCTGTGGATCTTGATCTGACTCTCAAATCCATCTCTCATGGAGACGTTCTTGAATTCCTCTTCGACGTGTGGGGCTGGTGAACCCAGGGCTTTGAGCTTCTCTTTCTCCATCTCCACGCGCATGGCGCGGAATGTTTTGATATCGGACCAGTTGCCCTTGGGAAGGGGATTACTCTTGAGAAACTGCATTCAGAATTTAGCATTGGAGGGTCAACGACTGGGACTATGGAATGATATACCTCAGCGAGTTCCGGGTCCATCTCTGCCAGCTTGGCAACTTCTTCTTTAGTCCTCATGATGGGCGATATAATACCACTGCACTTCTGAATAAACAATACGCACGATCAATCAAGGTCCCGAGGGTCTTATTTGTAGTTTCCTGAGCCAAAGCATCTTGCATCCATTCTATTGCTTTGGCCTCGGCACATCTCACAACCGTTCCCGCTCAAGCTTCCCGACCCCTCATGTGTGTCATCGATGCACTTGGAGCCCACAAACACCGTGATCAAAAACTCCAGGCTCCAGTGTTTCGAGAGCTCGCCCAGGGGTGACTTCAAATCACGGTATTCGGCTCTCTAGCACACCGAAAGCAGCTTGACTCGGTGTTTGAAGCACGGGTTTTGCTACTTTGGGGCTGTGATGCTTCATGTTGACGTTATCAAAAATGCCAAGAAGTAGAGGATTCTCGCGGTATTCGGAATTCGATGGACCCGGAGGTCTTTGATGCTGCAAATGCATGGTTTGCATGGTGTGTGCGATGTAGGCAGCGAAATATTGTTTTGGATGCCTCTATTGTGATTTTCGGCGGGGGCGGAGAAGCTGTGTGGCTGTTGCGGGTGGGGTTCGTATTGCTTCGTATTGCGCTCGGATAAGCATAAGGAAAAACTGCTGCTTCTTTTCGCAAGCATTGCTCGAGTTGATCAACAACTTCTCAAAATTGTGAGAGAAAGGATCGGAGCTTATGGCAAGGTCCTACAGAGATCGTACCCAATCAGCACTTGGGGGGTATATGGTTAAATCGCTTCGGCGACCATGCAGCCGAGAAGTCTGAAAAACCATGACCATATTACTGCTCTGCCAGGAGGAACATGGATATCTTGTGACAATGAGCTACTCCCTGCAGCATCCTCTTAACGCCATTTTGGATGGTAGTCTCTGCTGACTGGATGTTCTGGTCTCCAACACGTAGAGGTACACACGCACGATATGGCTCAGAGAAAGACCTTCAGGATGATCTCAAGCAAGCGTTTCTCAGACAAACATACAAACATCGGAATCATCAGTTCTTCTCCTAAACATACAGCGTTGATCTTGATCTCAATCGTAGCAAACCTACATCCCTCATCCACTATTTCCCATACTCCTCAACCAACTCTCTGAAATGCTCATCTCCCTCCTCAGCTTTCCTCTTAAACGCCTCAATATTCTCCTCGATCCATTGTTTATCATCTCCGGCCTGCGGGATAGAGAACCCAGCCTCCATGCCCGCCACTATAGCTCCATAGAACATGACCAATCGCAATTCGGTCCCGGGCACGATTTCCTCCCACGCTTGGGTTAGAGCTTTACTCACAGCGTCGTAATCAGATTGTGTGCGGGAAGGTCCATGGCGTACGTATGCGAATATGCGGTTGGATTTATACTAGACATCGAGCCGAATCAGCTTTTCCATCTCTACTATCTCTCATTCCTGCATTTCCGAATTCACAGCGTTAGACATGGGCGATAGTATACACATACCTGTTTTCCAGCTACATATGTCCTCTGTCCAGAAATCTCCGTAATCCGTACATTTACAAACAACTTCGGAGCCGAGAATTGTTGGCTGTGGATTTTGGTTATTGCCGAGGCTAGACGGTCTTTTTGGTCGTCGGTGAGGGGGCAGACGTGTTCGACTTCGTAGGCTGGCATAGTTGAAGATTTTTTTCTTGAGAGGTTGGTCTTTGTCTTGAAGTATTGGTGGAAGAGATATATCTTGATAATTTATTGTTGCTTAGGAGGTCGCTTATGCTTCACGGTTGCTCCAGTCGAGCGGAGCGGGGTAGCGAGGTTATTTGATGGAGCACAGTTTGCAGACATCTCTCACCAGCGACGAATTGTCAAAAATGAGCGGTCGTGATGCAGCATGATTGCAAGGCGGTCTGGGGGATTAATCAAAAGCAAATGTTTTCTACTCCTTCACTAGACACTGCTATCTTTCTCAACATCGTCGTGTCTTCTGACTGCTTTTCACAAGCCTGTGCTAGGCGAGGGAGTTTCCCTCGTCGATCCTGCCACATCAATAAAACATCACATTGACAGAAGTGTATAGTTGGGGATGGTGTGAAGTATAATTAACGATGGACTAATTCGCAAAGAATGTATAGCGCAAGCTCATGGAAGGGGTTCTTTAGGCAGCGTCCTGTTGCCGTGTGTAGGGGAGCGGTTCATGAGAAAAGATGGGACGGATCCTTGCAGCAGCAGCGATCTGGCGTATGTCGCTTGCTGTAATCTTGATATGTAAGGCCTGGACGCGGCTTTCGAGTTGTTTGACGCTGCTTACGCGGACAATGGGAACGGCTTCTGGAGATACATGCTTCATGTATGCCAAAGCCTGTTTTTATCAGCATACGTCCCTACTACAAATAATCCCGGAGGGACTCACAGTGTTGGCGATGGTCGCATCCGCCTTTGTGGCAACTTTTCTGAGTTCCTGAGTGACAATCCTGTCTGCCTAAGACGCTGGTGTCAGGCTGAACCTATCGTAAGGTTCTCCTTGCTTGGTGGCCGGTAAGGCTTCGTAAAAGTCGCCCTCTATCTTACACCTTATGGCTTCAGCTTCTTCAGGAATATCACATAGTGTCACACCTAATTCATGGGTTTTGCACATTGGCTGGATCTCGTGTTCGAAGTCGCGAGAGTAGGCAGACCATGTCCCGCGATACACGACAAATCGACAGAGACGAGCGTAATAGGCGTCTACGCATGTTATCAGCGTATGTCCGACTCCCGATCAGTATGGGAACTCAATGCTTACAGCAGTTTGCTTCTGCCACATATCAGGCAGGGGTATCTGAAACGCCCCTAAGAACAAAGTCAGCATCATACTTCGCAGAGTGTTTTTCCAAGTGCTCACAAGAATCTGATATGAGTAGCCTTGACAGCAGAGGTCAGAGGTACCATCATCTTGGTAAGTGTTGCCGCGGCGTCACACTTGAGCGGATTCAGCAGAATACAGACGATAGCCCGGAAACAGTACTACTCACCTGGTGAACGTAGAATATGTCAACCCAAGGTCTATCTAGTCTGCGCAAAGAACTTTCGAGCGAGTCCATGATCGAGTCTTCTTTGGCCCCACTCTCGGAACTTATTGCAATACTTTTCTACCTATCAGGCTGATGAAACCAATCGATGTTCGAGAAGTTGTACTTACATCATGTCCTTGCGAGTATTTCGCATCTTCATCCAGTACCCTATTGTTGTTTCAATCCATGGTTTTTGTGGATTGCTGGCTATGGTTATGAAACTGCCACCAGCCTGGTGAAAGGCGTTCAGGATGTCGAAGAGTATAACTCTTTCGCGGTATCCCGGTGTTGAGTTGCCAAGATCGGAAGGTTCGAGTTCGAGGCACAAAGGAGAAACCCAAAACTTGATGGCCGGCATTAGATGTTGGCGGGTTTCTAGTATATTGGCGACGACGGCCATCTTGGATATTGATATTCGATTCTGGGTAATAATTGATGATATGATGGTTGAGGTGATCAATACTGAACTGTGAAGGTGGATGGAAAGCGGCATAAGTCAGATCTGGTGAAATGTTAGGGTCGCTGCTTCCGCAACACGTTTCGTTCCTGTGATTTGGAGTTCCGGATATCATTTTCATTACGGCGTAGCTCGCATGGAACGCTCCTGCCGGCAAAAAAACTCCCTAAGACCTATCAAGAGTGCCTACTTGTCTTCATGAAGTGGTATCCGTCTGAGTAGTAGTTTTGACTCATACATCGCATCGCGGATGTATGGGCACAGAACGCTGTCAAAAGGCAGGGTGTTGTTGGTCTTCATGCAATTGATCAAGGAGATCACCAAGACTGCCGCCCTCAGTTGATCATCAAAACATCCGGTGTTTTCTTCCCAACCGGGGTGATCGGCTTCGGAGGGAGTCACTCCAGCACCGGTGAGTTTTCTCTGCAGCCATCTTCATGATGAATCACTCAGAGTATCGCAGTGTTCTCTTAAGCAGGTTCAAGACGTGACTGCTCTTGACGTTCTTTACTAACACAGATCCCAGTCTGTGGAGCGAATGGGCCTGTCGGCTGTTGATTGCACCGTTGTGATTACTCTGCATCCTGCTCTGTGGAAATCTGGAATGTTGTATCCGGCCAAGGGTCGTAGTGTCAAGAATCTTCGAGGCTTGGTGCAATGTGGATGGAGCGATGTGTCCGCAACATCCGTTGGCAACATTGAAGCCTGTCTGTCCTCGACGATCGCCTCATCCAAACACTTTTTCCGTCAACACTGCCATACCCACAACCATGTTTCCCACCCTCGCTCTGCGAAACTTCGCCTGCCGCATCACTCTGTTCACACGATCAAACTGCAAACTATGTTCAGATGCGAAGGAAATCTTGTCGAATGTATGGGACAAGCGACCATTCGAGTACGATGAGATCAACGTGATGGAGCACTCTGATCAGAAATGGAAGAACATGTATGAGTTCGATACTCCTGTGGTAAGATTGGAAACTGGAACCTTCGCTGTAGTCTATTAACGGTATTGCAGATACACGTAGACAAGGCCAAGGAGGCCAGCCAATTCGGCACCACCCACGAGGCCAAAAAACTGATGCACAGATTCAAGGAGCACGAGGTCGAGAAATTGATGGACGAAGCCATGATGGATGCACCTTCTTCTTCCTCGACTTCGGCTTGATCGAGGTCCTGTCTCACGTCGCGAACGAATGTACCTTCCTGGCTCAGGTGGGAAACAGCTACTGCCGATGACGGTGCGGGGCATACGCCCTACATGTTTACTCATACAACTGCTTCACTTCTCTTCCGCATCAATTCATTGACTCATCGGAAGATATAACATCACATCCAATTTTACCGCAACTCATTAAGAATCGAACCTCAAAATCTCAACGCCTAGGGTGAATCATCTGCATCCACTAGATCTCACCGACAATGCAAGCAGCAAATCACCTCCACAAAGCCCTGCACAGCAACACTCTTTCCCTAGGAGCATGGCAAATGCTCCCGGGCTCAAATCTCTCCCGTATCCTCGCCCGTAAAGGCCCAACATGGATCTGCGTCGACACCGAACACGGCAACATCAGCGACAGTGCCATGCACGAGTCCGTCGCCGCTATCGCTTCCTGCAATGTTTCCCCCATCGTCCGCACAGTCTCCAACGAAGGCTGGATGATCAAGCGCGCTCTGGACGCTGGAGCTCATGGCATAGTCATCCCTCAACTAAACACTGCTGAAGAAGCCTCGGCAGTGGTGAAAGCAGCAAAGTTTCCCCCTCAAGGCATCAGAGGGTTCGGAAGCCCATTTGCAATGGAGAGGTTCGTGTCGAAGTCAGGCAGCGGCGAACCCGTCTCTGCGGCCGAGTACTTGCAACAAGCCAATGATGCCCTCGTCACCATCATCCAGATCGAAACCCAACAGGCGCTGGACAATGTAGACGCCATCGCCGCAGTCCCCGGCGTAGACGTCTTGTTCGTTGGCCCCTACGATCTAGGCAACAGCATCGGCTACCCCATCCTCAGCGAAGGTATGCACGACGAGCTCAAAGTTGCCATTGAGAAGATTCATGCCGCGGCAAAGAAAGCTGGCAAGCATTCTGGCATTTACTGTACAGATGGCGATCAAGCGAGACATTATGCGGACAGAGGATTCACGATGATCAGTTGTATGACGGACTCATTGGCTTTGGGTCAAGGCGTGAGTACGGCATTGGGCAGGGCAAAAGGTTCTTGGGGTCATGCTGCGTTGCAAGGTGTCAAGCAGGGTGCAAGTAAGATTGCTGGGTCGACAGGTGGTGGTGGTAGTGGATCAGGGCCTTATTGAGACGTTCACGTATCTTGTATCAATCATACCCTTCTGCTTCGTGCTGTAGCAGCGTCTCGTTCACAAAGATACTGATTGGACTTTTCCTAATGTGAACAATAAAATGTTGTTGGCTAAGAACGATAACATCAAACAGGAAGATCGTACAAAATGTGGGAAAAGGGGGTATGGTCGTTGAAGACAGTCTCAATCGCTTCCATATCGTCCGCGCCGAGGCAAAATATATCCACCAAGTTACAACAAGTCAAAAGGGAAAAGGAGAAAAGAACCAAGGAGGGAAAAAAATCTGAAAGAGTTAAAAGAAACATTATTACAAAAAAGTTCTATGCAGCTGAGTGCGGGACGCTTCGAAACGAAAGAGATAAACGTCGAACTTTTTATGATCATCGCCTTTCAAAAAACAAACGCTGTCTCGTTCTCCCTGTTGATATCATGTTTTACGACCATCGTGAGGCGTGAAAGTGAAATGGTCCATCGTGCTTGTTGTCAGACTGTTGAAAGTCCGAACAGAGGCAGCAGCCGACTTCGTATCCTGATGGTCTTGCGATCGACCCTCGTAGTCGTGATGACTTTGTGCAAAAGGTGGCCGCCATCCAATTACTCCTCAGCCCATCTCTTCTCCCGCAACGTTGGCTCGCGTCCTTCTCTTCCTCTCGATCCGTCCTGCTCGGCCTTCCAAGCCCAGTACTCGCCCAATCGAATCTCGGCATATGAAGCGTAATCAAAGTCGATTTGCGAGATAGTCGCTTGAATCAGAGCCCAGATACCCCAGTAGAAGCCTGGCAGACCGCGGAAAGTGTCGACTTGGTTTATCAATTGCTGCTTTTCGCTCTCGATGGTTTCCGAATCTGATACAGGAGCGAAATTGCGGTAAGAGGCGAGGTATTGGGTGATGAAGTCCGCGCGCTGACTGCGAGTGGGCAGAACGGTGTAGTCGCAGTCGAAACCGCCCCATTCGGCAAAGTGATTGGCGATATCGAAGGCAGCGGGTGCGGGCGTTGCGTACTCGTAGTCGATAAAGCTTACTGTGAGGCCTTTTCCTCCTTCCCTTTGACCTGGGTGTACGATTACATTGCCGGATAGCAGATCGCAATGAGCGAAAATGTAGTCATAGCCGTCCAAGCCGGGAGTTGAGCCTAGTTCGTGGGAGAGATGTGTAAGTTCTGTTTGTAGCATGTCCTTGCGGTCCTTCTCTTTCTGTGTAGCGACTGGTAGCGCGTGAATCCACTCTTGCATGACGGTCCAGAGACTCGGCTTCGGCCTCACATTTCCAGCCTTGTCTACATGTTGTTCGATTTGCGATGCGTCTGATACGTCATTCTGGTCTTGGAGTGTCTGTAGCGAGCTAATGGCGGCAATGGGTAGGGTGCTGTGCCATTGACCGAGTCTTCGTGCGACGGCGCGGTATACATCTGGTCGGCGGAGGTCTTCTGGACTGCATACGTCGCCCGCGATGTATTTGTACAGTAGGCCGTTCTCGAAGCGTGCGAACAGCGGAGGCGCTAGTCCGCGGCCCGCAAGCAGAGAATGCGATCGAGTTTCTCCTATTGTGGCTGTCAATTGGGGATGCCGCTGGTCGCAGGTAGCAGAGACGTACTCTCGCGGTCTATCAGGACATCTGTTCCCTTGCCGTATGCTCTCAAGAGGATGGCATCCGCGTCAATGTCCTGTTGTGTGTATCCTGGTCGCTTCTTGATCGCTTTCATAAGCTGTGGTTGTCGCGGGTCAGTAGAGTGTTCTGATATAGATGGACACAACGGGCTTGCCTCTTACGTACAGTATTTGTGATGCCCTCTGTGAAAGGGATCAGTTCAACCGGGCCTTCCGAGTGCTCCCAGTCGGGGCATAGTGTGTATATCAGGCGCAGAGCGGACCGCGTCGAATCGGTGTGGTCGTAGCAGAGGTCAATGTGTCGGACGGCCATGGGAGAGTCTGCTCTGAGCAGGTGCAAGTCCATGTTAGATTGTTGCGAATTAAAGTAGAGAGGCAGGCACGCGGGGCAGGCAGTACAGGAAACAGCAATCAAGCAGTGGTGTTGGTAGAGGGTGAAAGTCGAACAAGTTCACACGGATGGTTGCGAGATTCCAGTCAAGCCACGCAGAAAACAAGGCGAAGGTCAAGGGACGGGCAATTGCTGCAGACAAGTTGGTCGTGTGAGTTGAGAGGGGTCTCGGGAATTGGGAATTGGACGAGGGGCCAGTGCAGGATTCAAGCACCCACTTTGGTAGGCCCTGAACTGAAGAACGCGCCTCGACTACGAACATGCCAAGCCGCTCCCTTTTTCCACGGACTTTGATCAAAGGAAAGCCTAGAAAGGGGGCCTCGAAACCCCTTGACCCAGCTCTCGTCGCGACTACTGCAGCAAAACATCCTGCAACCAGACAGTGCACAAACACTCCTTATAGGGCGCCTTTTTTCTGTTTCCTCTTCTTCTTCGAAATTGCTCCTCACTTCCCTTTCCACTGTGTCGAGATTACCCGCCAAAAGGTTTCAAGCTCGGCCTTGGGAGATGACGCACTTTCCTTCCTTCTCTGCTCGCATAACCCCCCTATTTCCACGTGATTGGTCGATAAACTATATTGTTTTGGCATGTGATCGTGCTTCGTCCGGCTTGTCGCAGACTTCTAGAATTTGGGCTGCAGAGCTTCGAGCTTCCTTTTCTGGCACTGATCTTCTGAAGGCACTGCAAGCTGATTTTCTGATCAATTGATTGAATAATGTGCTAGCTTTTGTCTGAGACCACTCGTCAGCACAGTGGCATTCGAAGAAAACACAAAAAGTGATCAAAGCAAGCAAATCAAGGGTGGAAACAAGAGTATGAAAGTAGGAGAAACAATAATTTTGCCCTTCCCATAAGTCATGTTTGACCGAAAACGAAAACAGAGAGGATATCTATGATTGCTAAAAACGCCAGTCGTCCCCAGTTTAGAAAAAGTAATGACAAGAAAAAGAATACAAGAAAGAAACCCATTCGCTCAAAGCCATTGTTACAGTCAGAGCCATTTTGTCAAGACAACTCAGTTCTTAGTGCTGTCGTCAACCTTGACATCAGGCTGTCCGCCGAAAGGCCCTGATCCAAAAGCAGGAGTAGTGTCGTTGGATTGACTAGGTGGGTGGTGGCCATCAACCTTCTGCTGAACTACAACAGGATCTTGCGGCTTGGTGTCAGGGTGAATGTCGAGACCGCTCTCACGGCTCAAATCACTTCGCGATCTGGCACGAGCAAACTTCATGCTGTCGTTATCACCATGACCACGTTCTATCGGGGACCATGCAGCGCCGATACTGCCTGCGACAATACCAGCCATAGCAGCTCCGGCGAATGCAGAGTTTGATCGCGAACGGCCACGCGAGCGGCGGCGCGAGTCGGGAGTGGGAGGTGCAAGTGACTGTGCTTCTCCTTCGCTGTGCTCGCCGTTGGGTGTTTGCGGCAATGACATGCTACTACGCGAACGAGATGCCGAGCGGGAGTGCAGAAGAGCTTCGCGGGGGTGCTTGAGTGTGAACTTGATCTGGTTGAGACGACCGCCCTTGAATCTCTTGATGAAGGCAAGCTCATCACGGATGTCGAGAAGGGCCTGGGTGTATTCGAATGGTCGCTCCTCATCCTCAACAACAAGCTTAGGGGCTGCCTTGCGCTTGACCCACTCAGGGACCAGACGAGCAACAAGCTCATCAGGAATGAGACGGATGATGATACCAACCGGAAGAGAGATGGCACCCAGACCGACAGAGTAGGCCCACTCCTCGCCAGTAAGACGCTGGACACTGAAAGCACGACCTCCCACGAACATGATCATAACTTGTCCGCCAATCATAATGAGCGCGATGAAGATGAAGAATTGGTTGCGTTGGACGCCCTCGAAAATGTTGAACTTGTTGTCAAGACGTCTGTTGTTGAACATGTTGAAGATCTGGAACCAGACGAAGCAGTTGAAGACCATGGCGTTAAGTCTTTCTCTTTCGTTGTCGTCGCTGTAGCTGAGCAGACCGCCATCGTCGCTGCGGTGCTGGCCAAAGAACAGGACGAAAGTGACGACAAGTTGGAAGATTGCTTGGCCAATGATCATCTTCCACATGTTCAATGTTATGAGAGGTGCGGACTTGGGAGCGGGCTTGCGGTTGATGATGTTGCGAGTGGGAGGGTCGGTGGCGAGAGCGAGAGCGGCGAACGTGTCCATGATGAGGTTGACCCAAAGCAGCTGGACTGCAGTCAGGACGGAAGCCTCTTCGTCACTGGCGACGGCGGACACGAAAGCCAACAAAACGGCGGTGATGTTGACGGTGATTTGGAACTGCAAGAACTTCTGGACGGCGTCGTTGACTGCACGACCCCACATAAGTGCCTTGATGATGGAAGCAAAGTTGTCGTCCATGAGAATGATGTCGGATGCCTCCTTTGCGACTTCTGTGCCAGCGATACCCATGGAAAAACCGACATCGGCGGCTTTAAGAGCAGGAGCATCGTTGGTACCATCGCCAGTGACAGCGACTGTTTCGCCCATCTCCTTCAAACGTTTGACGAGAACACGCTTGTCATCGGGAGAAGATCTTGCCAGGACTTGGAGCTTGGGAATAACGGCCAACTGCTCTTGCTTGGACATCTTCCTGAAGACAGGTCCTTCAAGAGCGACACCTCCAGTGGTGAAGATACCGCACTCGGTAGCAATAGCCTTTGCAGTCAAAATGTTGTCACCAGTAACCATACGAGGGAAGACACCAGCAGTAAGGCAGTCCATGACAGCCTCTGTTACACCGGAGCGTAGAGGGTCCTGGATACCAATGACACCGAGGAAGGTCATGTCCTTGAGGATATCTTCGAAGACAGCTTGAGTCTTGTCATCCTCTTGTCTGCGAGCGTTCTTTGGTGGCCATTGTTCAAATTCGCGGTAAAGGAAACCGATGGTACGGAGAGAGTTAGATGCGTAGGTCTCGATAAGCTGGTTGAGAGTCGTGACATTGTCGTTAGAGATGGACACGGCGTCGACACCCTTGCTAGGATCTCTGATAATCATTGTAGCATGTCTCAGCATGATCTCAGAAGCACCCTTGACATAGAGTCTGTACTTGTTGCCAACCTTCTGGACAACACCCATGCACTTGCGACCAGAGTCGAAAGGCATGAATTGAACAAGCTCGGCGTTTGAGCGTTCAGTGCTGATGGAATCCATACCGAGGAAGTCGCGGGCAAAGGACAGGAGAGCAGTCTCGGTCTTTGAGCCGATGAAAGTGGGCTTACCATTCTCTTCACCCTCGAAGGCAGTGGAGTTCAGCGCTATCGAGTCCTTCATGAGAACCTTGACGTTGTCGCCCAGGGTACTGACAAACTCGGTGGTATCCAAGCTGTCGACGGCACCTTGACTCTCCTGATCCTTGCTGCTCTTGCCACTAAAGCGAGAAGTTGTTCCGACAGTGCCAGCGACAACAGTCATGACATTTTGGGTGAGAGTACCGGTCTTGTCGGAGCAGACTGTGGTAGCGTTACCCATGGTTTCGCAGGATCTGAGCACACGAACAAGATTGTTGTCTTTAGTCATACGCTTGGTAGCAAAGGCCAGGGCCAGCGTGACTGCCAAGGGCAGACCCTCAGGGACTGCTACGACAACGATGGTGACAGCGACAATCAGAATGTTGAGGAAGTTTTGTGCCTTGTCCGATGGGCTTCTATCGTCATTGGGCAGCTTTGCGCAGAACTTGATGAGCAGAACGACGAACAGCAGCAGTGCGGCAGCTCCACCAAGTTTGGCAATGTACTCGGCCAGAACGTTCAGCTTGGATTGCAGAGGGGTGACCTCGTTGTCCTCGCGAAGAGACATCATGGTTTTTCCATAACTCGAGTTCACACCAGTAGCGACGACGAGGAATTTGCCCACACCCTCGGTGATCTTGGCTCCAGAAAGAATGAAAGGATCGAGTTTCTTAAGAGGCTCTTGGGCTTCCATGGCGCGCCACACCTCCTCAGAGGCGCTCTTCTTGATAATATCAGATTCACCGGTTGCAGAGGATTCGTCGCACTTGATGCCGTGACCTTCGATGAGCACACCATCGACTGGGACCATGTCACCGGGTTCGAGAAGCAAAACATCACCAGCGAAGATGTCGTGAACAGAAATCTCCTGAGTCTTTCCAGAGCGAATGACCTTGACCATGCGGTTGTCCTTCTTCTTGTTGAGTTTGACGAATTGACGCTCCTTCTGCCAGTCGTTGAGGGCACCGACAGAGACGACGATGACAATAGCGACAACGATAGCGACACCTTCGACCCACTCCACTCTAGGGACACCAGGGGCGTGGGGGGTTCCGAAAGTCTGGTACAGACCAAGAGCGAGTGAGACGACGGCGGCTCCGGTAAGCAAAAGGAGAATCTTGTCCTTGTAGGCCTCCCAAGCAAGAAGCCAGAGTGGCTTCGCCTTCTTTTCTGGAAGGCGGTTGTCGCCAAAAATGCGATGACGGTCAGCAAAGGCGCCCGAGCCAGGTGTAGTAGCGTTGCCGGCCTGCGAGTGGTACTGTGCGTTGGGGTTTTGGTGGTCAGTGGCCTCCTCGAACGAGACGTGACCATCAAGGTGTTGTTCATCCAAGCTCAGACCAGTCTTGCGGTCTGTTCGGAGACCCTTCTCGATACCGGCGATACCTCCTAGGGCATGGAATGCGCCCAGACTCTTGGGGTTGTACATTTTTCCCATCTGGCCAGGAGTGAAAGCGAAGGGGTTGTTCTCTCTGCTGAAGTCGGGTTCAGTACCGGGGTCAGGATGTAATGCCTCGGTGGCGCTGAGGACTTCGGGACCACCATGGCTGTCTTGCGGGCCAAAGGCTTTGGGCATACCGTGTTCTGGTGATGAGTTTACGTATGTGCCTGTTGATGTGGACTCTGCACCGAGTGTGTCGAAGGAACCAGCACGCGAGCGGGCTGGAGGAACGGAGAGGAAGTTCTGATGGTTGTTGAAGGTCGGTGATGAGACATTGTGAGGAGAGGTCGGTCGGCTGTTCTCGTTATCAAACGAGTTTGATGGGCGCAGCTCGGTAGGCGAAGTCTGGTAGGGGTGCAGCCCTGTTGAGGATTGGTCATTGCCCTGCACGGCGGAGCTGTTGTCAGAAAGGGTGTCCATTGCGATGTCCGGATTCGAGGGTCTACCCACTGCTGAAGTGTCTATGGTGATGGTGGGTGCCCTGTTACGGCGACCTTGGACGGGCGTATCCTGGTCTTGGTTGAAAGGATTTGAGTCTGACATGGTTGTGTGGCTGTTGTTGCGCCGCAAGGATGCAGCACGCTGTGGTTATGTGAAGTTCAATGAACAATGGACATTCGCAGAGCTGTGGCTTGACCTTTGATGCAGTGGAATGGGGCGCATAGAGAGGCTGTGCTGAAGGCGTCAAGCTGTGGTCGAGGCCGTGGCAGTGGCAGTGAGGGCTCAAGTGATGTCGTTTAGGGATGGTAGATGCTCATAGGACTAGACACATGATAGAGCATCAGCAATCCGACATGACTTGGCCCATATACAAATGTCATACGGCAGGGGGGCGCAGTGATAAAAGTCCAAGAGCCAAGTCTTTCTTGGTCTCGTTTGGCTGGTTGCTATGCGGTAGAAGAATGTGGAAAGAGGCTTTATTACACTTTACCATCGACACTGCCCGTTGCGGGTTATTCAGTATGCCAACGCTCGTCTTCACCGGCCGGCTAGTAGCTGTGTGCAGCGTGCTCGAGTAGCGATATGCTAGGCACTGCGGCGATAGGCAGGCTGTGCTGAGTCAAATGGTCGTTTTTGCGAATATGCAACTGCTCGATTTGATAAACAGCTTCACATGAGCTGATGCGCAGAGGGAGAAGGGAGCAGGGAAGCTTCGAACAACAAGGAGTCAATTGTATAGACAGAACTGGATTTTGACTGCGACTGTCGCCAGACAAAGAAAGTCAGCAAGCAGTTGTCAGAAGACACAGCTGTTCGCCAGCTCTAACTACTTTTCTCCTCCCTTGACCTTTCGCATGGTGTTGTGACATTGGCGGTGTTCGTGCCAAGAGCACTGCCCCAAAGATGAAAGCACTAGCGTGAGGCTTCTCGATCGACCCTTCCCGCCTCGGCCCCCTGTCAAAGAGCCTCATCGTCCGCTTCCATTGGCCGTTGCGCCTGACTCTTGCTCGGCCATGGTCTTCTTTATGTGACCTGCCTCCTCCCTGTGCATCTCCTGGCGGCTCCATACAGTGTTTGCGCGACCCTGAGTGCTTGACACACACCAAAATGCCGCAACAGTTTTTCTTTGCCCAGCCGAGCACAGCATGAATCTGGGGCCTAAGGTAATCGATAAATTACTACAACCGAAGCCTTGGTCCTTTCTCATTCAACGCACAAACACTCTCATTTCAACATTCTGCAACCGAACAGATGCGATAGATTGTTTCTGTTGTGATGCCATGGCTATCAGCAAAACAGCCACTTGACAGTGGTGGCGCTTTGGTGCGACTCCATCGACTGGCCCTTGGCTTCTTGTATCCCAACGACCTGTCTCGTGGACGAATTGAAGCAGGCATCACTTTGATACATTCTGAATTTTGAGCTCTGTACTTCTTCACATCTGCTGTGCTTGCCTTCCGCCATACTCCGCAAACCCACTTATTGACTTAAGCCTATATGATGGCGTGAGGATCATATCTCGCTCATCGTCGACCTTCTTGAAGAGGACATGCTTTTCGAAGCTTCGATAGGCCGGGAATTGGCATCCAAGTACACAGCCCCCCGCCAAGGTTAACAGGCACACCACAGGATACCGCAGAGTGAGGTCAGCGACTGCTTCGGTTTCTGCTTACCCGTACGCCCTACACGAGCATGGTCTACACTTTGACAATTGGCAAATCGTATCGGAAAGAAGGCCGTCATCACCTGTGTCTATCTCTATCTTCTATGAAGCATTCAGGCAAATCGCTATGAGCTTGTAACATAGACCGCGGTCGGCCAAGCATCAGCCCTGTCCGTCATCAAGCGCCAAACACTCTTCGTAACAGGTACGGCGCAAAGAGGTCAACACCGGGCGACTGTACACATCTTCCGACTCGGTTACCTGCATTGGGGCTGAGCCAGTTGCCTGCATCACCAGGTATCTCACCCTCGCCGTCGTCCGGAGCCCGCTTCTTTCTACCACGCGTGTCAACCACCGTCATTCCCCGTGTCCACTGACCCGTCGTCTCGATTCTGATATCCTCGTCCTTCTTGATCTTCCATCCAGCATCGTCGTGAGTAATCGCATACCAAATGCACAGAGGGTCGTGCAATTCAAGACCAACGGAATCTCCACTCACACCTTCCATCAACGACTCAACCTTTGCGAAAGTCGAGTTCAGGAATGCTGCGGTCCACTCTGCCAAGGGCGACCCAGCCTCGATCAAAGGCTGAATGGTCTGTTTGACCTGCCCCCTTGTGATCTTATGAGGTGTGGTAATATCGAGTGGGAAGACGGTAAGCTTGAGTTGTCTCGACAGCTTCGCCGGGTACGGTGCCAAGTGAGGCAGTGATTCTGAGCCAGGCAGTGCAGGAGGAATGGTCGAGTTCGGGGTGGGCGAAGTAAGTGCATATACACGGGCCGTGGCGATGCTGTCGGCATACGTGTTGAACTCGGCCACGGGAGTTACCTGATTACGAATATTTAGATCTGTGCGTAGGAGTGTTTGTGGAGCCTTTATCAGACGAAAGGGCGGCTCTGGGATTGAGGCGGATGGGTAGATAGGGGGAGGGGGCTGGCGTACATTTCCTGGCTCGTTGATGGTGTTTCCCATCACGACTACTTCCTTGACACGCAAGAAGGTCTCTGGGTCTTGAGCTGCTGCGATGGCCAAGTTGGTCAGAGGTCCAATCGCAACGATGGTGATGGTGTCTGGTTCGTTCTCCTTCAACAGACGCAAGATCTCTTCATGCGAACGACGCTGAGATGGCTTGAACATAGAAGACTCGCGCACTTCTTGAGAGGCATCGAAAAGTGTCTTCCACGTCTCCTGGGGAGTCAAATGAGGGTGCTTTAATCATGTCAGTCAACCGAAGCTCTTGCCATACAGACTTTGCCAGCACATACACTAGAATGAATACCACCAAGACCATCGATACCGTCTATCTGGAGGTCAGTATCTCATCATGATTGCTGTGTCCTCGTAGTACTCACGGAAGAAGTCGGCCATCATGAGCTGCTCTGCCAGTGGTTCTTCAGCACCGACGGCGACAAGAGGCTTCGAAGCTCTCAAAGTCTCGAAGCCCAGGTCTTTTCCATTCTTCTGTCTCCATGCGATCTCCTGCTCCATATGGTGGAACAAGGAGACTGCGTTACGGAGACAGTTTTGGACATCAATATTGCCGAATGTCAGGGAGATGAGGAGGACTTCAATTTCTTCGGGGGTGGCAGAAAATGCTAGTAGCATAGCCAGGATATCATCAACTCCCTAGGATAGCGTGTTGGCCAACATGTTGATGACAGGACGACTAAGTCGGTGTAGGCAGACGTACTGGGTCGGTATCAATGATGATCTTTTGCTTGGGCGGCATGATGGTGGATGTTTCGATTCTATATCTTCCGGTAGACTCAGGGTAATGTTGATGAGTTGCAGAGACAATGTCTGAATGTTGCGATGTGTTATCTTGATATGTCCTGTCTCGAGAGTGATGGATGCCCAGTGTCAGAAAGCTTGACGTCGCCGCCCGCTTTTTTGACACGACTTCAATTCACAACAGCAAACCACTTTGTCGTAATATAGACTCGATCAGAATTTGATTTTCAGCCTCAAAGACAAGTGAGAGTAGCAGAGAACATAACGGCTTGAAAGTATGTAGCTCTAAGAAATCAAAGGCAGTTTCAGAGAGATATCCTTCAGTCCACACAGTGACAGGGTGGCAGCAATAACAAGCTCGTCGGACTTCACTTGGAGGATGCTTTGTGCACAGACCACATCAACGCGAATAAAACTTTCTTCCTCCTTGCGATCCTTCTTCCTCCTCTCAACAATGTCTAGATGGTTGTCTTTAGAGTCTCGGTACGACTTTTCAATGTTTGTACAGGTCCATGAGGCCTCATTCAGCGTGCTCCGACAGCCACAGAATCAAATACGCCTTCTGTCTAATTGTATCTATCTTCTCTCGGGAAGAGATGGGAATGCAGCATGGACATGGGTGTGAAATCTCTATCTTTTATATACATGATACTTTTCGTGAGTTGAACTTCTGAGTGCAGCAGCGTATCTACTTGATACCTTGCGCGCGCTGTCTCATCTTCAATCTGAGGAAGGAACGAAGGAGAGTCAACAAACAAAGAATTTCGCGATGAAGGGAGTTGCGGATTTTCTCACCTCAAGAGACCTGCCTTTGGGCAACTTACGGTCGACGCGCTATCGCCATTCTTTTCGTAAAAGGCATTGCAGCATTCGTACAAAGCGTCAATCTTTGTGCGATCAGCCGTGTTCTTGAGCTCGTGAACAGAGTTCAGCCTACCTGCTTCTGGCATTTGCTCTCGTCGTAGCCGTTCTTCTGTATGCAGTCTGGTACTGCGTGAGCAGGCTGCCTCCAAGATACTAGACACAACATCATACCTTGAATAGCACATGCGCGAGGATGACACGGAGGGTCTGTCTTGAGATCCTTGTCCAAACCCTGCACTGCATCAGTCCAATTGCATTCTGAGAAAATGTGTGAAGGCTGTCTTTGTCTCCTTCACCTCAGAAGTGATGACTTCATACCATGATTGTGATTGAGGCAGTTGTGAAAGCCGTATAGGAAATGAAGCGTGAAGACTTGAGACAAAGTGAAGAATTGAAAGAGTGGACAAGACGATTCTCGCAACTTCTGTGGAACGTCGAGTCTTGTAATAATGCGGTGTTGTATGCGACTGCCAGGCGCTTCAGTGGACGGGAATTGACGAAATGGCATCTGCGACAAAAGAGGACCCCGCGCGTGTCTTCAGTTGAGCGCGAACTGGCGTCACTGCTGCCTTTTCATCTTCAACTCTCGACTCTCCAACACTTCCTTTCGCATTCACACGCGCCCTGCATCAAGGTATTTCTCCTGCGACCAGCCTTCGTCTCTTTCTGCCACAGCTGATCACCGACTCAGCTCTCCCATATCCAGCATTCTCGACCCGCGCCACCACGTGAGTCGCATCAGCAGTAAAGAACCACTTCTTTAACAGCACACGGTACGATCTCCCGTCTCTCCAACATCTCGCATCATCGACAATCAATCTCTCAAACACAGCCATCTGACTCGCTGCACCGTATACAGAACAAACACAATGTCCGACACTGGATCTCCACCTCAGAAGCCCGAGGGCGGCGAGCACCTTAACATCAAGGTCACCGATAACAACAACGAGGTCTACTTCAAGATCAAGCGCACCACCCAGCTCAAGAAGCTCATGGATGCCTTCTGCGACCGTCAAGGCAAGGCTCCCACCAGCGTGCGATTCCTCTTCGATGGTCAAAGAGTCAACCCCACCGATAACCCAGAGACTGTGAGTAGTCGCCTTGATAATCCCACCTCCATCTTTTGAACCACAGCTAACGCGAGCCCACAGCTCGACATGCAAGACGGCGACACTCTCGAGGTCCATCAGGAGCAGATCGGTGGCTGCTGATCTCGTCCTTCTCAACACAACCCACCATACCCACTAAACTCGACGGAGCCTTAAGAGAAACATACCGGATGGCCACATCAACAATGAGAAGACGGAGGAAAGGAAAGGGGTGCACTTATAAGTGCAACTTGGCGTTCTTACTGCCGAAGCTGGAGTTTTCATTTACACCAAGGGGCGGCCCCGTCTATACCAGGCCCTGAATTGAGGCGTGCACTTCTGCAAGGCGCTATTCTTTATCGCCAGGAGGGGCATGCACGATGATTTTTTCCCTTACCTTTTCTTGCGGCCAGTATTTTACTCCTTTTCCACCTTTTTATTCACAGACTCTTGCAAGAGGCGATCGTGGTTATCATGAATCAAGATCTGATTGCTATTGAACTTTCTGTCTCGAGTTTGTCTCCCTGCTGCTGCTTCAAATGCTATCAAGCTTTTGCAAGATCGACTTCAACGAGGAATGTCATGCTGCTTTGTTTCCTTTCACTTTTGAGATGCACCCATGGTTTCGCAAAAATAACGCCCCTGTTGGACGTTCAAGAAAATGCTGCTCTCTTCTGCCTTAATGTCCTCCGTGCTGCTTGATGGTTCTTCAACTGCCTCAGCAGCATGTGCCTTTTCTGGCCCAATAACCCAGCATGCTCTTGCCTCTGCGCGACCTCTTCCAGAGTCACTTGACAAGACGCTCTTTTGTCGCCAAAGGCCATGCCACGAACCCGTAGCCCCTGTAGCTACATGTGGCGCCATCGTCCAAGATAGCAGCCATTCTCACAACCCAAGCTCCAAATTCTCTGGAGTCCAGACTATCTCCACGACCGTGCATTCAAATGTTGTTTCTTTGCGCAGACCCATCCCCATTTTCTTCAATCATCCCAAATAGCAGCTTTAGCCTTGGCTGCGTCCTCCTCGGCCTTTTTTCTAGCTTCTCTCTCCACATCTCTCTTTCTCTTTTCTTGCTCTCTGATGGCTTTGTCGTAAGCTCTTTGTTCCTCGGTGCGTCTGGGCATCTTGACACCCAATGCGCCGGCGATAAGGCGGTGTGCTACTGCGTTTGTCTTTTCCGGACGGCGTTCGAGGGTCGAGGTTGAGGTGGCAGAGCCTGAGGCGGAGGAGGAGGGGCGAGATATAGGGCGGGAGGGGAGAGTGGTGGTTGTGGTGGTTGGAGGTGTGAGTGAGCGAGAGGGTGGGGAGGGTGCGGCTGAGCGGTTTTTGAGATGGGGTGGGATGTAGGATGACTTGGGAGCAGCAGCAGCAGCTGGCGACGAGTCGCGGTCGGTGGTGGAGGCAGAGGCGGGATCAGATTTGGCGGAAAGTTGGGGAGTGG